>Ga0099364_10009932_pt1 | contig 13163 bp, 12 predicted proteins | sample TergutTh196P3_FD_73070 | JGI IMG/M metagenome (GOLD analysis project Ga0099364, IMG submission 73070) | Microcerotermes parvus P3 segment gut microbial communities from Pointe-Noire, Republic of the Congo - Th196 P3 | ecosystem: Host-associated > Arthropoda: Insects > Digestive system > Gut ...
GGTCGTACATCAGGCGACCTGCCGATAACAACATAGTGAACGGTTTTTACGGGACGTCGAGGACGCCGTCCCCTACGATAAACAACACAAATTGAACAGTCCCTATTTTCAAGGGGAAATCTACTCGTCGAATTTCAAAACTGCCATAAACGCTTCTTTCGATACTTCCACACTTCCCAACTGGCGCATCTTTTTCTTGCCCTCTTTTTGTTTTTCGAGCAGTTTTTTCTTTCTCGATATATCTCCACCGTAACACTTGGCGAGTACGTCTTTTCTCACGGCTTTTACCGTCTCTCTCGCTATAACTTTTCCTCCTATAGCCGCCTGTATCGGAATCTCGAAAAGATGTTTCGGGATATTTTCTTTCAGTTTTTCAGCAATCTTTCTGCCCCGCTCGTATGCTTTTTCAGAGTGTACTATAAACGAAAACGCATCGACAATTTCACCGTTTAGCAAGATATCAAGCTTTACAAGACTTGAAGATTTATATTCATCTATTTCGTAATCAAGCGACGCATAGCCCTTACTTTTGCTTTTAAGAGTATCAAAAAAATCATATATAATTTCGTTTAACGGCAATTCATAATGCAGTTCGGCGCGGTTAGTATCAATATAATTCATATCTTTAAATATCCCCCGCCTGTCCTGACACAGTTCCATAATATTCCCTATATAATCCGTAGGCGTGATGATATTGGCGTTTACTATAGGCTCAAGCGCGTCGGCTATCTCATCGCTTGGGGGATAATTCGAGGGATTGTCTATCATTATAACGTCGCCGTTTTTCTTTTGAATTTGATATATAACGCTTGGCGTGGTTGTGATAATGTCAAGGTCATATTCGCGTTCGATTCGCTCCTGAATAATATCCATGTGAAGTAGCCCGAGAAATCCGCACCTGAATCCAAATCCGAGCGCAAGCGAAGTTTCGGGTTCAAAGGTCAGAGCAGCGTCGTTTAACTGCAACTTTAACAGAGCCTCCCGCAAATCACCGTAGTCCGCGCCGTCTGCGGGATATATTCCCGAAAAGACCATAGGCACGACTTTTTTAAATCCGGGGAGAGGTTCGCTTGCCTGTTCCGCCGCATTAGTCACGGTATCTCCAACCCTCGTTTCGGATATATTTTTTATGCTTGCGGTAACATATCCCACTTCACCCGTTAAAATTTCGCCATGATTATCAAAGCCGTCAGGCTTTAAATAGCCGGCTTCCACAACCTGATATACCGCGCCCGAGTGCATCATTTTTATCTCGTCGCCTATTTTTACACTGCCGTCTACAATCCTGATGTATACTACGACGCCTTTGTACGAGTCGTAATAAGAATCAAAAATCAATGCTTTAAGGGGGAAATCGGGATTGCCTTTGGGATAGGGAATATCAGTAACAATTTTTTTCAGAACTTGGTCGATGTTCAAACCGGCTTTAGCAGATACTTTGGGCGCATCTTCCGCAGGTATGGCTATAACCGATTCTATTTCCCGTATCGCCCTGTCCGCGTCGGCGTTAACCAAATCTATTTTATTTATAACAGGTACAATTTCAAGATTATTGTCTGCGGCGAGATAAGCGTTCGCAAGCGTCTGCGCCTGTATCCCCTGTGACGCATCCACAATCAGTAGCGCGCCCTCACAAGCTTTCAGCGAACGCGACACTTCATAGTTAAAATCGACGTGACCGGGGGTGTCTATTAAATTTAAAATATATTCTTCGCCGTCATCATGAGTGTAATTAAGTCTCACAGCCCGCGCCTTAATTGTAATTCCCCGTTCTCTTTCGAGGTCCATATTGTCGAGAATCTGTTCTTCCATTTCTCTCGCCGCCACCGTTTGGGTATATTCCAAAATCCTGTCGGCAAGGGTACTTTTTCCGTGGTCTATATGGGCGATAATGCAAAAATTTCTAATATGCTGCATTTTATATCTATCTATATCCTTTCTGTTCTGTAATTTTGTGTATTTCGATTAATGCTTCACGTGAAACTTATTTTTATTCGTCTTTTTTATTGATAATATATCATAAGTCTCGGAGAGACAAAAACACCCGTCACGCAGTCGGATGCAATTTTACAAGTCATTTTCAGGTTCTCGCGTGCCACCCTCTTTACGAAAGAGGGCTATAATTAGCACTACGCATTATCATAATATTTTATTATACCAAATTAATCAAAAAAAATCAAGTTTTTTACTGAAAAGAATTTTTATATAAGCAAAAATATTTTATGTAAAATAATGTCAGTTTAAATAAGACGAAAAATTAATATACTGTACAAATTGTATATAAAATTTATATATATAATTATAAATATATAATAAAATTTAGAAATAATTAAACGGTAGGGGGTGTGAAATAAAATTATGGCAAATTATGAACATTACAAAATATTTTGTAAAATAGTCGAGTGTAAAAGCATATCAAAAGCCGCAGGCCAGCTTTATGTTTCACAACCGGCGGTAAGCCTTGCGATAAAACAGCTCGAAAGCAATCTCAACGTACAGTTGTTTTTCCGCACCCAAAAAGGCGTCACGCTTACCAGCGAAGGCGAAATACTTTACAATTATGTAAAACAGGGCTGTACTATTATTAATATCGGCGAAGAAAAAATGAAAGAGTTGACCCAGCTTCAATCTGGAGAGATAAGCATTGGGGCAAGCGATATGACGCTTAGATTTTTTTTGCTGCCCTATATCGAGCAGTTTCATAAAAATTATCCGTCGGTAAAAATTAAAATCACAAACGCGACTACTCCCGAAACATTGCAGCATCTTAGAGAGGGATTAATAGATTTCGGCGTCGTATCATCTCCCGTCGAGCCTTCATCGACATTTAGTTTTAAAAATGTAAAATCAATAAAAGATATATTGATTGTGGGGGAATCGTATAGAGAACTCAGCAAAGAACCCGAGGTTTTAATTAAAGATTTGCAGAAATATCCGTTTATAATACTTGAAAAGGGAACGAGTACACGTAAATATATTGACAAATATTTTAAAGATAACGACGTCGAAATAGTTCCTGAAATAGAGCTTGCGACAAGCGACTTGATTATTGAATTTGTAAAGCGCGGCATAGGCATAGGCTTTATTCTTGAAGATTTTGTTACCGACGATTTGGAAAGAGGCAATCTTTTTAGAGTAAATTTATCTCCCGCTTTGGTTTCGCGGCAGTTTTACATTGTGACCCATACAAATATACCGCTTACGACGGCGGCAAAAAAATTAATTGAATCTACGGAATGATTTAATTATGAAAATGCGTTTTGGCAACGGCAATGATGAATAAAACATAAAAAATTTATACAAGAGGATACATAAATGTTATTTAACTCTATAGAATTTTTGATATTTTTCCCCATTGTTATAGTTATATATTTTCTTATCCCGCAGAACAAAACGCCGCTATACCGTAATATTTTTATTTTAGCGGCGAGTTGCTATTTTTATATGTCATTTATTCCTGTATATATTGTTATACTGATAATCGACGGATTTGTGGATTACATAGGCTCACATTCAATCGAAAAATACAAAGATAATCCGAGACTAAAAAAATTATCTTTGTTGATTCCGATTATAATTGACTTGGGAGTGCTTGCCTTTTTCAAATATTCGTATTTTACAGCAGATATAATAAATTTTTTTGGACTGAAACTGAGCCTCGAGCCTTTGGTGCTGCCAAAAATAATTCTGCCGATAGGTATATCTTTTCATACTTTCCAAGGCATAGGATATTTGATAGACGTATATAACGGTAAAGTCAAAGCAGAGAAAAACCCCGTCACATATACAGTCTTTCTGATGTTTTTTCCTCAACTTGTCGCGGGACCTATCGAGAGGGCGGGAAACCTGATAGAGCAGTTTAAAGAAAAGCATTATCTCACTTATCATAATCTTTCACAGGGCGGACGCCTGATGCTTTGGGGAATGGTGAAAAAAGTTCTAATCGCTGACAATCTCGCCGTATTTGTCGATACTGTATATAAATCGCCGCAATCTCACGGAGTGACCGCGACATATATAGCCGTAATATTTTTCGCGTTCCAAATATACTGCGACTTTTCGGGATATTCTGATATAGCGATAGGCACGGCGCAGATTATAGGCTTTAGGTTGATGAAAAACTTTGATACGCCGTATTTTGCCTCGTCTATGACTATGTTTTGGCGGAGATGGCATATTTCGCTCTCGACATGGTTCAAAGACTATGTTTATATCCCGCTTGGGGGAAACAGGGTAAGCCGCCGCCGTTGGTGCCTGAACCAGTTTATCACGTTTTCGATAAGCGGATTGTGGCACGGCGCGAGTTTTACTTTTATAGTTTGGGGATTTTTACACGGTTTTTTCCTGATAATAGAAAATATAACGTCTGAAATCCGCGAAAAAGTATCGGCTGCGCTTAAATTCGGCAAGCTTAATTTTATAAAGACGTTTATCTGCATATGCGGTACGTTTGTTGTAACTTGCGTAACATGGATTTTGTTTCGCGCCGAAACTTTCGACGATGCGTTTTATATTTTAAAACAAGTCTTTTCGGGGCTTCCGTCGTTCAGCTCTATAGATGAAATGGCGGGATTATTCCCTGAATTTCCACGGCAAAATCTGTATATTTCGATTTTCAGTATTGCGTTGCTCCTGATTGTGGATTTACTGTGCAGAAAATCGGATTTCAGGACTGTCATGAATAAAGTTCCATTATTCGGAAGAATTTCTATATATATAGTATTTACGCTTTTAATACTGGTTTTCGGTGCATACGAGACAAAATCGTTTATTTATTTCCAGTTTTAGTTGTGTAACTATACGGGCAATATTCGACGCGACAAGATATATTTTAAACGGCAAGCCGTTCTAAACTCCGAGTAACATATTGTTTATAATATAATTGCTTTAAAACAACAACAAATCGAGGTGTAAAATGAATAACAGCGTTGAAAATAGCGAAAATCAAAATAGTTCTCATTTTAAAATTAATATAATATCCGTCGCTTTATTTTTTCTGAAATTTATACTCGTGATTATAGTCGTGTTTTCCGCGCTTTATATCCTCAACGCAAGAATGGCGGATTTTATCGCGGAAGAACGCGCCGTTGAGCGTGAAAGAGAAGCAGAAATACGCGCTAAAGAAAGGGAACGGGAAGATAATGAGCGTATAAATGAAAATTATAGAATTAACGACCAAATTATTGACCAAGTTACCGACAATTATGACGGACATTTTTTTGAAATATTCGACAAAAGAGTTAATGCCGATTATATTTTTATCGGAACTTCGCATTTTACACACGGCGTCACTCCCGAAGCGTTTGAGGATTCGGGAAAGAGATTTTTTAATTTTGCGTTGAACGGGTCTAATCCGTCGTATTATGTATGGTGGTATAACGAAGTTTTCAAGCCAAGCGGCTATGTTAAACCCAAAGCTATTATATTCGGCGTAAACTGGTTTATGTTCGACACAAACTGGTTGTGGAGAAGACCGGAATTTGATTACAGATATTTGCGTGACTATTCAAATCCCCCTCCCGATGTGGACGAAGAAGATTGGGATTACGAATCGGCGGTTGTTGAGGCGACGAGGTACACAGGCAAATGGTATGATATTGACTCGATTATATCTCACATAACAAATACTTATCCGTTCTTTATATCGCGCAGTAGATTTATTGACCTTGTTTTGCCTGAAAAAAAGGAAGAATCAAAAGAAATTGAAAATATTTCCGAAGAAATTGAATTTACTGCGTATGAACGAAAAATCAGGGAGCCTATACTCACGTATGAGGGCAACAGGTTAGACCATTTCTATATGGGATATATCCCGTGGGAGGCTGATTTCAACGGACATCACGCGGGGACCGCAGGAACGCACCCTTTTCAGGAGGAAAAAGATGCTTTTATACGTCTTTTAGACCAATTTCAAGCGGACGGTATACCCGTTGTATTTGTCATGGCTCCGGAATATCTCCCCGGCAGGACCGCTCCGCAGTTTGACGAACTCACAGACGAAATAACCGCCGTAGCCGCAACAAAAGGAATCCCGTTTTTAAATTACAACCGGGAATTAGCTTCGGATATTAACAGCGACCACACTTATTATTCAGACTGGGGGCATTTGAACAACAGGGGCGCGCAGAGATTTTCGAGAAAATTATACGAAGATTTAAAACCGATACTTCAATATTAAAGTATTTTATATATCAAGGGGAAATTGTCTTAAATATATCCGAAATCAATTTGTCCTGAATAATCGTCCTGTTTGTAAAATCAAATTGAAATCCGCAGTCATATGAATATGAGCGATTTTTAATATTTCTTTGTTTTCTTACCATTTTTGCGGGAATAATAAAAGTATACGTAGGCAGCAGAGAAAATTCCAATACAAAAACGGACTGCTCAGATATAGCATTATTATTTGTAAAGATACGTATTCCGCTAAAGCTGATGTCCCAAGATATCGCGTCGCAAATTAGATTGCCTTTGCGATTATTGTCTTGATTTTCTATGTGCTCGTATATTTTAACTTTAGTTATAATCTCAAAACGATTTCTGGAACGCTGTAATTTTTGATTGTTCAATTTACACACTCCCTTAATTTTTATTGATATTGTTCACTGTATTCTCATAAATCAATATATCTAATATCGGCAAATGCGTCCGATTTGGGGTCAGGTGTATGATTTTTATTCCTTATCACACTGACGGCGTCGCACATTTCAAATATTTGCAGATAAATTGGATTTTCATTGATTTCCGAGAGATGTTCGGGACTTGGTATCTCTATTTCCAACGTAATGCAGGGATATGAATGTTTTATGTCCTGAACGGCTTTGGCAAAGATTATATCGGCGTCGCCCTCAACTCCTACGACAAATCTGGTATATCCGTCATTGACAGCCTTACTGACTTCACTGTAAATATTTATGCGCGCAGCTTCAATATTACATTTAAGATTTATTTTATGCGTTCTCAAAAAACAAGTTTTTACCATAAAATCCCTTACCTTTCATAAAGTTATATAAAAAAATATGAACTACTTATATTATACATTATTTTTTTGCTGTGTCAATACCTTTAATTAATTATGTTATATGAACAACGCGGAGGTTATAAAAATTATTTATGATGAATGACAAACACACAACAGTAAGCGAGTTAAAAGAAAAAAACGCGGCTTTTGTAAAAGAGCGCGGCTGGGACGGAGAAAACGCGAAAGATTTGTCAATGGCTCTGTCTATTGAAGCCGCCGAACTCATGGAAATATTTTCGTGGCTTCATTCGGACGATGCCGACGAAGTGAAAGGCAATCCGAAAGAATTTGAGCATTTAAAAGAAGAAATTGCAGACGTATTTTTATATCTGATAAGAATGTGCGAACATTTCGAGATTGATTTAGCCCAAGCAGTCGAGGAAAAAATGGCGAAAAACGCAATTAAATATCCTGTTAATTACAGGGAACTGAGAGGAGAAACAGAAAATGGCAAATAAAGTTGAAGTTTTACTTAAAAATATCGCAACATTAGGCGAAGGTCCCGTGTGGGACAGCGAAGAAAAGATTTTATACTTTGTAGATATAGACGGCTGTAAAATAAATATATATAATCCCAAAACAAGAAAGAACAAACAAATCAAAACTCCCGGCAAAATCGGCATGATGTCGCTGTGTTTATCAAAAGATATATTAATGTGCGCTATCGAAAAGAATGTATATGAGTATAATCTTGCAGATAAAAAATTTACGCCGTTATTTCCAGAAGATATTTTCACTGAAGCTGTGAGATTTAACGACGGCAAATGCGATAGATTGGGCAGATTATATATAGGAAGCCTTGATTTCAGCGGCGAAAAAAAAGCCGAACTTTATTTAATAAGCATAAAAATGGCTATAATTGACACTGAAGAAAAACTTTTGAGTGCTGTATTTGACGGCGCCCCAAAAAGAATAATTGTTGAACTCTGCGAAAAAGATGTATCCATATCTAACGGAATAGCGTTCAGCAACGACAGAAAATATATGTATTATATAGATACGCCCACGGGCTTTATATGGCGGTATGATTATGACGAACCGATGGGCATTATCGAAAACAGGACCGCCGTAATAGATTATCGGGAAGAAAAAGGTTCGTTTGACGGTATGACTATAGACAGCGAGGGGGCGTTATGGGTTGCGTCGTGGGGCGGATTTTCGGTCACAAAATATGACCCCGTGAGCGGCAAAAAATTAGAAGTGATAGAATTACCCGTGCCGAATGTCACGTCATGTGAGTTCGGCGGTGAAGATTTAACTACACTGTTTATCACTACGGCGGGGGGAGCGGACGAAAAACTTAAGAGCGAATATCCGTTGTCGGGCAGTTTGTTCGCGGTCGAAACAGATGTAAAGGGCGTGAAATCTAATAGATTTAATCTTTAAAGTATTAGCGGGTGCTTGAAATGAGAAAACGAGCGTGTTCTATTGTTATTCGGAATAATAAAATTCTTTTTATACAGCAAATAGTTAATGGACAATCAAGAAATGTTTTTATTGGCGGCGGCATTGAAGATAATGAAACCCCTCAAGAAGCGGCACTTCGGGAATTAAAAGAAGAAGCTAATGTAGACGGCGAAATTATCTTTGGTCCCGCAATAATCGAAACTATATATAAAATGAAAGAATATGTTTTTATAGTGAGCATATCTGATGATGTTCATCCTGCTCTCGGTTATGACCCTGAACTGTCATTAGACAAACAAGTCATTAAAAGCCTTGTTTGGTTAGATACTAAAGAAGAAATCGGAGTTTTTAATAAATTCGATTGTGCATATTTTAAAGCTGTAATTGACGAAACTAAAAGAAAAGAAATCAACGAATCTTGGTTGATTATATTAGAAAATATAGTTTTGCATAATTCCAAAATATAAAAAGCTGTTCTCGTAGCGTATTTCGTAGGGCGTGACGCTTTCGACACGCCTCGAATTTACGCCGATGCGAAATAATGCGTTATTGTCCCATACGGATTTTAATTTAATTAAGTTGGTGATATTTTTTGAATAATTCCAATGTTATTTCTTATAAAACAATAAAAACTGAATGTTCTGCGGAACTTGTTGAAAAAAGGTCTGTATTTATATGCACCGTAAAATCTGTTGCGACTGAAGACGAAGCGTTGAATTTTATCGGTAAAATCAGGGAAAAATATAAAGACGCATCGCATAACGTGTATGCCTATATTATCAAAGACACAAATGTCGTAAGATTTTCTGACGACGGCGAGCCGTCATCAACTGCGGGCGTACCGTGCCTGACTGTTTTGCAAAAACACGAGCTTACAAGCGTAGCGGCGGTTGTTACAAGATATTTCGGCGGCATAATGCTTGGGGCGGGCGGATTGGTCAGAGCGTATTCTCACGCAACAAAACTCGGCATTGAAGCGGCGGGCATCGCGTTATACGAAAACTTCACGGAGTTTGACTTGATTTGCAGTTATTCCGATTATGATAAAATTTTAAATTATATAAAAAATATACAGGTAATAACTGACGGTACGGATTTTGGGGGAAATATAGCAATCTCAATGGCTATAAAACACGACGAATACGATAAATTTGCGGGAAATATAGGCAATCTGACAAACGCTAAGGCGAAATTCCAGAAAAAAGGATTCAGATATACGTGTTTTTGAGTTGTTTTTCGTTTAAAAATAGAAAAAATGAAAAATTTTTAATAAAAAAGAGGTGTTTTTTATTTTTTTTCGTATATATTAATATATATGATTATTTCGGCGGATTATTGTCTGTATTGCGGGAAAGCAGGGGGTGATTAAAAATGCGAATCCCCGATGAGTTTTTACAGGAGATTAAATTCAGAAACGATATTGAAGATGTAATATCAAGATATGTTCCGTTAAAAAGCAGCGGTTCAAATCTTGTCGCCTGTTGTCCTTTTCACAGCGAAAAAACGCCGTCGTTTACTGTGTTCCGAGCCACAAAAACTTTTTATTGCTTCGGTTGCGGCGCGGGTGGCGATGTAATTACGTTTATAATAAAAATAGAAAACCTTGACTATATTACGGCGATAACAAAACTTGCAGATTTTGCGAAAATTCCATTGCCTGAAGACGACGGCGCATACAGGGAAAAAATTATACAGCAGAAGAAATTATATGATTTAAACCGTGAAGCGGCTCTATATTTTCACAAAAATTTATACAGCAATGCGGGAAAAGACGCCCTCAATTATTTATACGAGCGGAATATCACCAATCCCGCCGTAAAACATTTTGGGTTGGGCTATGCCTCGAACTCATGGTATGATTTAACTAAGCATTTATCTGAAAAGGGCTTTTCAAAAGAAGAGCAAAGACTTGCTTTTTTATGCAGGATAACCGAAAAGGGCGATTATATTGACCTTTTTCGCGGAAGAATTATGTTCCCGATAATTGATTTGCAGTCAAATGTGATTGGATTCGGCGGCAGGGCGACGGGTAAAAACGCCGACGGAAGCGAAATAATGCCTAAGTATCTGAACACTTCGGATACTCCCGCATTTAAAAAAAGCAGAAATTTATACGCTTTAAATTTTGCGAAAAGTTCTAAACGGGATTATTTAATCCTATGCGAAGGCTATATGGACGTTATCGCAATGCACCAAGCGGGGCTTACAAACTCCGTCGCTTCGTTGGGAACGTCTGTAACGGGTGAACACGCGAGAATTATTGCAAAGTACACCCAAACTGTCGTGCTTGCGTATGACAGCGACGACGCGGGAAAGAGGGCTATGGAAAAAGCGGCTTCACTTTTAAAAGAAGTTGGGATTGAAGTTAAGGCTTTGACGCTTGACGGGGCGAAAGACCCCGATGAATTTATAAAGCGTTTCGGAAAAGAAAGATTTGAAAATACTCTGAAAGAGTCGAAAGGCTATGTAAACAGCAAGTTGGACTATATTCATCAGGAATACAATATAAATAATAATGGCGAAGATGAGAGCGAGAGAAAAATAAAGGCGATAAACAAAGTATGCGAAGTATTATCCGGGATTAATTCCCCTTTGGAGCAAGAAGTATACGCCGCCGAAGCCGCGAAAAAATATAATATATCTTTTGAGAATTTGATGCGGCAGATAGCGGCGATGACAAAAAAGCGTCAGAAAAAAGAGAAAAGTGAGTTTATAAACGGTGAGATACGAAAAAGTGAGGGATTTAACGACAGAATAAATCCCGACGCCATAAAAAATCTCAAAGCCGTAAAATTAGAAGAGCATATTATCGGTACGCTGATGATGTATCCTGAATTGTACAACGAAGTCGGCGGTGAAAAAGGACCGCTTTGCGAAGATATTTTTATAACCGAATTTAACAGAAAGATTTATAAAATATTTGAACGGGAAATTAAAGAAAAAAGATTCGAAAATTTTGATGTTGCATTTGTTATGAAAGAGTTTTCCCTTGATGAAACAGGCAGAATAACAAAAATGATGGTAACTGTCACGGATAAAGCTAAATACAGTAAAGAAACTTTGGAAAAAATTATAAATGCCCTGCGTGAAGAAAAAGTTAAACAAAACATAAAATCAGACGATATAAAAACTGACAGGTTTGATAATATACGTTACAGAGCTGATAAAATGCAAAAGTCAAATAAATAATATTAAATGTTAAGAATGTCCAAAATATATAATTTACAAAAAGGAGGATATTAAAATATGACTAACGAATCAAACGTAAACGCAGTCGCCGGCGACAAAAAATTTGAGATAAGCGATTTAATCGAAAAAGGAAAAGTCAAGGGCAGTCTGTCGCACGATGAAATTATGGAAACGCTTGAAGATAAAGATTACGAGCCTGAACAGCTTGACAAGTTGTATGAAACTTTTGAAAATCTCGGGATAGAAATAACCGGGTATCTTGAAGTTCCGGAATTTGACGATATAGCGGACGACGAGATAGAAAAATTTGAAAGTCCCGAAGAAATAGAAAAATCCCTCGCTCAAGATGGGCTTGCAATCGACGACCCCGTTAGAATGTACTTAAAAGAAATAGGGCAGGTTCCGTTGCTTGACCTTGAAGAAGAACTCAAACTGGCGGAAAAAATGTCAAAAAACGATGAAATGGCGAAGAAAAAAATAATCAGCGCAAATTTAAGGCTTGTCGTCAGCATTGCTAAAAGATATGTAGGCAGGGGAATGTATTTTCTGGATTTGATACAGGAAGGCAACTTGGGATTGATAAAAGCCGTCGAAAAATTTGATTATCAGAAAGGCTATAAATTTTCGACGTATGCGACATGGTGGATAAGACAGGCGATAACGCGGGCTATCGCGGACCAAGCAAGGACAATAAGAATACCCGTCCACATGGTCGAAACGATAAACAAAGTAAACAGAGTGTCGAGACAGTTGCTACAGGAATTGGGGCATGAAGCGTCTCCCGAAGAAGTAGCGGCGGAGATGAATATGTCCGTAGACAAAGTTCGCGATATTATGAAAATAGCACAGGAACCCGTTTCGCTTGAAATGCCCATAGGCGAAGAGGACGACTCGCATCTCGGCGATTTTATTTCAGACGACGACGCCCCCGCCCCTGCGGAGACCGCGTCTTATACTCTCCTGCGGGAACAGTTATGCGAAGTGCTGCACACGCTCACTCCGCGTGAAGAACACGTTTTAAAGTTGAGATTCGGGCTTGAAGACGGGAGGACGAGAACCCTAGAGGAAGTCGGCAAAGTTTTTAATATTACGAGAGAAAGAATAAGGCAAATCGAAGCGAAAGCACTGCGTAAATTGAGACACCCTAGCCGTTCCAAGCGGTTGAGAGATTATCTTGATTAAAATATATCTAATATAGAATTAATCAAGCATAATTTTACATACTTATCTTTTGTTTTTTATACAAAAAAATCACGCCGAAGTTTCGCATTTTCATATATCCGAAGAGAAATATGTAAAATTATAAAAATTCTTTGTTAAAACTGACTAAAATAGTCTTGACACTTTCAAAATTTTAGTGTAAAATATAATTAGTTTTAATAATTTAGCGTCGCATTAAAATCCAAAATTACACAGACATCATATTTTATAACTATTTCTTTCAAAAAATTTATGAGATATAATATGATTTATGGTATTATCACAAGGAGGCTTTATGTTAAAAATTCAAAAACCGAAAATTATGAAAAATCTTTGCCTTTTAATA
>Ga0099364_10009933_pt1 | contig 13162 bp, 12 predicted proteins | sample TergutTh196P3_FD_73070 | JGI IMG/M metagenome (GOLD analysis project Ga0099364, IMG submission 73070) | Microcerotermes parvus P3 segment gut microbial communities from Pointe-Noire, Republic of the Congo - Th196 P3 | ecosystem: Host-associated > Arthropoda: Insects > Digestive system > Gut ...
GCGCGATTTTGTCGGCGTATTTTCGTGTTAACCTGTAGCCTCGTATCGTGCTGCCCGCATGGGCCACGTTTCTTTGGTTCGTTTCTTTGCGTGGGCAAAGAAATGAACGTCCCCCGTTATGCGGAGCTGTGCTCCGCCGCAAATCCGCACAACCGTGCAAACCCAAAACAACAGAAAAACCCACAGAAACACAAAAAAACCCACAGAAACATATAAACAGACACCCACAGAAAGGAACACAATTATGTCAATACAAATCGCAATCGACGGCCCTGTAGGGGCCGGCAAATCCACCATCGCACGTGAAGCCGCGAAACGCCTCGGCTTTGTCTACATGGACACAGGCGCGCTTTATCGCGCAATCGCAGTCTACTGCAAATTGGCAGACATCGACAGCTATGACGAGAAATCGGTGGTGTCGATTTTGCCGAAAGTGAACCTTGATTTTAAGATTGCAGGCGGCGAGCAATTGGTATATGTCAACAACCGCGATGTCACGGGGCGACTGCGCGAGCCGGAGATTTCAATGGCGGCGTCGCGGATTTCGTCATATGGCGCGGTGAGGGCGTTTTTGTTGGATTTACAGCGCGATTTTGCCGCGAAAAACAACGTCATAATGGACGGCAGGGATATTGGCACGGTGGTGTTACCCGATGCGACCTTGAAGATTTTCCTCTGGGCTGACCCGCACGAACGCGCAATGCGCCGCTATGAGGAGCTGATTCAAAAGGGCCTCAGTACCGAATTCAGCGACGTTTTGTCCGACTTGGTCAAGCGCGACGCCGCCGACACCAACCGCAAGCACGCCCCCCTCAAGCAAGCCGAAGACGCCGTCCGCATGGATACCACCGGAAACACGCTCGAGCAGTCGATTGAGTGGGTTATTGATACTATTAAGTTGAATATTGAGGGGTTGTAGGGCGGTTGCTTTTGGGAAGCCGCGCAGACTCGGCGGAACGGTTACGAACCGTTCCCTACATTAAAATGTCATAAAAATATTTTCACAACAGGAAATACAGCAAACAACCCCAAATGTAGGGGCGGGCATTGCCCGTCCGCAATCCCAAGGAAACGCCGAAAAACCTCATGAGCGAACCGTGGAAGCTCGCCCTTACATTGATAAATATACAAACACAGGAAAATTCACGGACGCGCAATGCGCGCCCCTACAAAACATCATCAACCTAAAAATCTCCCGAAACACAGCGCGGTGTTGTGTAGGGAACGGTTCTTAACCGTTCCGCAAAAAAAGCAGTAACTTGCAAGGGGGGGCTTATATTGAAAATCGCAACCATAAAACAAGACCGCTTTAACTACACCGAATGGCGGCGCGAAAATCTTTTTGAGGACATGAGCCCCGATGAGTTGATGAAAAACGCAACATCTTATATGAGAGAACACCCCGAACTCGTCCCGAAAAATGCGAGAGTTTATAGAAAGGCAAACTAAACCATGTATCTTATTGCACGCTGGCTTTTGAGCATTTACATGCGCTGTAAATACAAAGTCCACTTCCACAACAAGGAAAACATACCGACCAAGAAAATCTCCAAAAAAGGCGGCTTCATCATCGCTTGCAACCACCAGTATTACTGGGACCCGCCGGTCGTCGCCTCGTTTATCACGGGGAAATTCTCGTTCATGGCGAAGTCGGAATTATTCGAGGGCGGCAAGCTTTTCAAGTGGCTGATAATCGCGTGCGGTGCCTTCCCGGTCAAGCGGGGCGCAGGCGCGGAAAAGGCGTTGGAACGCGCTTTTGAGGACATTAAAAAGGGCAGAATCTTCGTAATCTTCCCCGAAGGCATGCGCTCAAAAGACGGCACAATCGCCAAAGGCAAAAGCGGCGTAGCGTTAGTCGCGTCAATGGCGGATGCGCCCGTACTGCCGATTTGCCTGATGTACGGCCTGAACAACCAGAAAAACCGCTTAGACTACGCAGTCGGCGAGATGATTCCCGCCGAGGAGCTGAAAATCGAAAACGAGCGGGATAGGAAAGAGCTGAAGCGGGTGTCGGAGCGGGTGATGAATCCGATTCGGGAGTTGCAGCAGCAGATTTTTGATACAATTAATAGTGAATAAGGAATAATGAATAATTGTGGTGTCACTCCGCGACGGTTTTCCGATTGAATAATTTACCACTCTACAAAATCCCCACAACCAAAAACCCACGGGCGAACAGAGTTCGCCCCTACATTGAAATAGAATACAGGCGACCGGAAAAATTTTCAACCACATAAAAGGCTCATTGAACGTAGGGGCGAACTGTGTTCGCCCGCAATCCCACACCCGCCCGCAATCCCACCGAAACATAGCGCGGTGTTATGTAGGGAACGGTTCGTAACCGTTCCGCAAAATCCACACCCGCCCGTAATCCCACCGAAACACAGCGCGGTGTTATGTAGGGAACGGTTCGTAACCGTTCCGCAAAACCCGCACACCCGCCCGCAATCCCACCGAAACGCCGAAAAACCCACGGGCGCGCACTGCGCGCCCCTACAGGAAAAATTTTCAACCACATAAAAAATTTGTCGCATGTAGGGGCGAACTGTGTTCGCCCGCAAAATTCACACCCGCCCGCAAAACCCGCACACCCGCCCGCAATCCCACCGAAACACAGCGCGGTGTTATGTAGGGAACGGTTCGTAACCGTTCCGAAAGTCCACACGACATTATAATTTGCGAAATTTCAGCAACAAAACATTGAACCGTAAAACATACGGAACGGTTAAGAACCGTTCCCTACAATAATATTTTTCACACCCATGAATGTATGGGCGGGCATTGCCCGCCCGTAATCCCCAACCCACAGAAAATCCACGGGCGCGCACTGCGCGCCCCTACAGGAAAAATTTTCAACCACATAAAAATATTGTCGCATGTAGGGGCGAACTGTGTTCGCCCGCAAAACCCACACCCGTCCGCAAAACCCACACCCGTCCGCAAAATCGCACAACCAACCCAAAACATTAGCATAAATCAAAACATTTCGGGAAAAATAGAGTAGACATCCTCGGAAATTAACGCACGGCGGCTTTACGCACATATTTTCCGCCATACTGCGTTAAAAATTTCCGCAATGCACAAAGCATTACGAAAATTTTTGCCTTGTCTGACGAAAAATCTGTACGCAAACCCACTCGTGGTTAATTCCCGAGGAGGTCTAATGAAACCAATCATCAAAACCGCAAAAGACGCCGGCTTTTGCTACGGCGTCAAGCGCGCCGTTGACAGAGCGGCAGAGCTTGGCGACAGGGCAGTCGTCTACGGGCGGCTGATTCACAACAACGACGTCTTGGCGGGGTTGGAATCGCTCGGCGTTACAAGCATCGACGAGTTGTCGGAAATCAGCGATATTGCAAATTCAGGCAAAACCCTGCTGATTAGAAGTCATGGCGTGAGTAAGGCTGAATACAGCGAAATTCTACGCAGTGGAGCGGCTTTTGAAGACCTCACCTGCCCGCATGTCGCGAAGATTCACAAAATAGTCGCGGAAAATTCCGCCAAGGGCCACCCGATTGTAATAATCGGCGACAAAAACCACCCCGAAGTCCGCGGAATTATCGGGCATATCGCCCAAAATATACCCTATGCAACCGTGAATTCGGCGGCAGAGGCGGAAAATTTATACAAAAGTGACATTATTTTTCGTCACAATGCACTAATAATCGTGGCGCAAACCACGTTTGATGTAGCAAAATGGCGAGATTATACAGAAATTATCAAAAAGCACTATACAAACCCACAAATTTTTGATACAATATGTAATACGACCCTTTGTCGGCAAAAAAACGCACGCGCCTTGGCGGCCGAATCCGATTTAATGGTGGTACTCGGTTCTGCCCGGAGCAGCAATTCGCGGAAACTTGCAGAGATTTGCGGCGAGTATACCCGGACTGTGTTCATTGAGAACGCAAGCCGGCTTGATATAGATTTAATAAAGATTTTAATGTCCGACAAAGCGGACTTTAGGATAGGAATTACTGCGGGGGCATCGACGCCCGTGGAAAAAATTGAGGAGGTTCATAATATTATGAGCGAGGAATTAAGGAACAATGCCGTCACGGGAGGTAATCTTGTAGATAATAATACCTACGATAATGACGAGAACATTGATTTCGCAGCGGAAGTAGACAAAACTTTTAAGAGAGTATATATAGGGAACAGGGTCAAGGCCACGGTCGTTTCTGTGAACAGGAGCGAAGCCGTGGTGGACATCGGAACCAAGCACTCGGGCTACATACCCGCGGATGAATTGTCGAGCGATATGTTGAAACTGCCGCCCGAATTAGTTGCCCCGGGCGATGAGTTCGATTGCGTTGTTACCTCGATTAACGATGCCGAGGGCGTAGTTTATCTGTCCAAAAAGAAAGTCGATTCGGCTTTGGGAATGGAGAAGATTGCCAAGGCGGAGGCCGATAATTCTACACTCACGGGAACAGTTGCGGCGGCCGTAAAAGGCGGCGTAATCATCGTTTTCGATGGTGCAAGAGTATTCGTGCCCGCATCGCAAAGCGGTGTGCCCAAAAATGGCAAGCTCGAAGACTTGACAAAGAAAGACGTTAATTTCAAGGTAATCGAGGTTAACGAGGCACGCGGGCGAATCGTCGGGTCAATCAGGGCGGCACAAAAGGAAATCAACGAAGCCAAGCGAGAGCTGTTCTGGAGCGGGATTGAGGAAGGTAAGCGGTTCAAGGGCGAGGTCAAGTCGATTGAGAATTACGGCGTTTTCGTAGACCTCGGCGGCGTGGACGGCATGGTTCACTTGTCCGAACTCACATGGAATCGTGTGCGCCACCCGAAAGAAGTGGTCTCGGTTGGGGATAAGCTCGATGTCTATGTCAAGAGCTTTGACCTCGATAAAAAGCGTGTATCCCTCGGCGCGAAAGACCCCGCCGCCAATCCGTGGACGAATTTCATCAAGGACTACTCGCTCGGCGATATTGTCACCGCGGAAATCGTCAGCATAACGCCGTTCGGCGCGTTTGCACAGATTATGCCGGGCATAGACGGGCTGATTCATATTTCGCAAATCGCACGTGAGCGTGTGACTAATATAGCGCAGGTGTTAGAAATCGGGCAGAAAGTCGATGTGAAAATCACCGACATCGACGACAATAAAAACCGCATAAGTCTGTCGATTAAAGACTTGTTAGAGCCGTTGCCGGAGATGTTGCCGGAGGAGTTTGTTGAGGTTGAGGAAGTTGCTGAAACTGCTGAAGTCGAAACGGTTGAAGAAGTCGCTGAAACTGCTGAAGCCGAAACGGTTGAAGAAGTCGCCGAAGAACCAGTCGGCGAGGGCAGTGACCCCACAGAGTCCGAAGTGGTTTACTCCGATGACGACAAAAAGCCTGATGAGGCGACAGGCGAGTTGCCTGTGCAAGGTGATGATAATTGACAATGGACTGCAAAAATTTTCAACCCGCATAAAAATATTGTCGTATGTAGGGGCGAACTCTGTTCGCCCGCCAGATAACCGCAACCCAAAATTAATTTATACACAGTGGAAAATAAATGAAACACAAAGAAAAATCCGCGCTTGAAATGCTACAAACATTTACAACGGGCGGCAAACCGGTTAAAGATTTAAGTCGGTTTGCCGCCTTGTGTGATGTTTTGGAAAACCCGCAGAACGCCTTGAAATTCATCCATGTTGCAGGGACGAACGGCAAGGGGAGCGTGTCCGAATTTATGTCGCACGCACTTGTGAACGCGGGTGTCACGATTGGCAAGTTTACCTCGCCATATATTTACAATATCCGTGAGCGAATACAGCTACAGAATAAGCCAATCGCGCCCAAAGATTTTGAGCGATATGTCAAGGCGGCGATTACCGCCGCGACGAGTATTAGACCCGCAAAATCCGCCGACTTTTCGCAGTTTGAGATTCTTACGGCGGCGGCTTTTTTGTACTTCCAAAAGAAACACGCCGAGATGATTATCTTGGAAACAGGTATCGGCGGATTATTAGACTGCACGAATATTGTAACCCCCGAAATCAGCGTTATCACTGCAATCAGCTACGACCATGCGGACATTCTCGGCGGCCGCCTTTCGGAAATCGCCGCACACAAAGCGGGAATTATCAAGCCCGAAATCCCCTGCGTGATGTACCCGATTCAGGAGCGGGCGGCGTATGTTGAGATTAAAAACCGAGCCGAAAAGGCGGGCGCACGGCTGATTATCCCCGACATGGAAGCCTTGACCGACGAGAAAATTTCGGTCTACGGCAACGAATTTGTGTACAAAAAACACAAGCTTGCGACTGCGATGGGCGGGCGGCATCAGGTGCTGAACGCATTGACGGCGTATGAGGTTTTGGACGGCTTCAAAGTCGCTAAAAACTGCATTGCGAGCGGGTTCAAGGCCGCGAAACTTCCTGCGCGAATGGAGATTATCAGAAAAAGTCCGCTGATTGTCCTTGACGGCGCGCACAATCGGCAGGGCATTGCCGCCGCGAAGGCGGTTTTCGAGACTTGGCGGGTGCGGAAGGCAGTGGTTTTCGGGACACTTTCGGGTAAGGATTACATGGGGGCGATTGAGGAGCTGTACGGCTTTGCACACTTTTTGGTTCTCACCGACGGCTTCGCCGAGACCGCCGTGAGTTGCACCGATTTGTACCACGCGGCGTGCCTGTTCGGCTTCGACGGGAGCAGTATTTTCACGGTTGGCGAGACCAAGCGGGCAGTGGAATTGGCGGCGGAACTCTGCGGCGGCGGCATGGTGCTGGTGACGGGTTCGCTTAGATTGGCAGGGGGTGTTGGGTTGTGAGAAAACGGGGTTTGGCGGGGGTAACCGCGGTCGCTTTAGTGGCAGTATTTCTTGCCGCTTGTGACACTGCGGATTCACAAGAACGGCAGTCCCAGCGCGAGGTTGCGGGGCTTGACTTGGAGGGGCTTGTGAGCATTGAGCCTGAACCCGAAGTTGAGCAAGAACCCGAACCCGAGCAACCCGCAGAATCGCCGTACGACCTATCGCCGCTTGAAATTTTGGGCGGGTATTATATCGACGAAAAAGGCGACATGTTTCTTAATCTAAAGTTGGCATTGATTATTGTTGAAGACGAAAACGGCTATCAGAATATCTACGAAACTTGCAGTGAGCCAAACCGCGAAATGTTCAGCAAATATATTTTCGGAACGTGGCATTACTACAAGCAAGTCACGTTTACAAGCGGAGATATTGAATATGTAGACATCACTTTTTCCGACAAAAGCAACGTCAATAATTATTTCGCGGCACAAGTAGGCGACGGCATTTTCACAGACCGCGCGAATGGCGAACTGCATGAAATTTTTTGGGTTGATAAAAACCGACCCGATACAATGTATTTTATGAACGTCTTGCGTTATTCTGATTATAGGGTGGGGTTCGGCAACATAAATAGAATAACTTCAAATCCTTATCGGACAATGACGAGGGTTGCCACTCGCGAACCGCAAGGACCCCTCTGCGACTGCGACATATGCGCGGATTTGCACGCAAATAATTACTCCATGAAACGCCCGCATCCAATGGGGCTTCAAGGGCAGATTCAAATCGGCGCGGAGACTTGCACCGACATGTATTTGATTGAAAGAGCGGTTGAATTTCTCGCCGAATTAGACAAGGATTTTGACAGCGCAATAGGGCAAGTGAAACACACGGAACATTTGAGCGAGTTTTTTGAAGATGTCTGGATTGAGGGTTTTTTCAAGAACGAGCAGACCGAATTAATCTGGGTTAGCCAAGCCCGCGTAAATGGCTGGCCTAATGAAACATTCGTCGGCGTAACGCTTGCAAGCGGCTTTTCGGGCATTGAGCGGCTCTTTTATTACAGCATTGTGTTTGAGGAAGAAGACGGCGAGTGGGAAATTTATCGGATAAGTGAGGCTATGAATGGGTGAGTTGTTTGAGGAATACGGTGTGAGAAAGTTTATTTTGCTTGTTATAATTGCGGTAGTTTTTGTGGTCGCTTTAGCGACTGGGATACTCGCCGCTTGCGACACTGCGGATTCACAAGAACGGCAGTCTCAGCGCGAGGTTGCGGGGCTTGAGTTGGAGGGGCTTTTGAGGGTTGAGGAAGAACCCGAAGTTGAGCAAGAACCCGCAAAAAAACACGAGTGGTTCGACACGAAAAAGCAACTTGACGGCTATGAAGTGCCAATCCGGGTGCTCATCACGGACGGCGATTTTTCGGTAATCGACCAACATTTGAAAATGGCTGAAAAGGCCTTGGAAACACTGGCGGGGTGGGGGTTTACAAGGATATATCAAGTCAATGTTTTTGGGGCCGAACACGATGCGATTCTTTATGCGGAGTCGTCTTTTTTGGTCACGCTCCTTGCTTTGAGCGAGGGGTTTGACAGGGCAGATTGGGTGGATGTTGAGTTTTTGCGAGAGGACGGCGAGTGGGTTGTTAATAATGTTTATGGGTATTTGTAGGGGGAGTAGCATGAGAAAGTTTGTTTTGCTTGTTATAATTGCGGGGTTTGTGTCGATATTTGCCGCTTGTACCAAGCAAGGCGGGGAAATTGAGACGGGTGAATTTACGGAAGTCGGCGAACCCGAATCGCCTGAAAATGAACCGGTGAACGAAAAATATTTTCTCCCGACCAAATATGGCGACTATATTGACATGAGACAAGCCGATAGGATTGAATCCGCTTCCGGTGCGCCTTTGACGCTTGACGAAATATTAAACGACGACGTTTTTTTCATGGCGTGGTTTGATAATTTTACCTACGTGACAAAGCCGAGGAGTTTAAGTTTGAATTCGATTGACAATGTTTTTGATGACGAGAAAAACACTTTCGATACAGAAATTCCTCGGCATGATTATGAGTTTTTTAGGGTGTCGATTGGCGATACTTTTGAGGGGCTTGTTGTTGACGAAGCGCTTGTAATTTTCTATTCAAACGAGGGCATTCTCCGCGTACACAGCTCTCGCGTTTCGTATTCGGGAACCCACACAGTGAGCGGGTTTATAACGGTCGGGCATCATTTTCACGAGAATGATATTTTGTTTTTTGCGGATGCAGAAACGGGGGGAGATGTTCCGATAAACAACGAGATGTTTTGGCAAAGTGAGCAAAATAATTTTAAGTATATTTCCGATTTGAAAATGTTTTATCTCGGTCAAATCGAGGAGTATGAAAATATTGACATTGCCGCTATTCCTCAAGATGGCTCGCTCGCTCGTGTTTCGGTCACGCTTTCTAATATTGAGATGAGTAATTTTGATAGCGATAGCGGGCGCGTGATTCGTGCGGAAATTGTGTCGGTGGGGTTGCTTGATGAGCGTGAACAAGACCCCGAAATCGAAGCAGAGCCACAAGAAACAGAACACGAACAACTAAAAAAAGACGCTATTAATTTTGCAATTGAATTTTTGACTGCCTTTAATAATTTCGACGAAGAAAAGATGAAAACACTTATGACTGAGGAGTACTTTGAATCCATCATGTGGCATAAGGAAAATGAGCCGCCGGATGACTATTATGAGACCGATGACTTCTTTTGGTCGGTGTGGGAAACTTTGAAACTTGTCGGCAAAGTGGGCGGCTTAGAGAATTGGTCTCCGGATGCTTTTCCGGTTGGTATTAATTTTTATTTTTACGATTTTTCCGAAGGGGGAAAAACAGATATTTGGTTTGACCACGCATATGTACCCGGCGAAATCGATTCCACAAAAAGAACTGTAGCTGTAACACTTGTGTATAATAGCGGGGAGTTTTTGGTGTGTAATTTTAGTAACACATATACTTGATGAAAGAAATTAAACCACCCCCCGCCGAAAGGAGCACCACATGAAAAGACTAATTATGCTTATCACAATCGCGGGGTTCGCGGTCGCTTTGGCGGCGGGGCTTTTTGCCGGTTGTACCGAGCAAGAGGAAGTCGGCGGGGAAGTTGAGGCTTGGGAAATGCCCGAAATTGAGGAAGTTGAAGCGGGTGAATTTTCGGAAGTCGGCGACCCCGAACCCGAACCCGAGGTTGAGGAAGACCCCGACCCCGAGGAAGTCCCCGAAATTGAGGTAGACCCCGAACCCGAAATCGAACAACCCCCCACCCCCGCACAACTCCCCCTGCTCCAACCGGAAGACATAGGCATGACCCACGACGAAATTAACGCCTTGGCGATACAGCGGGCTGATGAGTTGCAGGGGTTGTTTTTGGATTTTATGCGAGGTTCCACGAAAGACTTAATATTTGCCGATTATGACGGTGGTGTTATGGGAATCTATTATGGGTCCGGTGACGAATATGAACTTTTATTTGCTATTATAGCGGACGACAGGTTTAAGACGCTTGACGACTTGTTTTCGGCATTCAATCAAGTATGCACTCCCGAATTAAGTGAAAAACTAATCATGTATTCCGGAACACAATATAGGGATATTGACGGAAAGCTTGCCGTACGCATAAATGAAAGTCCCGGCGACCCATATCTTAGCATTGAAGGAAGCAAGTATATTTCTTATGAAATTATCGGAGACGAAATAATATTAAATTTTACGGTTGAATTGTTTTTTGACCCAAGACAAGAGCATGATACATGGAGCGAAGAATATTCCTTGCACCTTAAAAATATTAATGGCGAATGGTTAGTGTCGAATGCACATTACTTTGATGTTATAACACATGGATACCATTGGAAAAGTTATAACTATCTGCGTTATTCAGAAAGAATCGCCCGCAGTTAATACTGCGGGCGAAAAAAAATCAGTCGAAATTTACTGTGAACATGCAATAGCCCACGTTGTTTGGCTCGCTTAAATTTGGGTTTAATCCCCAAAGGAAATCGGTCTGGTTGTCAAACGCTTCAGTCAAGGTTATAACACCGTTTTTGTGTAAATTATACTTGTTTAAGTGAGGGCTTATTGCATCGTTTGGCGGGTTTGTCCCGTTATACCATGGGTCGATGCCCATTAGGTCGGCGAAACTTTTGGCGGTTTTTCCGTCTTTAGTTTCAGTGACAGTTACCCAGTGCATTTCCGCAGTAGTACCGTTTGTTCTGACAACGACTGCACGGTCTTTGTCTAATTCGCAGTTTATGGCACTAAGAATTTGGGCTTTGTCTGAAAAAGTATAGCGGTTAAATCCTTGGTGCGCACCGGTGTTTACATCGTAAGAGTTATAATGCGAAACTAATCCGTAGTCTTGTCCATCAATCTCGACATTTGTGACCTCCTCTGTAACCTTGTTAGGTGTTACTTTGAAACCTGTGTTGAGCGAAGCCATTGTAGCTACTGCTGTTCTCGCACACTCTTGCGCAAGGGGGCGATTTTGAATCTCCCACCCCCCTGTCTGACACCAAAAAACATCGGGATTTGCAGGGATTAGGCGGCCCGGCAAGACGTTTATCATGATACGTTCCTCATGTGACCTGCCGTCATTGTATAAGTCATTAAAACTTAGTGTTACATCTGCCTTGCCAACCCCCGCCGCATAAATATTCACTTCGGTTTTACCAGAATTTAATGGCCTCAACCAAAGAGCAAATTCGTGAATTTTTACAACCCGGTCATTGCTTGTTCGCCATATCGGATTTCGTGCGGCAATTTCTCCCGCCGGTATGTCCGAACATAACAGTGCTGTACTCCCGGCTTTCAACTCAACAGCACTGTCTAAATTTGTGCTTTTTACATGAATGGTAAAGAATCTCTTTACTTTCGGCAGTTTTACGGTTTCGGCGGTAATTACAGTAGTGCCGATGTCGTGCGCTGTAACTATACCGCTTTTATTAACGGTAGCAACATGCGGAAAACTGCCGCTGCTCCAGTTGATGTTGTCGTCGTTAATAAGTTGATAGTTGGTATCATATACCAACAATTTTTCTTTTTGACCCCGACGCATATAAACAGTCATATTTCCCTCCATATTTTGTAATAATAACCCCATAATACCACAACACCAAACCGCAAGTCAACAGAAAACCCTGCACCACAGTGCAAAAATATTGGTTATATGATAATATTTGCAATTGATTGCAAGCTTTTTATGTTCTGCGCGCCAAAGCAAACTTGGTCTCTTGACAACCACCCCCCCACCTGCTATAATTAAACTAACATTAAAAAGGGGTACAAAAAAATGCCAAACCAAAACACAACAAACCACCAAAAAATCCTACTGATAATCAACCCGATTTCGGGCAGGAAAAAGGCAAAGAAAATCCTCTATCCAATAGTGGATTTGCTTTGCCGTAACGACTGTGAAACTACCATTTACACTACAACTCGCAGGGGTCAAGCGGTCGAGCTTGTGAAGGAACACGCGGGTGAAGCCGACAAGATAATTTGTTGCGGGGGCGACGGTACATTGAACGAAATTTTCACGGGGCAAAACGCCGCGGGCTTGCAGATTCCGGTGGGCTACATACCGACCGGCACGACCAACGATTTCGCCCACGCGCTGAAACTCCCCGCGAAAACAAGCCGCGCAATCGAGGTTGCAATAAAAGGCAAAGCCCAGCCGCACGACCTCGGCAAATTCAATAACAATCAGATTTTTTCGTACGTCGCATCGTTCGGCGCGTTCACCGAAACTGCCTACACAACCCCCCAGTGGAGCAAGAATATTTTCGGCCACCGCGCCTATGTTTTGAACGGGATTTTGAACATTTTGGGCATACGTTCGCACAGCATGAAAGTCATCGCAGACGACCGCGAAATTTCCGGCGATTTTGTATTCGGCAGTGTCACCAACTCGACTGTTATTGCGGGTTTAATCAAGCTTTTGCCGTCCGATATAAGCTTTAACGACGGGCTTTTTGAGGTAATGCTAATCAAAACCCCAAAGAGCCAAAAAGAATTGCAAGCCACCGCGCAGGCCTTGCTTTTGCAAAAATACGACGAGAAATATTTACACTTTTTCAAGGCAAAAGAATTAGAGTTTCAGTTCGCAGAAGAAGTCGCGTGGACCACCGACGGCGAGTTCGCAGGGGAGCTGCGCGAGGTCAGCATCGCATGCCTGAAAGGCGGCGCGGTGGTGGTGGTTTAAGTTAGTGAATAGGGAATAATGAATAATGAACAGTGATTAGTGGTTAGTGAGAGAGCGGGTAAAGTTTTATCAAGTGAGCAAGCGGGGGTGGGGGTACGGCGGGGGGGATGGGTGCGGCGGCGCAAGAACCGCACGCCCCCCTTTTTTCGTTTGCATAAACTTAAAATTCTCTTCCTCCAAACCT
>Ga0099364_10009934_pt1 | contig 13162 bp, 8 predicted proteins | sample TergutTh196P3_FD_73070 | JGI IMG/M metagenome (GOLD analysis project Ga0099364, IMG submission 73070) | Microcerotermes parvus P3 segment gut microbial communities from Pointe-Noire, Republic of the Congo - Th196 P3 | ecosystem: Host-associated > Arthropoda: Insects > Digestive system > Gut ...
CACGGAGAGCCACGGGTCATTCCTTTGTAAAATCTTATCCATGCTTATTTGGTTCCGAACTTGGCAACTCGGCGTGAAGAGTCTGATGCTCCATCCGATGCGGTCGATGTTGACCGTACTGGGAATCTTTATCGGCGTGGCCAGCGTCATCTGGTTAATGGCCATTGGAGAAGGAATCAGCATCAAAGCCCAAGAGCAAATCGAAAGCCTCGGAGCAAACAATATCATCGTTCGGACAATCAAACCGGCGAATCCTGATATGCTCTCGCAAGGCCGCCGGGCAATTCCGGTCTTCGGCCTGAAACGGGAAGACTACGAACGGATCAAGGATACGATCCCGACGATTGACGAAATGATGCCCGTCCGCGAAATCCGCAGAACATTCGCCAACGGGCCAAGGGAATGTGACGGACGTCTGGTCGGAACGACACCGCAGTACGCCAATATGTCGCAAATCGTGATGGACCGAGGCAGTTTCATCACAGATATGGATATGCGGGAAAACCTGCCGCACTGCGTTCTCTCAGCGGGCGTTGCAGACCGCCTTTTTCCCTCGGAGGACCCGCTCGGCAAGACGATTCGGATTCAGGGTAACAACCCCGGCGACACGGGCCGACCGTTCAGGATCGTCGGCGTCGCGAAACCACGCGGTGCAACAGCGGGAATCGGCGGCTCATTTGCCGGTCAGGATTTTACGAACGACGTCTACATCCCCATCTCGACGCTCTGGAACCGGATGCGAGACACGGTCCTGACCCGGAAAAGCGGAAATTTCGAAGGAGAAATCGTCGAACTGTCCCAAATGACGCTCCGCGTCGATAGTCGGCGGAATGTCAAGGAAACGGCGGACATCGTCAAAGCAACGCTCCAAAAAACGCACAAAAACGAGGACTTCGCCGTTGTCGTGCCGCTGGAACTCCTGGAGCAGGCGGAAACGACCCGGATTATGTTCAACGTGTTTATGGGACTGATTGCCGCGATTTCATTGGTCGTCGGCGGCATCGGAATTATGAACATTATGCTCGCAACGGTTACGGAGCGAACGCGGGAAATCGGCATCCGCAGGGCTTTGGGGGCGAAGCAGGGCGACATCATCCGACAGTTTCTCATCGAAACGATTGTCTTGTCCGTGGTCGGCGGAGCCGTCGGAATCATCGTCGGTTTGTCTTGTCGACCCGTTACGATCTTCGTAATGGACGTCATCAAGCGTCAAATGCCGGAAGTCATCGAGGCGCTGCCGCCGGTCGTTCAGGACATTCAACCGATCATCGTTCCGCTTTCGATTCCTTTGGCGTTCTTTATTTCGGTCGTCATCGGCGTCGTGTTTGGCATCTATCCCGCTTACCGTGCCGCCGCAATGGACCCCATAGAAGCGTTACGACACGAATAAGAGCCCGACAATTTTTCGCAGAGAGTCGTTTATTGGCCTGTTTGCCGTCTTGAAAAAGCCCCGAACCGTGTTAGAATCCTGTTTTCGTTTTTCACCCCCTAATCTGAAAAGGAGAATTTTTATGGCCGCCACCGTCGACCAATCCAAGTGCACCGGATGCGGAGACTGCGTTCCGGATTGTCCTGTCGAAGCCATTGCGCAACAAGCCGACAACGACAACAAGGCCGTTGTCGACGCGGACTCCTGCGCCGACTGCGGCGTCTGCATCGACATTTGTTCCACTGGCGCAATTTCGATGTAACAAGAAAAAAATCCCGCTCGCGGGGAAGTACAACCGCCGCCCGTTCCCGGCAATCCGGAAACGGCGGCGGTCTTTGTTTCCGCCTTCCAGTTTTCCTTCCCGCTTTCTCAATGGATGCCGTGCATCTTTTTCTTCAGCATGGGAGACATCGCCAATGCAATGCAACCGATCACTGCCGGAATGATCGCCATCAGCAGAAAGAAGTCGGCCAATCCTCCGTCTTTGCCGAAGAAAAGGGTGATACCCTCACCGCTACCAAAATAACTGGCCATATAGCCTGCCAAAATGTACGAAACACTGCTCGCCAGGAACCAGCAGCCCATCGCAATGGACGCATAACGGATCGGTGCAAGTTTCGTAATCATCGACAGTCCGATCGGCGAAAGGCAGAGTTCGCCCCACGTTGCAAGGAGATAACACAGGAGCAGCCAATAGACTGCCGCCTTTCCGCCGGTGATTTTCGCGTCGATGGCACCGGGAATCATCACGATGAAACTCGCCGAGATAAGGAGCAAGCCCAGTGCAAACTTCGTCGGCGTACTCGGTTCAATGCCGAATCGAGCGAGGATGCCCCAAAGGATCATAAACAGCGGAGCGAAAATCACCACGCAGGCGGCATTGACCGATTGATACCACGTCGCCGGGAAGGTCAATACCTCTGTACCGACAACATAGCGGACATCGAATCTCCGTTCTGCACTATCCATTGACAACAGTGCTGCTTGGATTTCGACACCATACTTGCCCTGTTCGCCCTCGACCAACACCGTAATGGCCTTCAAAATCCGTGCCCGGCGTTTTTCGTGGCTCGTAATTTTGCTGTCAGCAGCCTTATCAGTTTCACTTTCAGGAAGATGGTCCACAATGCGGGCAAGTTCCGGCTTCTTCAGTTCTTCCCGTATCTTCACGGCGGCAAGAGCCTTGTCAGCAATGTTCGCAACGGCAAGTTTGAGGTCTGTTACCATCTCTCCGACAGCGGCGGCATCCTTTCCTGCTTCCGCAATGAGGTCCAATTTTGCGAGCAAGCCTTCTACAATTGCCTCGTCGTCTTCGATGACTGCCTGATTCAAACTCTCGATGGCTTTTTGAACGATGGGATAACTACTTTTTCGCAACCCATCTCTGAGTTTGACAGCGAGCGTTTTCAGTTGGGCGATCTGCTCTTCGATGGCGGCCTCTTCCTCATCTTTTTTTGAGTGCCGGGCGATGTTGAATCGGTTAAGTCGATCTGAAAAACTTGGGGCTTTCGCAACTTCGTCTTCACGTCCGATCTGATCGGACAGTTTTTGGACTTTTTCGACAATTTTCTTGTATTCGACGAAGTCCTCGTTTTTAAGAAAAAGTCGTTTCGAAGCCCATTCCGGCGTAACATTTTGTACGACATCGGCGACCGTCCGGTCCGTGTTGGCCTTGGCAAAGATATTCAGCGAGGAACCGGCTTGTTCGAACGCAATCCAGAACGCGATCACGAAAATCGACAGCACACCGATCACGAACATTTTGTCGTAGTCCTTTTTGTCCAACGGTCGGGTCTGTTCGTACAGTGCCGTTTCGTGGGCTTTTTGCTCTTCTGCCGTCTGCTGACTGCCGTCTGCTGTCTTTTTCGCCGGAGGATCGCCGATTCCTTTCAGGTGCTTTCCAAACGTCAGGAAGGAAATGAGACCAAAAATCATTCCGAAGCCTGCGATGAGAAAGCCGTATTGATAGCCGTAGACTTCGGCAACGGTTCCGCCGACGAGCGGCGACATAAACGCACCGATATTGATTCCCATATAGAAAATCATAAAGCCGGAGTCGCGCCGCCGGTCTCCCGGTGCGTAGAGTTGTCCGACCATCACGGAGATACACGGCTTGAAGAATCCGTTTCCGAGGATCATCAAGCCGAGTCCGGCGTAAAAGGTCCACATCGCCGCCGCATCGGTGGAGAGTCCGACGTCGACGTTTCCGATTCGGACGAACTCGGCACCGGCGAGAACGAATTCGCCGAGTGCCATAAGAATCGCTCCGATGACCACGCACATTCGCTGTCCGAGAAATCGGTCGGCAAGCCATCCGCCGAGCAGTGGGGAAAGATACACAAGGCCGGTGTACCAGCCGTAAAGTTTATAGGCATCGGCCTCCGTCCATCCGAAGCCGGGGATGTCTCCCGTTGAAATACTGACGAGGTAGAGGACGAGAATCGCCCGCATAGAATAAAAGGCGAAGCGCTCCCAAAGTTCGGTGGTAAAGAGCACCCAGAGTCCGGCGGGATGGCGTTTCGATGTCGCTTCGGTCATTGAGATTGTTCAGGTTGGAGGTCAACAGACCCGGAATCATAACAAACCGGGAAAACACTGTAAAGAGCAACCGGTGCGTTACGCATTATACCTGCGACACTTTTTTCCTGGACCTATTGACTTTTCCATGCCGTCGATGTAGTTTTTCGGGATGATTATTCCTTGTCGAATTGCACTTTCCCATCGACGTCCATGACGAAAAAAATCATCGCTCTTTCGCTTGTTTTTCTGTTCGTTCTTCAACTGACGGCCACCGCTCAACTCTTCCGGCGGCCCCTTAACCAGAGATCACCGGGAGTTCCTAAAATGAGTATCGAAAAATCCGAATTCGGTAAAATGGCGGACGGTCGCGCCGTCGATAAGTACAAACTCGACAACGGACGCGGCATCACGGTCGAAGTCATCAACCTCGGCGGCATCATTTTGACGTTCAACGTGCCGGACAAGAACGGCAACACGGTCAATGTTTCGGCCAACCTCGAAACCGTCGCTGACTACGAAGCGCGCAACCCGTTTTTCGGAACGCTGGTTGGCCGTTACGGCAACCGCATTGCCAACGCCGCGTTCACGTTGGACGGCGTGGAATACAAACTTTACGCCAACAACGGCCCCAACTCGCTCCATGGCGGCAAGGTGGGCTTCAATGCCGTCCTGTGGAACGTCGAGGAAATCAAAGGCCGCGATTTCGTTGGTCTCAAATTGACGTACACCTCGAAAGACGGCGAAGAAGGTTATCCCGGAAGTCTTGATGTTACCGTGCTTTACAAACTCGATACGCAAAATCAATGGACAATGGACTATACGGCAAAAACCGACAAGAAAACCGTCCTCAACCTGACGAACCACACCTATTGGAATCTCGCCGGTTTTTCGCCGGACACGTTGTCGATGATTCACGGACACATTTTGACACTGAATGCCGACCAATTCCTGCCGACGGACGATGGGTTGATTCCGACCGGTGAGTTCCAAGCGGTTGCGGGAACGCCGCTGGACTTCCGGGAACCGCACACAATCGGCGAACGTATTGCCGATATTGCAGAACCGCATTTTGCCGGAGGATACGACCATTGTTTCGTCCTCAACCAACAAAAAAGGGGCCGATTGACACTCTGTGCCGTGGTCAGTGAGCCGGAAAGTGGTCGGGCGATGAAAGTCTGGACAACGGAGCCCGGCGTCCAACTTTACACCGGCAACTTCCTCGATGGTTCGATCGAGGCTTTCGGTGTCAAATATGGCAAGCACGCCGCGTTCTGTTTGGAGACGCAACATTTTCCGAATTCGCCGAATACACCAAGTTTCCCCAGTACCGTTTTGGAACCCGGCAAAACCTTCCGTAGCACAACGATCCACCAGTTTGACACCTTGAAATAGAGTACCGAATGAGCTTCTTTTTACGACTAGTACCGCACCAAGTCTAAAATTGTGAATTCCCGTCACCCCCGCGTAGGCGGGGCCTAGAGGAAGGATGTTATACCTCTTCCTCTAGATTCCCGTCTGCGCGGGAATCTAGACCATCGACGTCATTGAGTTTGTTTCATCGCCATATACGTTTGCAATTAAAAAAGATGTGGGGGCCTGTTCTCTAGGCCCCCGGCTTCGCGGGGGTGACGGTGTTTTATCCACCTTCTATGAAGGTCAATTTGACGACTTTGTACTAGAGCGTGTTAAGAATTTTGTCCAGCCCCATTTTTAGTACGCCCTAATCGCGTCCAAGCTGTGTTTACCGTTTCGCGTCAATTTTCATTCTGTTACGGACACCGTCTGCTGAACCATAACGGCAAATGCGCCCATCCGCACGGACACAATGCAACCGCAACGGTCGTCCTGCGGAGCGAAGAACTTGACGACACCGGAATGGTTCTTGATTTTGCCGAGTTGAAAAACACCATCGGCTTCTGGATCGACGAGAATCTCGATCACCGAATGGTTCTCCACCGGCGCGACCCGCTGGTTGCCGTGTTCCAAGAGATGAACGAGCCGATGTTCCTACTGGACGACAACCCGACGGCGGAGAATCTTGCGAAACTCCTTTTTGACAAAACGGCGGAGTTTGGCTTTCCCGTCGTTTCCGTGAAGTTCGGCGAAACGGGCCAGTGTTCCGCCGAGTACACTCACTGATGCTTCGTGCTCTGATTGACTCTCTTACGCTTCGTGCTCTGTGATGTCCTCGGTTCGCCAGGGGCGTTTTCTCTTGAGATCGCCGCCGAGAATGTCCATACAAATGTTGACGTCGTCCACGATTTGGAAGTCGTACATTCCGACGCAGAGGAAATCGGCACCGCTTTCGAAGGCAAAGCGGAATCCGTCGCGTGGATGAATCGAACCGGCTGCGAGTACCTTGAAAGCGATCCACGGTTCCGTGCGTTCCTTCATAAATTCCACGGTTTCTTCAGGATGACGGCAGAAAACGTTGTCGTGTTCCCGTTTGTCGGGCATCGCCGACCAGTATCCGAGGTGGTGACACGTCTGCATCCAAAAATCGGGAACGAATCCCATGTCGATACATTGTTTGGCGGCTTCGATCCGGTGCGCCCCGATTCCGGCGGGATAACCCTCGTCACGTATTCGCTGGAGTGTCTTTCCGACGAAATCGAGATTTTTCCCTTCCCGCCAGTATCGATCCGTCGCTTCGCCCAAAACGTAGATCAATGAAGCCCCCGAATCAATTGCCCTTTTGACGGCGTCACCGGCAATCGTTTTGTCGTCGTTTCCTGTGTCGGCAATGAATTTCATTTTTCCGCCTGTTTTTTCGCGGTAGGCGATCAGTTCTTTGCCGGTGCCGGGGCCGGTTAGCAAGGCATTGATTCCGCACGCTTCCGCCATTTGGAAGGTGGCATAAACCTTTTCCCGTGTGTGGTACGCTTTGACGAGGTCGGAAAGGTAAATCAAATCACGCGAGTGCGCCCAACCGGCGATCAGATTTCCGCCGAGAATCATTCGACTGATTTCGACGCCGCAGATTGTCGACATCGGCACTTTCTGCTTCAAATCGTTGAGCTTCGCCCAGTTGGTAATCGTCCGACTGGCACCGGACAAGGTGTCCGGCTTTTCTGCGTCGTCATCGGCCAAGGCATTGGCGAGAATCCGCTCTTCGTGTCCGATGGTAGCCAAACCGGCGCCACCCGCAAGCATTGCCGCAAGAATTCGACGGCGTTCCAAGGAAACCGTGTCGTGAGAAGAATCGTTTTTCATTGGATGACTCCTTGATTGTGAAAGGGAGAAAAGGGACGATTTCGAACCTTCGGGATAGGCATCCTCACTATTGCCGGACCAGTCTACACCAAATACCGAGGGAAAGAAAGGGCAATCAAGGACAAATCGTTTCCTGACTGACGGTTTTACGGAACTTCGGGAACAAGATCAACCACGATGAAATTCGGCGGACAAAACAGTCGGATACGGGGTGCCCTTCCGCGTTCCATACCGGTTCCGTTGGTAACGATCAGGTTTGCGCCGTTTTTCAATACCGTCCGTCCGGAGGCCCAACTTCGTGGAAGTCCCGGTGAGGCCGTCAGGAGTGGGCCGAAACCAGGGATTTGTATTTGCCCGCCGTGCGTGTGCCCCGCCAAAAGCAGATCGACGTTGGGCGTTCCCAAGGAAAAACAAGGAGCGTGCCCGACCATAATGTGGTATTTTCCGTAAGGATTGCTTGGTGGTCTCCGAAACGGTCCGAACGAAGACGCAACATCTAAAAGGGTTAATCGAACTTCGCCGACATCCAGCGTGAGCGTCCGCTTCGCTTTGAATACGTCGCCGCCATCGAACAGTTTCTTCCAACCGCTCCACGAACCGAGGTCCAGATTGCCTTGGACTGCATAGACGCCCAGCGGCGCGGAAATCTCCATAGAGCGGTACAAGGCGTTAAACTCGGCGAAGAGTTGCTCCTCGTGCTCCATCGTTCGCGGTTGGATGTAATCGCCGCCGAAAAGGATCAAATCGGCCTTCTGTTTCTTGAGCAGTGCCAAGGTTCGGCGTTCGTACTCGCCGATGTTGTCGGCCTGAAAGTCGGCGAGAAACGCAATACGGATCGGCTTCGTAATCTTCGGCGTTGTGAACGAATAATACTTGACGTGGAGTGCCGTCGGTTCAATGAGCAGACCCTTGATTCCGACGAAAAGCGTCATCGCCGAAAGAACGCCGAAAAGCACCGTGAGCGTCCACCGCCGTTTGCCGTTGATACGTTGCCGGAAAATCACCCAACACGCAATTGTCAGAAAAACGCCGCCGTGAAAAAGGATTCCCTGTGCCGTAAATCGCATACTTGGAAAGCGATCATCCAATACGGACAGTAATCCCGCCGCCAATCCGCCCACAATACAGAGGCACGTTCCACGCCGTACCGTCGTCGGCGACCGGACGACCAGCAAGCGGAGCAGGGCAACGACGACCAGCCCCATCGAAATGTGGTAGAACCAGAAAGAGAATGCGTAACTCATTATACTTCGCGCCGCCATAAAACGGTCGTTGTGTAAGATTGGGAGTTCGGCCTGAAAGGCCAGCGCACTAGAGGCCAGGGCAAGGCGTACTCGCCGTCGCCTTGGGCCGTAACTTACAAAATGAACGTTTTATGGCGGGGTGAAGCATAGAGGTTTGGCATTGAGAGCGTATTCCGAATGGGGCTGGACAACATTTCCATCACCCCCGCGAAGGCGGGGGACGGCGGTTTGTCCACTTTTAATGGATGCCATTTTGACGACTGCACTCTAGTTTTTTCGCAGGAACATCAAGCCATTGATCCAGAAAACGGTCGGTTTTTCCGTTTCGAAATGGAGCTCGATCCATCGAATTCTGTCCGGTGCCGGATCGTTGATCGCCGTTTTCGTCCAAGCTGCGGAACCGTCCAGTGGAATGGAGATCGGTGTCCAATTGCTACGGTAACGTTTCTTCCAATCGTCCGTCGGACGAAACTCGAAATATCCGGAACCTTTTCCCAAGCGAACGAAAAAGCTTCTGAGCGGAAACGTTCCATCCGACTCGCGTTGCATAAGAGAGAACGTCAGACTTTGACGCTCCGTCAAGTCCCACATAAGCCCCGTCGGAGCCGTTATTGTCAGCAAAGCCCCCCCTTGGTGCGGTACGGAAACGGATAGGGAGGGAAGACCGTTTCCCGACAGTTTGTTTTCCTTGAGTAATTCAATTCCACCGCCGCCCTCAAGGTTGACGGACGGCTGATTGAGCAGATCGACCTCACGGTGTAACACGGCAGTCTGCATTTCTTTCACGGCTCTCGCTCGTCCAGCACTATCGATGACTGCTCCCACGGCAAGCAACACGGCCCCCAGTACCAAGATCGTCGGCACTCCCATCGAAACACGTCGGTTTCTCCTGATCTGACGACATAGACGCTGCAAGAGGTTTTCCTTCCTTGCCAGCACGGGTTCATTGTCGAGCCAGCGGCACAGATCGTCGAACATCTCGTCGGCACTTTGATAACGTTCGTCGGGGGCTCGCCTCATAGCTTTCAGACAAATCGCTTCGAGATCGGACGGCACGGATTTGATCAGCGACGGCTTGATCGGTGTGGAGTTTCGCACTTTGTTCAGAATATCCTGCGTGGTGCGTCCGTTGAAGGCTGTTTGGCCGGTCAGAAGGTAATATAACAACGCTCCGAGGCTGAAGACGTCCGACAACGGACCAACGGTTCCCAGTTCGGATAGCGCTTGCTCCGGCGACATAAAGGCCAAGGTTCCAACGATGGAACCGACCATCGTTAATTCCGGCCTTGCGTCCTGTCGTACTTCGTTAGCCAGCTCAGTTGCCGCTGCAAGCGGTATGGCCTCCTCTTCGGGATAGAGGTAGGGTTTTGCGAGTCCCCAGTCCATAACGAGCGTTTCGCCGTGCTCCCCCAACATGATGTTGGCCGGTTTCAAATCCCGATGAATGAAACCTTTACTATGAGCGTAGGACATCGTTTTGCAGACCGAAGCCAATCGTCGAACGAGTCCAGCCAATTCATTCTTGGACGGTTTCTTATGATAGGCTTTGATGGCATCCTGGAACGTTTGTCCCTTGATCAACTTCATCGTATAGTAGGGACTTTTCTCGTTCTTTCCTAAGGCATGGATCGGAACGATACCGGGATGCTCCAACTGCGCCGTCACCTCTGCCTCGCCGACAAACCGCTGGACGACGGATGGATCGTCAATACCATCCGTATGAAGTTCCTTCAGGGCAACCTCCCGCTTGAGGTGCTGATCGTAAGCGATCAGGATATGGCCCATTCCTCCCTTTCTGTGTGTGCGCAGAATTCGGTGGTCTCGGTATTGACCGTTGTCCAATTGAGGAGTCGACGTCGTAACGGACGAGCGTCTGATTGCAGCCATCACCGGCTGTTTAAGATCAAGGTCCGTCACTCGTGAAGCACTGGAACCACGACGGGAGTCAGACGACGAGGAACTATGTCCCTTTCCTTCCGAAGGATTCCGAGGTGAAATCGCCGTAATACCTTTGTCCGCATTTGTTTGCGGATCGAGAACTTTTGTTACGGCATTGGACGGTGCCGGTTCGGCAACACAAAAATCATCCGACAAATCGTCGTTAAAAGACGGCCCAATGAACCGGGTCTCGGCTCCGGAGTCGTGTTGCCGAAGGGAGATGGCCTCGCGGGAAAAACCGTTTCCGGTATCGAAAAGTTGAGTTTCTTCCGCAGGATCGGAGACCGGCGGCGTCGACATAACATGGTTTCCCGGGACCGGTCGTCCGCAGCGCAAACACTGCCCTTCTCCTTCGGAATTCGGTTCCGAAGCGATTTGAGCGTTTCCACAGGAACAGGGCAGACAAGTAGCCATAGGGGAAAGGGGCCGGGACTACCATCCCACACCTAAAACGACGATTTTGATTCTTCCAGGATTCTCTTCAACGCGTCTTTGGGAATATTCGAGGCCGACGTGAACTTCAGTTGGACGATGTCATACCCTTCTCGTTCTCCGTCGACGAACGGATCAACTCCCAGCGAGCGGACTCGACCGAGCGGAATCGCATTTTTCGCAACGTAAATGTCTACATACACGCCGTCGACCCGCTTCGTATGGACGACAATCCACGGAAGCGTGCGGCCCTCGACTTTTCTCTTCATATTATCGAGGTAAAGGGGAACAAGGACCTTGTTCGTCCACACCGCGCGGACTTCGGGAGAAACCTCCTTGATTATAGCACATATTTCTTTCAAAAGCGAGGTATCCCAAAGAAGTCGGTCTCCACCGATGAGTCCTTTAGCCAAAAAATGCCATTTTTCGCCCAAAACTTTCCACGGCATCAGATCGCTGGAGCTTTTTTTCGCATTTTTTGTGAATTTCGCAAATTCCCGGATCGCCAGATCGAGAAAGTTCCAAAATTCCGGTCGGTCGACTTCGCTCATCGAATGAACCCGGAGTTCGATTTCCTGCCAAGGACCGCTGTGCCTCTGGATTCGGACCCGTGGCTCGGTGCCGTAGAGCGGAATAGCATCCATTTCGTTCAACGGCTTCAGGTCCAGCTTCGGAATCAGCGTTTCTTTGCGGAAAGTATTCCGTGCGGTTCGGAACTTCATTTTGAGTAACCATTCCTCAGCTGTGATGGCGTGGAAGAACCAGCCGAGCGACTTTTTCTCGCCTCGGATTTCGACGACGGAGCGGTTATTCCAATCGGCCGGCGAAAAGCCTTCTGACGCCTCAATCCTGCTGACGACTTCACGCAAAATGTTACCATCCCATCGGATCGGCTGCCCGGTACGGCTCACTCGGTCTTTCGTGTGCCAGCGAGGACCATCGGTTTCCCACGGCATTCGGGTGTCCGCTCCGACTTCCCGGATCGTAACATCGCCCTGTTCGGCCACGGAAGACGCCGCCGGATCGTAAACCCGCCGCTCGACAAAAGGACCGGCAGTGAGAACCGGAAACAAAGCGGTGCCCGTGTGGGAGTAGGGTGTAGAGTGTAGAGTGTGGAGTGCAGAGTGGGATTTAACCACTTTCGTAGTTCTTGCTTTTGTTTTTTTGCTTTTCGCCGGATTATCCCTATCTTTCACTCTACACTCTGCACTCTGCACTTGTAACTCTTCAGGTGTTCCTGCGAAGACGAGGTGTCCGCCGGCGTCTCCTGCTTCGGGGCCGAGGTCGACGATCCAGTCGGCGTTCTTGATAATGTCGAGATTGTGCTCAATGACAATTGCCGTGTTACCGAGATCGACGAGCCGATGAAGGACGTCCAACAGCTTTTGCATGTCGTCGAAATGGAGACCGGTCGTCGGTTCGTCGAGCAGATACAGCGTTCGGCCCGTATCGGGGCGTGCAAGTTCCGCCGCGAGTTTGACCCGTTGCGATTCGCCGCCGGACAGCGTCGGGGCCGATTGACCGAGGGCGAGATAGCCGAGGCCGACATCACACAGGGTTTTCAACACCCGGCGGATGTTCGGAATGTTTTTGAACAGTTCCAACGCCGAATCACAAGGTATTTCGAGAACGTCGGCGATGGAATAACCGCGATACTTGATGTCCAGCGTCTGTCGATCATAGCGTTTGCCGTCGCAGGCGTCGCAGATAATCCAGACGTCCGGCAGAAAGTGCATCTCGATTTTCAGTTGTCCGGCCCCTTCACACTTTTCGCAACGTCCGCCGGGAACGTTGAAACTGAAACGCCGCGGCGAATAACCCCGCACCTTTGCTTCCGGAAGCTGAGCGAAAAGGTCGCGGATCGACTCGAAGGCACCGGTGTACGTCGCCGGATTCGAGGTTGGCGTCCGTCCGATCGGCTGCTGGTCGACACTGATGACCTTGTTGATCTTTTCGATGCCGTCGATGGAAGTGTAACTTCCTGGTCGAACCTGTGCTCGGTGCAAAGACCGGGCGAGTGCCGGATAGAGGATTTCGTTGACGAGCGAACTTTTCCCGCTGCCGCTGACACCGGTCACCACACTGAGGGCACCGAGCGGAAACGGCACGTCGATGTTTTTCAAATTATTCTGACGCGCTCCTCGAACGACGAGCCAACCATTCGACGAGGGCGGCGTGGACGCCGGAGGAGGAATCACAAATTCGGAACGGAATGGGACAATGAAATGACAAACGACGCTCGACATTATAGCACTTTTGGTTCCAAATACAATGTCGGGCGATTGCTTAGTTTGACGCCTTCGGCTGACGCCGGAGGGTGTGTTCACTTCCAGTTGCGCGATTGGGCAAGATAGGTTAGACTGGTAGTTTTCCCTCTAACTCGAAA
>Ga0099364_10009935_pt1 | contig 13161 bp, 8 predicted proteins | sample TergutTh196P3_FD_73070 | JGI IMG/M metagenome (GOLD analysis project Ga0099364, IMG submission 73070) | Microcerotermes parvus P3 segment gut microbial communities from Pointe-Noire, Republic of the Congo - Th196 P3 | ecosystem: Host-associated > Arthropoda: Insects > Digestive system > Gut ...
GTATAACAATACCCGATAGTGTTATCACAATTTTAAGTTCGGTATTTTATAATTGCGAAAAATTAACGGTATTTTGTACACTTAATTCACGCGCTTACAGATACTGTATTCAAGAGAATATAAGATACGAAATAATTGAATAGAAATTGGGCGGCTTTCGTATATAATCGGCAGGTGATTGTAGGGGACGGTGTCCTCGATGTCCCGATGTTCAAAAATCGACGTAAATTTATAAAAATCCATATTTATTTTCATAGAACTCACGTCAAAAAAAGGAAAGAGACGCTATCCGCCCGCAGTATAATCCACAGGTTTACAGCGTCTTTTTCTCAGGAGATAAATATGAAAAATTAAATTTAAAGATGAACTCGTAAATCAAATCTAACTGTTGTAATCCTCAACAAGCGAATTTAATTCTTCCTCGCTTTTGACTTTTATTCCGTTATTCAACAGTTCTCTGTCGTATACAGGAAGCGTATTAATATATACGTCAAATATCCTGTATATAATTGTTTTATCAGGGCTCAATACGGCGAGTTTGCCTTCGTGTTCGCCAAGTATATATATTATCCCGCCGTTTGGTGTATCTGGATTTAAAATTGCGGTAAAACTGCCGTCGCGGTAATCATATTCAGACACTCTTAAATCTATATTTTCCCCAATATCGGCGATACTGCCGTTTTTTTCCGTCATGTCGCTTATATCCGATGTGTTTGACATATCTGTCAGAGCGGATATGTCCGTTGAGTGGTAAATACTTAATAATTGAACCAACAGCATCACAAACAAAAACGCCAAAAATAAAATCTGCCCTATGTTTAACACGCTTATCCGTTCGCGTCCGTCTTGCTTTTCGCGTTCCGCGCTTTCTGATGTTTGGTGTTCTTGTTCTTTTACGGGATAAGAATTTTTTATTTTATTCAAATTATTTTCATTCATTTTTAACTTTATCCTCCTGCCGTGTAAAACCATGCAATCTTATTAGTTTTATAAGCATATCGAATCGAAACGTATTCGGCATATGTCAATTTTAGTAAATTATGGTACATTTGATTATATTATTGACGGAAATTCATTATATATTCAAAAATTTAGTGTATTATATAATTAAAATAAAAATTTTATTTAAAATAGATTTTAAATCAACGCGGAGATTTTAAGCCTGACCCCTCTTTTGTCAATTCTGTTGTTGATTTACGTAACTAATTTATATTATTAGGAGATTTAGTGAATGGAAAACATCGGAATGTCTATGCTTTGGTTTTTTATTGGAATGTTCGCTGTTACTGTTGTGGGTATTTTACATACTTGTTTTAATATTTTTGTTCTTAAAATGAGTTCTATGGATAAAAATATAAAGGACGATATGGGGGAAGGTTATCGCAAAACAAAACCGTGGCATCCATTGTACAATATAATTTTGTTTTCATTTTTTGGCTATCTTCATTTGAACGGACTTCAAAATCCGACTATTAAAGAAGCGTTAATAACGGGGGCAATATGGGCGGGAATTTGCGTTATTTTTGATGTATTTGGTTGGGTAATAATAAAGCACCCGTGGAGTTTGAGTTTAAAGGGTTTTTATATAGATTATCAGCCGTGGATTACTTTAATTTATTTGGCTATTTTTGCAAGCCCGCTCGTTAGTTATCTATTTCTTTAACATCAACTAATAGCTATTTTCGACAGTAGTGCATTGTATCGACACACCGCGAATTTATGCCAATACAGGTTTTTTATACGGCGCGCCGAGGGCGTCGCGCCCTACAATTTAAAAGAGTTCTAAATATATAATATTGTTTTTATTTTTAGCTGCGTTAGACAATATGTATTGATGTGTAGAAAATTTATATTAGTGAGGTTAAAATAAAATGCTTGGAATAGGAATTTTTTCATTTTTCGGTTATGATTTACCCATTGAAGAAAGATTGCGTTTAATTAAAGAAGCCGAATTTAATGCTGTAAGTTTATGGTGGGGAGACGAAGAAGAAAAAAATAAGCAACCTGATATGGCAAGAAAAATCGGATTAAATATTGATAATATTCATGTTCCGTTTACCTCACCAAATGCCAATGAACTTTGGCTTGACAATATTGAAGGCGAGGATTATCAAAACTTGATTATATCTTGTATTGAAGATTGCAGCCGTCATAATATTCCTACTGCGGTTGTACATCTCACGCGGTTTAGATATAATGCGGACTTAACAGAACTTGGCATTAATAGAATAGGAAAAATAATCGAAACTGCCGAACGCAATAATATAAAACTTGCTTTTGAGAATCTTGCGTATCTTGAACACTTAAATGCAGTATTTGAACATTTTTCATCTCCGTATGCGGGATTTTGTTACGACAGCGGACACGAAAATATAGTTAAACATTACTTAAAAAATCCTGAGTATGATTGCCTTGCCTTGTACGGTGACAAGTTATTTGCCCTGCATATCAATGATAATTATGGTGATGGGGATACGCATACTATTCCTTTTAACGGTACGATTGACTGGGGCAATAGAATACGCACATTAAAACAATGCAAAGACGTAGATTATTTCACATTAGAATTGACTTTTGACCGTGAACATGAAAAGTGTAAAATATATAATGATATGTCAGCCGAAGAATTTTTAAATATAGCGCATAAAGAAGCCTTAAAACTTTTAAATCTGTAGAAAACAAGCATTTTCTACACATCAATACATATATCTATAGCTTTGTTTTATACCGGAGGGGAACATAATAATGAATACAAACAATGGTGAAAATCCACAGAGAAAATTAAAAAACGAACGCAACAGCGTAACAAAAAAAGTCAAAAGAAAAAAAGCGTCTACAGCGCAAAAAGTTGTTTTTGGTATCTTTAAAGTTAATTTAAAAATATTTGCTTATATAATAAATACTCTCCTTACAGTGCTTCTGATAGGCATAGTAACAGGCGGGATTGTCGGGGGAGCGTTTGCCATTTATATAAGAAACTATATTGACCCTACTGTAGAGGACTTGCAAGTTATGGCGAGCAGCCTTGATAAAACTACTTTTTTCTTTTACCGTGAATATGACGATATGTTTGAAAAAACAGGCGAACGGTGGATAGAGTGGGAAAGCGAAAGATTACACGGAGTGGAGAACAGGTCTTGGGCGACGTATAAACATATGCCTCAAGATTTGATTAACGCTTTTGTCGCTATTGAGGACCACAGATTTTTTCAGCATAACGGCGTGGACTATCTGCGTTCTGGTAGAGCCGTCCTGAATTTTTTCTTTCCGTCGGGAGTTTCTTTCGGCGGCTCGACAATAACACAGCAGCTCATCAAACTTATGACAGGCGACGACCAAGTAAAAATTCAGCGTAAAATTCAGGAAATATTACGCGCCCTGTATCTTGAAAACAATTTCAGCAAAGAAGAAATACTTGAAAATTATTTGAATATTGTCCCTCTTTCAAACGGCTGTTACGGAGTTCAGACGGCGGCGTATGAATTATTCAACAAAGAAGTTTCCGAGCTGTCGTTGATAGAGTGCGCCGCGCTCGCAACTATAGTCAACGCGCCTTATTTATACGACCCTATAAGATTCCCGGAAAACAATAAAAAAAGACGGCAAGCGACTTTGAGAAACATGAGACAGTACGGCTATCTGGATAATCTGACCGAAGCGGAATTTGAAGCGGTTCTTGAAGAAGATTTAGTAATAAGAAGACCGAAAGGCAGGTCGAATGAAAATATAAAATCTTGGTTTATCGAACAGGTTATGGATGAAGTTATCGACGATTTAATGGAAAAATATATGATGACGAAAAACCAAGCGTCACATCTGCTCTATTCGGGCGGCTTGAGAATTTATACAACCGTGAACAGAACTATACAAAATAAAATAGAAGCTACTTATAATCAACCCGACCCCGAACGCGATATTTTTACAACATTCGGCGTACCCGTCGGAGACAGATTCGAGTCTGCCATGGTTATACTCGACCCTGAAAACGGCGATTTGCTTGGTATTGTCGGAGGCAGAGGGGAAAAGAATGAAAACAGAGGTTGGAACAGGGCTTCTCGTACAGTAAGACAGCCGGGGTCGGCGGGCAAACCTACGTTTATATATGCCAAAGCAATGGAACTGGGGCTTATAGACTGGGGCAAGCCTATCGACGATTCGCCACCGTTAGTAGTGGCGGGAAAAGCATGGCCCAATAATTTGCCTGTACGCTGGGAGGGGTTAGTTTCCACATGGCGCGCTATTCAAGTATCTAAAAATACCACTACAGTACAGTTGCTTACTCAGATGACGCCGGAATATATTTTCGATTTTTTACGCGACGATTTGGGGATTTCCAGTCTCGTAGAAGAAAAAGTTCAGCCTAACGGTACCGTACTGACGGATATTGGCTACGCTCCGCTTGCAGTCGGAGGTATGACAAACGGAATTTCAGTATATGAACTGGGGGGGACGTATACTATGCTCGCGAACAAAGGCATATACTCAAAGCCAAGAGCATATCTCTACGTGCAGGACGACGAGGGAAATACTATCTTGGATAACAGAGGAATTGACCATCAAAAAATAATAATGAGTATGGAAAACGCCGCTATAATGACAAAGATGCTGCAAACAGTCGTCGCAAACGAAGAGGGGGCGACTGCAAGCGGTCTCACGCTGAAGAACCAGATAGAAGTCGCGGCAAAGACGGGAACAACCAACGAGGACAAAGACAGATGGTTCGTCGGCTATACGCCTTATTATATTTGTTCTGTGTGGTTTGGGTACGACCAACCAAAATATTTGGGAAGATTTGGCGAGGGAAGTCCGCCTATGAGAATATTTGACTATATAATGAAATGGGTTCATGAAGAAATTTTTGACGACCCGACAAAGACAAAAGAATTTCATGTGCCGTCTACGGTTATAACCGCGCGGTATTGCAGGGATTCGGGCATGGCTCCGGGCGATTACTGCGATATGGATTTCAGGGGTAACAGAGCATATCAGACGGGCTATTATGCCAGAGGCGCGGAACCGAGAGAAAAATGTAATGTTCATGTACCTGTGAACTGGTGTCAGGACACGGGAAGCGTAGCGGGTCCGAGTTGTACGAATACTACTGTAATTGCGCTTGTACGTGAAGAAAACAGAGCGTTTTCAAGACAAGTAGGCGGAATATGGGATGCTCAATATACGTACAGGGAAGTAGATGAATCAACTTATATATATCCGAGCGTTACAACTGTGCCTTTTTACTATAATATTATTCCTCCCAGAACATTTGTCGGTTCTGCGGGTGGACGTCCCGTAAACAGTTTTTGCGTTGAGCATAATCCTTGGTTGACTTATCCTGTCGAACAAAGACCCGAGATAATAGTACCGCCTGAAAAAGAAGATGAAGAAACTGTCGAAAACAATGAAAATAACGGAGATAATGATAATGGGGAAGATAACGGGGAGCCGACAGATGTTCCTGTAGGGGGAAATGAAGATATTGAACCCGTTACCGAACCGACTGTCGAAAATCCACAGCAAGAATTGATATATCCCGATGACCCATTAGACCCGTTCAGCAATCTTATAATTGAGCCGACCCTCGGCGCGGAATAAAAAAATATTAGCGTATATTTGGAAAATAGTTAAAGCCCTCTTTTGTAAAGAGAGCGGCAGGTATCAGACTGATGGGTGTTGTTGTCTCCCCGAAAATATAAAATTTTATTAAAGGTATTCAAAGATGTTCAAAAGAAAATATATAATCAGATACTTTATATTGTTATCCGCGTTCTTGATTGCTGTATTTATATATGCGGGGCAGTTGTTGAGTATGCAGTTTGCCAATGCCTCAAAGTATCAAAGGAGAACCGGGGATACTTACACGAGAAGATTTAAAGTTTCTGCTGTAAGAGGTGAAATTTTTGACCGCAATGGAGTACCTCTTGTGACAAACCAGAATATATATAATTTAGAAATAAACGGGAGAATGTTTCCGAGAAATTATATAGAATTGCTTTTGTCATTAATAGAGACTATAGAATCAAACGGATGTACAATAAGAACAAAAAATGATTCTCTGCCTGTAATTCAAACTGACAGCGGCTACTCTTACAGTATGATTTTATCTACAAGCGAAAACGTGAGAACAGGCTTTGTAAGATTTCTCGAGAGAAATAATTTAGATACAAATATATCTGCCGCAGAATTAGTAACATTTCTTACTAACAAATACAGACTTGAAGAATATACGGAAGATAATCTTCTGCAAGTCATAGGGGTTTGCTATGACCTTGACCGTGCGGACGTGGCGGGCGGGAATTATTATATGCTGAGTGAAGATATAAATACGGAGCTTATCGCCATAGTCAAAGAAAATTCGCATAATTATCCCGGTATAGAAGTTACTTTGAGCTATAAAAGGATTTATAATATACCGGGGGCGGCTTCGCATATTCTTGGGACTGTCAATTTTATATTTGCCGAAGAATATGAAGAATATGTTGTCAACAAAGGCTATCCTATGGACGCAAAAGTAGGCAAAAGCGGCGTTGAAAGGGCGTTCGAGGACTATTTAAGGGGTGAGGACGGCGAACTTGAAAGAACCTATGACCAAGAGGGAAATATCATAAGCGAAAAATATATAAAAGCACCTATACGTGGGAAAAACGTATATCTCACGATTGATATAAAACTACAGCAGATAGCGGAACGCTCAATAGAAACTTCGATAGAAAAGATTCATATAAATGCCCAAAGCCGCAGAAGACCGAGAAGCGGAGAAGACGCAAAAGCAGGGGCGGCGGCTATTACAAATCCGACCACGGGAGAAATACTGGCGTTGGCAACGTATCCGTCGTATGATTTAACGACAATCTCACAGGTTGAAATTTACAATGAACTGTTGCAAGACCCTTTGGAGCCTTTGAATAATCGGGCTGTAATGGGAAGATACCCGCCCGGTTCGATATTTAAAATAGCTTCTTCGGTCGCGGCACTGGAAGAAGGTGCGATAACCGTCAACGACAGAATACAGGGTCAGGGGATATACACAAGATTTACGGGATTTACGCCTACTTGCTGGATTTATCCGGGTAGCCACGGATATTTGAATATAACGCAGGCTTTTGAACATTCATGCAATTATTTTTACTTTGTATTGACGGAAAGAATGACAATTGAGCAGTTAAATAAATATTCAAGGTATTTGGGACTTGGGGAAAGCACGGGAATTGAAATCGGGGAAACACGCGGCATTTTAGCGTCGAGAGAATATACCGATTCAATTTCTAAAGCATGGGTTGCGGGCGATTTGCTTAACTCAATAATCGGACAGGGGTACAATGCTTTTTCCCCGCTTCAGACAGTAACGATGCTCGGAACTTTTCTGAATCAGGGAACAAGATACGCTTCTCATCTGCTGTATAAAGTAAAAGAATTTGGCGCGGACGAATATGACGATTATTTTTTTAAAGTCCCTGAAGTGATAGACAAATTCGAAATGTCGGATATTACTTTCAACGCTGTGAAACTGGGATTGAGGGACGTTATCGAAACGGGAACCGCCGTAAGACTGTTCAGAAGTTTCCCCGTACAGGTCGGCGGTAAAACAGGAACGGCGCAGCACAACACAAATGAGAGCAATCACGCGACATTCGTAGCTTTTGCCCCCTATGAACAACCAGAGATAGCAATGTCGGTTATTATAGAAAACGGCGCACACGGCGAATGGGCGGGATATGTAGCCGAAGATGTATTGGGCTATTATTTCGGGGTAAGGTCATACAACGACTTAATGGGTCTTCCCGATGAGCCTGATGAGCCTAATGAAACCGATGAAATTGACGAAGCGGAAGATATTGATATAGATTAGGGCGGATTTTGTATAATACTTGTAGATTGATGTGAATAATAGACGTGTTCGCAATGACAGTAATGCGGGACTCCGTTTCTGTTGTTTTTATATAAAATTTTAATTTTTAAAATAATATAATTTTTTCAAAAAAACTATTGACAAATATTATGAGATGTGATATACTGATTAAGTGATTGTCCTGATCCACTAGCTCAGCCGGTAGAGCACATGACTTTTAATCATGGTGTCCGGGGTTCGATTCCCCGGTGGATCATAAAAAACATCGGAAAATATCGTAGCTTTTTATAAGTTTTGCGGTATTTTTTTATTTTTATATATTTTTTTGTAAAAAACAAGGCTTTTTAAAATAACTATATCCTAACCAAATCAATCGCAAAGACTTGTTTCTGCGGTACTCCTTGAACAATTTTATATGTCCGTTCCGCTTGACGCTTATCATCATCTGAATCTTTATATTGAGCTATTAAATTTATAATTTTATGGCTTTTTTGCGTTTTATGGTTATACGGCAATTTTTCGGCGAGATTTTCCGCATTGAGCGCAAGTTCGTATAAGTGAGTGACAAATATAATTACAGAATCAGTTTCCGCTATAGCCGTGATTACATCGCTCGCAATATCTATACCTTCTTTCGCGGTTGTAGTCGCGAATGATTCATTTAACAATACAAGCCCCCCGTTTTTGGTCATCGGGAAATCCTCTTTAATACGTGTTAATTCTTCCGCGAGCTTACCGTAGTCTAAATTATCGTCTTCGAGTTTGGGAAAATGCGTCATGATTGAGCTGAACGCACCGCAGCTATATTCTTTTGCAGGTACGGGCAGTCCCGACTGTGCAAATAGCTGCGCTATGCCTATACTTCTCAAAAACGTAGTTTTGCCGCCTTGATTCGGACCTGTAACAAAAAATATATTGCTTTCTTCCGTAGTAAAATTATTATCCGTTATATTTATTTTGGATTCCGCAGCATTTTCATCTTCTTTTGTTATTGCGTCTTTATTTTCTTCTTTAGCCTTGGTTTCTAATGTATGTACTAAAAACGAAAAAAAGCTCAAGTCATAGAGTTCGTCGGCGATTATGCCGTTTTTTTGCGTGAATTGAGAAAACTCGGGAAAAACCGAAGTGACGCAGTGCTTCTCATAGAATTTCACGATTTTCATTGCCGCTTGATAAAATAATAACTGCTTCGCTATGCGTTCAAACATAGTTTTCATCGCTGAACTTATCGTTGTTATTGTCTGCGTGATAAACAATACATTTCTCGCCTGTATCTCTTCCGCCAACCACTCAATCATATTCGGATAAGGATAATATGTGCGGTCAATATTTATATCTTCGCTTCTTTCATTCTTTTTTATTATTTTGTCAAAAATAGAAAATTTATGTTGCGTTTGGTTTTTAGATTTTTCGGGGCGGGTAACAGAAATAATTTTCGCGTATTGCGTGTTCAAATTTCCCGTAAACGAAATATTCATTGATGAATATTTCGTATCTAAAATTGTACGCGCTTCTATGATTAGATTTTTAAGAGATTCAAACATTTTTGTTTGCCCAAAATATTCTTTCATACTGTTAAAACTCTCAGAATAAAACGGACGTGCGTGAAGCAAGCGGTTTATCCTTTCCGCTATCTCAAAAAAGGTTTCGGCATACTGCCAGTTCCCCTCTAATTTTTCCTCACCGTTGACCTTTTGAATACTTTGATATACAGACACTCTCTCTATTTTCGTATGCGCCTTTTTAGTCAGGCAGATATTATATAACTCGTAAGCTAAGGCGGAATATGTCAGGCAGTCTTTGAGAATAAGCTGTCGTTCTTTTATTTTATTAATATCGTTTAAAGGATATTTTAAAACCGCCAAAAAATTTTTATACAAAATTTCATCTTCAGGGTCAGAAAACACCGCGTTTTTTATGTTTTCAAACGATAAATCTTCAAATATGCTTTCCGATGCTTTTTTTGTTTCATCAATAAACAAAATATCAAAATCTTTCATAAAATTAATCTCCTTGCTAATGCTTTTTTATATTGGACTTATTCTAAAACCCAATGTCGCAGAGGATAAACCTTGTATTTGTCCCTACGGGTTTTGGAACAGGTCTATTTTAATCTAATCTTATTATAAAATCTATCCGTATAAATTGTCAAGCAACGGTTACTTGCATATACGGCAAACGCATAAAAAATAGATGATATTTGGGGTTTATTTTGTAGGGCGCGCCGTGAATTTATACCGATGTTGAATTTATTTTATGACATGGTACGAATTTACGCCAATACAGATTTTTCACACGGCGTGCCGAGGGCGTTACGCCCTACAATTTGCGCTATGAGAACCTGACCGTGAACCATAAAAAATCCGTGTTACAAAAAAATTTAAAAAATATTCATATTTCACTCTTGCAAAAGAAAATTATATGTGCTATAATAATTTTCGTTGCGCGGAGATTCCCATTATCCGCTTTATTTGAATTTTTATATTTTTATATAATATATCGGTTTATAATATAGTGAGATGTAAATTAATATTATGATTATGAAAAAAGTTTTGTTACTCGTACCGAATATGACGTGTACGAAATGTGTAAATCTTATATCTAAAGTATTGACTCTGACTGAGGGAGTGGGACAATTTAAAGTAAGGCTGAAATTTAAAACTATTATATTAGAATACGACGAAAATGTAATATCTGTCAAAGATATTATGTCGAAGCTCAAAGAAAAGGGCTATGGTTGTATGATAACTAAATAACATATTTAATAAATCCTCGTTAATTGTAAAATTTGCGTAGGATTTATATTTTTTGGGACAGAATTTAAGTATAATTGCGGAATTAATTAAATTAATTTATAAAAAATAATATAATATAAGGAGCGAAGAGAATTGATTATGTTTAACGGGTCGGAACAAGAAGAAAATTTATATCTGCAAAAAATTATTGATGAACTTAGCGAAGAGAGCGCAAAAATAGACAAAATGATGGAAAAGGACACAGAAGCGATACGGGAATTTCAAAAATATATGCACGAGAAAGTTTATGATATGGACCCCGCAGAAGTCAGGTCTAACCGTCAAATGATTGAAAGCATGGTTGATTCAGCCTATAATTTAGACGCGAGAAAGAAAAGATTTTCGAGAATGATTAAATCGCCTTATTTTGGCAGGCTCGCGTTTATATTTGATGACAAAAGTTTCGCCGAAAGTTTAACAAAAGGCTCGATAGTCGATGAAACAGGCACGTATCAAATATATATAGGCATACATTCTTATCTTAGAGGGGTACAGAATGTTATCTATGATTGGCGCGCACCCATATCAAGTATGTTCTATGACTATGAAACAGGGAAAGCTCGGTATGATGCGCCCAAAGGGCATATCGAAGGAGAAATAACTTTAAAACGGCAGTACAAAATAAACGCGGGGCGTTTGGAAAATATATTGGAAAATTCGATTAAGATTGACGATGATATATTGCTTGAACAGCTCAGTAAAGCCACGAGCGACAAAATGAAAAATATTGTCGCGACAATCCAAAGGGAACAAAACGCAATCATACGCAACGAAAACTCAAATATACTCATAATACAAGGCGTGGCAGGTTCAGGGAAAACTTCGATAGCTCTGCACAGAATTGCCTATCTGATGTATAAGTTTAAAAATAAAATCTTTTCTGAAAACATGATGATTATTTCGCCGAACAAAGTATTCTCGGATTATATTTCAAATGTGTTGCCCGAACTCGGCGAGGACCAGATACTGCAAATGACTTTTGACGATATTGCCGAACATGAACTGGAAGATATATGCGAGTATCAGAATTTATACGGGCAAATATCAGAATTGCTTGAAAATTACGATGAATTTTTAATCAATCGTATAAAATATAAATCAAGCAACGCGTTTCTCGAAAAAATAAAAGAATATACAGAATATATAGAAAATAATAATTTTACCGCCGAGACTTTTAATTATACTCACGACGAAAAAGACTATGAAATCTCGGAATATTATTTAAACGACAGATATAAAGCGTACAAACGCTATCCTATGCAAAAGAGAATAGACATGATAATCGAAGATTTAATAGACAGAATCATAGATTATTATAATATTAAACGCAGTAAAATACGCATCGCGCAAATCAGGAATCGTATATATGCAATGCTTAAAGAAAGAAATATACTGAAATTATACGCAAATATGTTTAAATATTACAAGATAACCGATATGTATGCGGGCAATGTTAAAGATATACTGCCCTATGACGACGTTGCTCCCGTGCTCTATCTGAAAAGCGCGTTGTTCGGCGTTGACAGTTTCTTGTATGTTCAGCACCTTCTTATTGATGAAATGCAGGATTATACGCCTGTGCATTACGCTTTTTTCAATAAATTATTTGTATGCAAAAAAACAATTCTCGGCGACGTAAATCAGCTTGTAAATCCTTTTAACGAATCTTCTTCACAGGCAAACATAGCGGAGATATATAAGAATATGCCGAAAACGACTGTTACGGAGATGCAGTTATACAAAAGCTACCGTTCGACAACAGAGATAACAGACTTTGCAAAAAAAATAATACCAAATGACAAAATTGAAATAATAGAACGCAGCGGAGAAAAACCCGAGATAATTAAATGCGGCGGTACTGACGAAGAATTTAAAAAAATAGCAAATCTTATTCGAGATTATACAGACCAAGGGTTTCAGTCTATCGGCATAATCTGCAAAACCGAAGCACAAGCGGAAAATTTATATAAATCAATTACGGATTCAATAAATTTTGAAATTACACATCTGACCGCGAACAGTGAAAAATTTGATAACAGACTTGTAGTGACGACTGCGTATCTCGCAAAAGGCTTAGAATTTGACTGTGTAATTCTGCCCGATGCCGACGCTGTGAATTATAAAACGGATTTAGACAAACAAATGTTATATATAGGCGTTACACGCGCACTCCACAGACTCACACTTTTGTATATAGATAAAAAACCGAACTGGCTTATTTAATTTACGTTAAACAAGGGCAATCAATTAATAGATAATTGATTGCCCATATTTCCTTTGCCGCCTAATAACCTGTATATAGACGTTTTCCCTGCGCCGTTTACTCCCGCAAATATCGTATATATCATAATAAATCTGTGTTAAGGAACTTTTCTTGAGCTAACTGTAGTTTAATGTCAAGTATTTTAGTGTAAAATTTCCGTTCATCTTTTGTTTTACTTTTTGATTTTTTTTCTTCTAATTCGTTTGTAGAATACTCGCTGAAAATTTCAAATAAGTCTATTATTTTTTTGCTGTTCT
>Ga0099364_10009936_pt1 | contig 13160 bp, 11 predicted proteins | sample TergutTh196P3_FD_73070 | JGI IMG/M metagenome (GOLD analysis project Ga0099364, IMG submission 73070) | Microcerotermes parvus P3 segment gut microbial communities from Pointe-Noire, Republic of the Congo - Th196 P3 | ecosystem: Host-associated > Arthropoda: Insects > Digestive system > Gut ...
TATTATTAATATTTTACTGCTTTTTTGTTAATAAAAAATTAACATATTTCTTTCCCACTTTTACTTGACACAAACAATGCAATATTAAATATTGACATTATAATGTAAATGTGATAATATATTAATATGTTTAGAATAATAGTTGTGATTTTAGGCGGAATATCGCTAATTTTTGTAGCAATGGATACATACAATTTTTATAGCTTCAAAATTAATAACACCATTATAAAAAACATCGTATATTTAACTTTTATTCTTTGCTCAATAATCTTTTCAATAGATGGTTTTCTAATTTGGTGGAAAAGCAGATAATTCCGATACCCAAAACCTCTACTTGATAGATAAATAAGAAATGCTCGATTTTATTTTGTATATATTGTATAATAAAATCAAAAGAAAGGACGGTAAATAGTATGGATCAAAAAATTCAACAAGAACTTGATTTGATCAAAGAAGGCGTATTGAAAACAGTGCCGGCAGAAGCTATTTACCTGTTCGGTTCATATGCGTATGGGATACCACATAAAGACAGTGATCTTGATATATATGTGGTTATCCCTGATACTATACAGGAAAATCCATTAGATGTAGGAGTTGCAATTCTAAGAAATCTTAGAGATAAAAAAACAAATATGCCGATGGATTTGATGGTTGGAAAATCAAGCGTTTTCAATCGCAGAGCAAAAGAACCAACTTTACAAAGAGCAATCACGAAAGAAGGCGTGAGGTTGTATGGATAATAGATTAGTTTTAGAATGGTTTCGTTTTGCAGATACGGATTTAGATACTGCTGAAATTCTTCTTGAGCATCGCCCACAGCATTATGAAATTATTTGTTATCATTGCCAACAATCCGCTGAAAAATATCTTAAAGGATATTTAGTTTTTAACGGCAATATTGATTTTCCTAAAACCCATGACTTAACGCTTTTATATAAATTGTGTGCTGAACATAATTCCCTGTTTTTTGATATAGCAGATGTCTGTGACAGATTAAAAATTTATGGAGTACAACCGCGTTATCCCGATGAAATGCTTATCGAAGAACACCATGTTAAGCAAGCCTTAGAATACGCCCGGCAAATTCGTGATTTTGAACCAATCCAAGGTGTTCGTAATACCAATATCCAATAAAAGTTTTGATATTGATATTAGTTTAAATTAAATTAAAAGAAAAGCCGTTTCCCACTGTCAAAGGGCGGCTTATCTTATATATGGAGGTATAAAAAATGGCATATAACCCATTTGAAAATGCACAAGCACAGTTTGATAAAGTAGCGGATATGATAAAACTTGAACAAAGTGCCCGCGATTGTTTAAGAGAACCTATGAAAGAATTTCATTTTACTATTCCTGTAAAAATGGATAACGATACGACTAAAGTATTTAAAGCGTATCGCATTAAACATAACGACGCAAGAGGTCCTGCAAAAGGCGGTTTGCGTTTTCACCCACACGAAACTGCTGATACTGTACGCGCACTTTCTATGTGGATGACATGGAAATGTGCTGTTGTCGATATTCCGCTCGGCGGCGGTAAGGGCGGCGTAGTTTGCGACCCGCGAATTATGTCTATGGGAGAACAAGAACGCTTATGCCGCGGTTTTATTCGGCAATCTTTTTCTCAACTCGGCCCTAACATCGACGTTCCGGCTCCTGATGTAATGGTCAACAGTCAGCATATGTTATGGATGATGGATGAGTATGAAACATTATCCGGCGGTCATTACCCCGGTGTTATTACAGGCAAACCTGTTGGCTCGGGCGGGTCTCTCGGACGTACAGAAGCAACAGGATACGGCGTTATTTACACGCTAAAAGAATTATTAGACGCTGAAAACATTGATATTAAAAATACTTGTGCAAGCATACAAGGTTTTGGTAATGTAGGGGAATATGCCGCAAGATTATACACAGAACTCGGCGGAAACGTGATTTGCATTTCTTGTTATGATATGACCGATAAAACCGCATATACTTACAGAAAAAAATCCGGTTGTGATATTGATGAATTGGTGAGCATAAAAGACTCTTTCGGAAGTATTGACAAAAACAAAGCGAAAGAACTCGGTTACGAAATCTTATCCGAGGATGCATGGTTAAGTGAAGAAGTAGATGTACTTATACCGGCGGCATTGGAAAATCAATTTACCCCTCAGACTTTTTCGGACGTATCTTCCAAAGTTCGCGTTATATGCGAAGCGGCGAACGGTCCTACTACACCCGATTGTGATTTGTTGGTAAAAGAACGCGGTATTTTCTTAATCCCCGACTTTCTATCAAATGCAGGCGGCGTAACTTGCAGTTATTTTGAACAAGTTCAATGTAACATGAATTACTTCTGGAATCACAGTGAAGTGTTAAATAAACTTCAATATGCGATGGTTAAAGCTTTCCATGATGTATATAAATTGTCCAAAGAACAAAATGTTTATATGCGTGACGCGGCATACATGATTGCGATTGATAAAGTATATAAAGCAATTAAACAACGCGGTTGGATTTAAAAATGGTTTTTTTATAAACACCCCCGCCTTCGGCGGGGGTGTTTATGCAATACGATTAACCACGCTTGTATTTTATATTATGATATGTGCAGATAAACCATGCTTGCATTTTATATGCGATGTATGCGATTATTTACAACGGAGGATTATTATTTTGTCAGATAAAAATCATATTACCTATATTGATATGCTGAATCGTTTGAATGATATGGAAAGACTTGCTGTTTATTCCGATGAAAGATGTTTTGAAGCGTCTTCTTATGAAAAACTGTCAAAATATGATGAAATAAACGATTGTTATATTGATTGGGGAGCAAATAATGACGATGGATATGACCTGCCGCAAGATGTTGACGGAGGTTATATTTTTGCGGACATAAAAGGGTCCGGTGCGTTAGTTCGCATATGGTCTGCGTATCCGAAAAACGGTCATATAAAAATATTCATTGATGATGAAAAAGTGCCTGTTGTTGACTTTCCTTTTATATCGTTATTCGAAAACGACACTCCGCCTTTTAGCTATTCACAATTTTGTTATGATGCGTCACGCGGTAAAAATTGTTATGTTCCCATCACATTCAATAAATCATGCAAAGTTCGTGCATATGGCGACTGGGGGCGTTATTATCAAATAAATTACATAAAATTCCCGGAAAACACAACGGTCGAACCGTTTAAATTGCCGTTAACAACCCAACAACAAAAAACATTTTCAAACATAAACCGTAAATTCGAGCAGGATATTCCAAATGCAGTAAAAGCAACTTCTGAAAACTTCTGCACCATCAATGAAACAACACATTCTAAGCAATCTTCGGAAACTTCTGTCACATCATCGCAACACAATTTTTCAGATTCCGGAAACCTCTGCACCATCAATGAAACAACACATTCTAAGCAACCTTCGGAAACTTCTGTCGCACCGTCGCGGCACAAATTTCCAGAGACCTCTTTTAATGCTGTAACTATTTTGGGAAACAAAAGTATAACTATATTTGAACAATATTCTCCTGGAGCGATTACACAAATTAAAGCAAAAATAAACAACTTGCAAAATCCGGGGGACGATTGGGATGCCTTATCGCAATTGACTATTGCGGCATATTGGGATGGGGAAGAAAAACCGTCGGTATGGTCAACATTGGGAGGTTTTTTTGCATCTATTACAGGATTATCACAAAGCAAAACACTTGCGGCAGGTGTTACTGAAAACGGCACACTATATGCAAATTGGTATATGCCGTTTGAAAACGGCGCTGAGTTTATAATAAAAAATAACAGCAATACCCCTTATTCCATATCATTTGAAATAACAACAGTTCCTCTTACAACACAAAAAGCATCTGAATTATTGCGTTTCCATGCAAAATGGACAAAGCTTGCCGACCCTGTGAAAAATGACCGCTGGCCGGATTCATTGCTCTTATCTGTTGACGGAAAAGGACGGTTTGTGGGCACATCTATGCACATATATAAAAAAATCGGAACAGGCGACCCTGAATATCACCCTGACTGGTGGTGGGGAGAAGGCGACGAAAAGTTTTTTGTGGACAACGAAAAATTTCCGTCATGGTTTGGTACAGGAAGCGAAGATTATTTCGGTTATGCATGGGGTTCATGGCAGACTTTCGCAAAACCTTACCATAGTCAACCTTTTACAAACGGCGGAATGTGGGGGATAGGAAACCGCTTGAATAATCGTTTTCATATAATGGACAGTGTTCCTTTTGGTGAAAAATTTGAAGCATACATAGAAAAATATCATCGTGATGAATTTTCAAATCAAGTATGCACAAATTTTTGGTATGCAGAAAAAAACAGAATAGATAATTACTGTCCTGTTTCATTAAACGAACGCACAAATTATTACGAAAAACCTTACCAAAAACCGTCATTATATTACGACGGAGAAAGTATAATTATTTTAGACACCACTGGAATGATGAAAGCTGAAACTCAAAAAATGATTGATTTTGATGGGAATTGGACAAATAATTCACAATTAATTTTTACAGCAGAAGAGAAAAATGCAACAATGAATTTGCGTATAAATATCCCTCAAAACGGAAATTATAATGTATCCGCCGCATTTACAAAAGCAAACGATTATGGAATAGTGCAACATTATATTGACGATATGCCGATTGGGGAGCAAATTGATTTATATAATGAGCAAGTAATTAATTCGGGTGAAATCTCACTCGGAAAAATAAATTTAAAACAAAGTTATCACAAACTTACAATTATTATGACAGGAAAGAACCTAAACTCTAAAAACTATTTTTATGGATTGGATTATATTCGTTTTACAATATCCAATAAATAATTCATTACATATATTCCTCGAATTCTTCTAATGGTTCGTTAAAATCATCGGACATCCAAACTTTATTTTTTAAAATTCCTATTATTTCTGAACGAGGACTTTTCTTTGATTGAGTATTATTAAGAACTCTATCAATTATTGAACGAATTAATTCCAACTTTTGCTTATCATCCAAATGTTCGTTTTTCATTATTTCGTCAAGCGGAATATAAGCGACTTCATAATCTTTTTTAGTTCCCATTATTACACCAACTTTTTTAATATGTTTTTTTCTTGTATACACTCCCCGTCGCAGGCGGGGAGTGTATATTTATTGTACTCACAAGTCATGTGCGAATGCACAGACGAGATATAATTTGTTATATCATAATCTCCATAATATATAACGAGATATAATAAAGCGGATTTTTCCTAAAATTCCGTTTGATGATTTTATGTAATCATCGTATTTATTATATATATCCATTATTTGTTGATATTGTTCTCTTGTAGCTTTTTCATTGCTGTAAGAAACATTTTCGAATATGAGCGCCGCATCCATTATTGAATTTGTTCTAAATGGATATTTTTCGGAAATTCGATTTGCATATGCACACATTGATTCTGTGCCAAAAATAGGATTGCGGTCGTAATTAGTTAATTTCAATAACCGCTCACAATAATAAATGATTCCCAATTTAGGCGACAATATATTATGTTTTGACATATTTTTTCTGTTGGAAATTATTTCTATTAAAATTATTATAACACCTATAACTAATATTGGAATTATAATAAAATAAAAAACATACGGTAAAAAATTCAAAACACTATCCCAAAATGATCTGCCGACAGTTTCTGCTTCATATTCTACATCATCAGTAACTTCATCTGTCGTTCCTTGAGGGACATATTTTATTTCTTCTCCGCCGTCATTCGGGTTATCCGAAATTGCTATGTCTCCTGCTTCTATGGGATTAAAATTTCTTAAATATGTTACATATTCAGGAATTGATAACATTTCTGATGTAAACATATCATTAGTTGGCGGTAATCCGTTGTTTATTTGATTAAAAGGCGGTGTGGGTTCAAATAATATCCATCCTGCATCATTAAAGTATATTTCAACCCATGAATGTGCCTGTTCATTTGTTATTATATACGCATCATTATATTTTACTCTGTATGTAGGGGCATAACCTTCCACATAACGCGAAGGAATTCCTGCAATACGAGCCATTATTGCCAAAGCCGAGGCGTAATATGAACAATATCCCTTTTTTTCTTCAAACAAGAAATAATCGACAAAATCTACATTGTGCGGAACTCTTGTAGTTTCAAGAGTGTAGGGGAATTGAGATAAATAGCTAACCAAAGCTGTGATTTTATCATAATCATTGTCATGTTTGCTTGTGATTTCCATGGTTAAATCTCTAACTCTTTGAGAAACTGATTGTGATACGGCAAGATAACGTGCAAACGATGGTCGTTTTTGGGTATAAGGGTTGTCTGGGCCTAATATATCTGTATAATCACCGGGAGCGTTTGTTCTTAATTGACGTGCATAATTATTCGCCCGTATGCTATAAAAATCAAACGAATATTCAAAACCTCGTTTGATAAAATTATTCATATACAAATCACCGTTTGCGTTTGTCCATAAAATTTCATCATCCGGCATTATAATTGTATCCATTTTGGACGGTCTTAAAACAGTACGAATGTCTATATTAAGATACCTTAAATACGAATTTCTTTTAGAAGGAACTCGCGCTCCGCTTTCGCTATCAAGATAACTCATAGTTTGGTCTGTTTCTGCGAATATTCCATTGTCATATCTTACTTTTTCTTGTTTACTTTCTTCCCACATATATCCGGTATAGGTATCTTTTGTATGTCCTGCAAGATATATAGGAGTATCTGAGGTTAATTGTAAAACCTGCGTATCGTCAAGAGTTACTTTTCCGCCCAAACGTCCGTCTTGCTCTCCGAATCCTGTTCTAAAAAGGTTAAATTCGCCGATACCGTCATTAATGTAAAAATTTGAAAATAATCTTGACCAATCAAATTCGTTTATTTGTGTTTTGGGATTAACAACTTTAAAAGAAGCAAAAACAACTAAAAAGCAAATTGGCAAAAGAATCAGTGCATTCGCATACGATGGACGTAATTTTTTCATATCATTTTGTTTGAAAAATCTTTTGTTTGTTTGTGTTAAAATAATTACAGGCAATAAAAAGATGAATATTTGAAATGAGATTGTATGATTCGGAAGATGAAAGTTGTTGGTGATAAGTTGGGCTGTAAAAAACACTACCCCAAAAACAGTAATGATAATATAACCGATTTTCCGTCCAATACATAAAACAGCAAAAAACGAGAACATACCGCTTATTATTAACGTCGCCACTAATTGTGCTTCAGCTGTTAGCAAATGGGGGTGCGCTAACAAATTTAAAAGCTGTATAATTTGGTCAGATATAATATCTACGCTTCCTTGTATTCCGTTCATGGAAAAAAAGGCGATCATGAAAATTAAAAACGATGCGAATATGGCAGAAAAAAAGATTAGAGGTCCTTTTTTAAAAATTGTAATAACATAAAAAAACGACACAAACATGGCGCAATATGCTAATAAAATATAAAAATCATATAAAATAGTTGTTGATGTTAATGATGACAGCGTAAAAGAAAAAGTTAAAAAAACACCAATCAAAACGGTATACATATGTTCAAAAATAAAAAATTTACTTTTTGTACTCATAAAAAACACCCTTACTTGTTATATATAAGTATGCGGACGGTCGAGGGCGACCGTCCCTACAAGAGCATCGGCACCATTTACAACTAACGTCTTTAAAGACACCCTAAAAATTAATTCACATTATTTCTGCATTTACATGATAACAAGTTACTCCTATTTCTGTTAGTGATGAAATAATTTTATTATTGTTATCTTGTTTTTCTTCGTTTAATAAACTTTCGGCATACACATAAAATAAAATAGTGTGTTTTACTGCGGATTTATGTGTTAAACTATTGACTATTGCATCATCCAAACGGTCGGTGACAACAATAAAACTTGTGTCCGTAACATAATGACTTGAAACATTGTCTATTAATGATTCTACAGGTACGTTTCCGTCACATTCTACTACTGTCAAATTAGATAAAATATTTTGAAAATCTTCCGCGCCTTCACATTTTTTCAAAACAGAATATTGTGCGAAATAGTTGAGTTCTACTGTTATGTTATTTTTAACACAAAAATCCAAAACAGATAAAGTGTTTTCGATAATACAATCGTCAATCATATAATTTATTTCTGTTTCATATGATTTTTGCCCCAAATCCGCAACAAGTAATATTCCTTTTTCGGCTTCGTCGGCATAACGCTTTACCATTAATTCGTTTAATTTTGACGACAATTTCCAATGCACCTGCCGCATACTGTCGGAAGGTTGATATTCATCCACGAATAAAACTTCTGTAGGGTCTCCGCCTGTCATTGCTTTTTTTGTTGCATCCACTTGCCCTGTGTTGGGGGTTAAGTCCAATTCATCCAATCTTGTATATTTAGGATAAACTGTTACACATTCATCGAATTCGAGTTTTTTCTTGAAACGAAAAAGTCCGAAAAAATCATAAACATATATTTCACTAATTCCTATGTAATACAATCCCCTGTATTTGCACGGGATTGTAAAAGTAATATCGCACGTACTCAAAAAACGCACCGAACAAAATGCGTATTTTAACTTGCGGTTTTTTATTTCCTTAACAGCATGGTTGGGCGGTAATAAAAGTGCGATATATGGGTAAGTAAATATATCCGGGTTTTTTATTTTAATTTGTAATTTTGCATCATTGCCTTTAGCAAGACTTTCCGGAGTTAAATTTTGCACAATTCGTATTCGACATCTTGCAATAATCGCAAATATTAAAGAAATCAACGGCATTGCGACAATAACGCAAAGCGAAATAAACGCAAGAGGGGCAAAAGATAAATATACCCATAACGCAATAATAAATAAAATAATAGCATAACCAATACGCGTGCTTTTCAAATTTTAATCCCCTTTTTAAACAGATAACAACTAACAGATAACAGATAACAAATTACAACTAATAAATAACAAATAATAAATAATTTTTAAATATTTTTTATTTATTATTTTTTATTTACCGAACAGTGGGAAGGGTACTGTTTTTAATAATTCTCTTATTACATCTTGTTGGGAAATGCCACGTAATACTAATTCTTGTTTTAAACGCAAGCGGTGAGAAAGTACGGGTACGGCCATTTCTGTTATATCTTCCGGTAAAATATGTTCGCGTCCATGATATAAAGCGCGGGATTGTGACATTTTCAATAAATTTATTGACGCGCGCGGGCTTGCTCCTAATAATAAACCTTTATGTTCACGTGTCGCGCTTACTAATTTTATTATATAATCATTCAATTTTGCATCAATATGTATTTCTTCTGCTATTTGCTGTAATTTAATAATATCTTCAGAATCGGCTACAGGTTTTAATGTTTCTAAAGGAGAGTTGTTTTTATAACGTTCTAACATTTCTATTTCTTGCTTATGAGTAGGATAACCGATAGCAAGACGAATCATAAATCTATCCATTTGTGCTTCGGGCAAAGGGAATGTTCCTACATATTCAATAGGATTTTGCGTTGCGATAACGATAAAAGGCTTTTCCATCGGATATGTAGTGCCGTCTACTGTAACCTGGCGTTCTTCCATAGCTTCCAAAAGGCTTGCTTGAGTTTTCGGAGAAGTACGGTTAATTTCATCGGCAAGCACAAATTGACTCATTATAGAGCCTTTTTTAAATTCAAATTCCTTGGTATGCTGGTTGTACATCGAAAACCCCATAATGTCCGAAGGCAAAACATCAGTCGTAAATTGTATACGGCTGTAAGAACAATTAAAAGAGCGAGCTAAAGCGGCGGCTAATTGTGTTTTACCCACTCCCGGCAAGTCTTCTATTAAAATATGTCCTTTTGCGATTAATGTTGTAACTATAAGTTCAACAACAGGACGTTTTCCGATAATTACTTTTTCTACATTGTCTACGATATTATTTAAAATATCGGGAGTATTCCCAAAATGTCGCTCCATTTTAAATCACCTCATAAATATTTTTGTTGCTTTTTTATATAAGTAACTTTTAATAACTTGCTTGAATAAAGTTTCCGATATTACTATAACATAAATTATCCTATTAAACAAGCATTATTTTTTATATATTCATATGAAATTTTTATACTTTCGAGCATTGGATATTTTTCAAAAATTTCTTGTTCTACTATAAGCCATTCTGTTTTACATTCACTTGCGGTTTTTATTACAGATTCCATATTTATCAATCCGCTTCCTATTTCTGTGCTTTTCTTTTCTGCGGTAATGTCTTTTATGTGCAGTAAAGGCACTCTGCCGCTGTATTTTTTAATATAATCAACAGGGTTAATATTTTCATGGGCAACCCAAAATACATCAATTTCACAAATTAATTCCGGAACGCTTTCAAATATAATATCAAGTGCGTACTTATCGTCATATTTTACAAATTCATGTGCATGGTTATGGTATCCTGCTTGAAAACCCAGAGGTTTTAGATAATCCACCGCGTTTTGCAATGTTTTTATTGTCCTGTCCAAATCATCGGTATTATTAATTTGTGCACACGGTTGAACAAGACGGCGATTACCGAGGGCTTTTTCAAATGCAACAATATTTTCCGGATTATCCAACATTGTATGTGTACCGATAACTTCTAAACCATATTCGGATAAGGCTTTTTTTATGCTCAAAGCATCGTTTCCGTAATATCCCGCAAATTCTACCCCTTGATATCCGATGTCCGCAACTTTTTTCAAAGTACCGTAAAAATCTTTCTCCATCAATTCCTTGATTGAATATAACTGTAATCCTATTTTCATGACAGTACAACTCCTTTTTATCAACAATATATTAACTTTTCAAATTATTTTAGGCGACCTCCGGAAACCTGCTTTGTGAAGATTGACGGCAAAAATTTCGTCAATTTAGGAATGAGGAGTGCGAATATTTAACATATTTAAACGACGAATGACGACAAGTGGCGGAATTTTTGCCGTCAAGATTCGCAAATGAGGTTTTCGGAGGTTGCCTTTACTTCAATAACTGATTTTATTTTTTCAAACCAATTATTAGGATTTATCATATTTTCTAAACTAAACATTTTTCTTGTTTCATAAATCGCTTTTACAAATTCATAAATATTTGAAAAAGATTTTTCGGGGTTTTTATGAAATGGAAAAGGACGGATTGCATATGGGCGACCTTGTTTAACTTGTAAATTAATAGGGCGTTTTTGTGTTTTTGATGTTATTTCCCATATGTTTTTCAAATATATATTTTTTATTATAAATCCATGTTTTATAGGGCTATAAGCGAAAATTAAATATTTTGCATATAATTTATTAGGATTCGAATAAATTTCTTTATAAAATCCATCGAAATTTGCTATATCAAAAGCAGGTGCATTATCATAATTCCAACACTTAACTTCCATATCATATTTTATACCATTAATATTTGCAATAAAATCAGGGAAAACTTGCGATTTATTATTAGCCTCTATTTTTAAACCATTATCTTCTAACCATTGAGGTATCCATTCTTGTACACAATTCCCAATAATATCATTAGATTTACTAATTTTGGGTATTCCGGATATGTTTATTGTTATTACTCCTTTTTCACCTTTTATGTCATTTAGTGCTTTTTCATATAATTCATCTAACGATTTGAGTTTCATTTTCAATTTCTCCTAAAAAATTTCTAATAATTTTTCTGCTACAAAAGTAATTACAGGAACAACAACGGTATTACCAAGTAAATCATATCCTAATTCTTTATTTATATTAAATTTATAATCATCAGGATAGCCAAATAATCTTAATCCTTCTTTTAAAGAAAGATTTCTTAAACCATTGTTATCAACAACATATAAACCTTTCATATCCATTGCAACAAGTGTTGGAGCCAGTTCGTTTGGGTTAAGAATTTTATTTACTTTAAACGACATTTTTCCGGTAACAATATTATATCCAAGCGGTAAATTTTTATCTTGTTGACGACCGTTTTCAACCTTTTTTTTAGGGTGTTCCAATTTTAAATACTTTTTTTGAACAAGGTCATCAAGCATTTTTTGAAGATTATTATTATCATAAAATGTTTGTATTTGCTGTATAGTTAGAGGCATACCATCCATCCAATCTATACCATATTCATTCGCCCATTTCTTTTTTCTTCTTTCTTTTAACATTTTATTAAGCAATTTTTTTTGTTCTACACTTACTTTGCCTTTTGTTTCTAAATCCCAACTGTGAATATTATTATTTCCGCCGCGTTTATCTTTAATAGATTTTCCATATAAATCGGTTGGAGAAAAATGTTTTAAAAGAAGTTTTACAAAATCATTATTTGAAGTTTGTAAATTTTTTTCAAGTATAGAAGATAATGTTGTTACGGAAATAGTGTGATTTGTAAGGTTTGGATATTTAATTTTTGTTCCTGTTATGTAGATGCGTTTTCTTTCTTGAGGAACACCAAAATCCTTCGCATTAAAAACTTTCCATGTAACTTTATACCCTAATATTTTTAATCGTTCCAAAATAGTTTTTAATGTTTGTCCTATTTCATCATTAGAATTTTTTTTGTCATGCGATATAAGTCCTTCCACATTTTCTAAAATAAATCCTTTTGGATTTTTATCCTTAAGTATTCGTTCAACTTCAAAAAACAAAGTTCCCCTTGTATCAAGAAACCCTAAACGTTTACCGGCTGATGAAAAAGCTTGACAAGGGAAACCTGCAAGTAAAAAATCAAATTCCGGGATTTTATAAGATGGGATTTTAGTTATATCATTATGTATTTTTTCAAAAGGATGGTTTTGTTTTAAAACTTCAAGAGCATGAGGTTTTATTTCAGAAGTAAAAACACATTTTGCATCATAATTTTGTTTTTCACAAGCTATTTCAAAACCTTTTCTGATACCACCAATACCGGCAAATAAATCTATAAATTTAATTTCGTTATTCATATTACACTAACGCCTCACAAATTAAATCGCCCATTTTTTTACATCCCACTAATATGCCGTTTTTGTCCATTATATCTTCAGTCTCGTGCGTATGCACGGACGGGATATAATCTATTATATCATGAGTCTCGTGCGTATGCACGGACGGGATATAATCTATTATATCATGCGTGCGGTATCCTTGCTCCAAAACGCTCAATACTGCGTTTTCAATATCTTCGCTTTCTTTTTCCGCTCCGAAAGAA
>Ga0099364_10009937_pt1 | contig 13160 bp, 14 predicted proteins | sample TergutTh196P3_FD_73070 | JGI IMG/M metagenome (GOLD analysis project Ga0099364, IMG submission 73070) | Microcerotermes parvus P3 segment gut microbial communities from Pointe-Noire, Republic of the Congo - Th196 P3 | ecosystem: Host-associated > Arthropoda: Insects > Digestive system > Gut ...
ATTGCAGGTTCTTAGACGCTCGCCGTCCAATATTAGGGGGATTATTCTATAGTAGGAAACATGAAAGGCATTAATATCTCCGCTATGGTATTGATTATAGGGGCCTGTTCTTTTTGCGGCATCAAAAATGCTTCCTCCCTGAATGTTTTTTGCAGAAAAGAACATGATGCAGAGGCCGGATTCTGAAAGCGGGGTAAATTCCCATTCGATTAACTGATCCGATGGCATTTCTTTATCGCACCAGTATACATAGTTTGCTGCCTGACCAAGTTCCGGGCTTATCAGGGAAGAAAGTCTGAGTTTCCTGTTTGGAAAATCAATTTTGGCGCTTCCTTCAAGGATGAAGTCCTTTACATCATAGGTGGAAACAAGGGGATTATGATAGAAAAGGTTTTTAAAGGGGGTTGTGATTTTTTCGTATGAATGATCGATGGAATAGTTAATGGAATAATTAATCATTGTTTATACTTCCTTGTGTAAGAAAATCCACCCCTTATGAAGATAATATATATCTATCAGATACAACTGTCAAATTTTATTTGTGGCGAGGGTTTAATACCCCGCTGCTTGCGGCGGGCTTGTTGATTTTACCTTGATATATTAATTTTCGCATGTTAAAATCGATCCATGACATTGGTAAAATTTCTTATTGGAACCGTTCTGGTTTTTATTTTTGGTAATTTTGGAATCAGCGGATTCAGAATAATATTTTTCCCAAGTTTCAGACCCATTGCTTTCTCCGGAATAGATATGGATATTGAAGCTGAAACGCCTTTAGATGATGTTTCATGGATCTATATGGGTGGTTTTCTTATAGCAATTGGTTTAATCGGTGTTGTATTGGGTATTTTCCTTATCAGGAAAACCTTTAAAAATGCCAAATAAGGTCTGTGCCAACATAAATCCGGCTATGCAAGGTTAAAAGTCAAAGCCCTACAGGTTCTTGTTCTAATGTAACATTTCCTATATATTTTAGTTTACACTTTAAGGAGGATCACCTCCGAAGGAGACGATGTGATTGAGGTTACAAACCTGATCAGGCGTTATGGCCCCCATGTGGCTGTGGATAATGCCAATTTCAGGATAGAAAAAGGTGAAATCGTAGGTTTTTTGGGACCCAACGGAGCCGGAAAAACCACTACAATGAATATCCTTACAGGGTATCTTTCCCCGACAGAGGGCACTGTAAAAATTGACGGTCAGGACATTCTTGAATATCCTACCGAAATTAAAAGAAAAATCGGCTATTTGCCGGAAATGCCCCCCCTCTATATGGATATGACGGTTCGGGAATACCTGAAATTTGCCGGTGAAATTAAGGGAATTCTTCCTTCCAAAATCAAGGAAAGGATGAATTATGTAATGGAAACCGTTGGCATAATGGATCATTCCAAAAGGCTGATTAAAAACCTTTCCAAGGGATATAAACAGAGGGTTGGGCTTGCCCAGGCCATGATTGGAGATCCCCAGGTAATGATAATGGACGAACCCACTGCCGGGCTGGATCCTAAGCAGATTCTGGAAATCAGGGACATAATAAGGGAGCTTGGTAAGGACAGAACCGTAATTCTTAGTTCCCATATTCTGCCGGAAGTAAGCATGGTTTGTAAAAGGGTGCTGATAATTAATCATGGAAAAATTGTTGCCGATGACAGCCCGGAAAATCTTGCCAAACACCTGCTTGGAGGCAGCCTTCTTGTTATAAGAATGGAAGCGTCCGAGACCGAGGTTTCAAAAGCACTTTCAAAAATTACCTCAATAAAGAAGCTGGAGTTCCAGCCGTCGCAGGAAGAGGGAACTGTCGAAGCAATTGTAGAATCTGCAGATGAAACGGACATAAGGCGCGAACTTTCCAGGGCTCTCTCTGCGGCAGATATTCCGGTTTTAATGATGCGCTCACAAAACATGAGTCTTGAAGATATTTTCCTTAACCTTACCACAAGCGAAAACGTAAAGGATAAGGAGGACTAAGATGATAGCTATTTTTAAAAGGGAATTTAAAGCCTATTTCCAAACCTCCATCGGTTACCTTTATATGGGACTCTTTCTGCTGCTTGCCGGTGTCTTTTTTCTTTTCGGAAATCTCTTTTCCGGGAATTCCTATTTTGCAGGTTTCTTGAACAGTATTTTGTTGATCTATATGTTTGCCATTCCGCTATTAACAATGCGTCTTTTTTCCGAGGAAAAAAGACAGAAAACCGACCAGCTCTTGTTAACCAGTCCGGTTTCCATTGTCGGTGTTGTATGCGGCAAATTCCTGGCCGCCCTGGCCGTTTATTTGGGAACTATGATTTTCACCGTTGCATATGCCATTACAATTGCAATATATGGTGAGCTTCATGTTGCCGAAACAGTCGGCAGTTATATCGGCTTTGTTTTCCTGGGTGCCTGTTATATCTCCCTCGGGATCTTTATCTCTGCGGCAACGGAGAATCAACTAACAGCCGCCCTTCTTACCTTCTTTGTTCTAATGCTATTAATGCTTGTTGATTCCATATCTACCATGATCCCAAGCGACAGAAATACCGGAGTTATCTCCGCCTTTATTCTTCTTGGAACGGTAATTCTCTTCATCTTTCTGAATACGAAGAACTGGGTCATTGTACTTGGAGCGGCTATAATCGGCGCTCTTACAATTTTGGGTTTTTATATTTTTAACCAGTCTGTGTTTTTCGGTTTTATTCCAAGATTCCTTGGATGGTTCTTCCTAAACCGCCGATATGAAAGTTTTACAAGAGGATTGTTAAGATTCGATGCCCTAATATACTACACCTCTTTTGCCGGCCTTTTTCTCTTCCTTACCATAAGGATCATAGAAAAACGGCGGTGGAACTAGGAGATAAAAATGAAGTTCTTTAAAAACCTGGGCGGTATAGCCAATATTCGCGAATCCTTTAAAACAAGGCATGTAAAATACGGTGGTTATGCCGCACTCATTACACTTGCGGTTATCATTGGTCTAATTCTTTTAAACCTGATGATGGGTCAATTGTCGATGCAGATAGACATGACAAGGGGTCAGATATTTACACTCTCCGATCAAACCCTGGAAATATTGGGTCAGCTTGAATCTCCGGTAAGAATTTACGGTCTTTGGAGACCGGGTCAGGAAACCTTTGAAGTAATGGAAATTATGGATGTTGTAAATCTATATGTTTCCAGAAGCCGGAATATTATTTTTGAAGTTCTGGATCCGGACAGGAATCCGGGCTTTATGATGAGGTATGACAGGGACAGGATGGGGCTTCCGGCAGGCAGCCTTATTATAGAAGGAGATATGGGTTTCAGGATCCTCTCTCCCTTTGACATGTTTGACTTTTTTAATATTGGCGATTTAAGCGTAACCGATTATATGGTTGAACGCAGAATAACAAGCGCAATTATTTTTGTCGGCACCGGTGTTACACCTGTTATTTATGAATTAACCGGACATGATCAAATTGTGACTTTGGCGGAAATGGGATTTTACGATTATTTTGAAAGGGAAAATTACGACCTGCGTCATGTTAACCTTCTTTTGAATGACATTCCCGACGATGCATCTGTCATCATTCTTCAGGGACCGAACAAGGATCTTACTCCGCTGGAAGTGGATAAACTCCTCGATTACCTGGACAGGGGCGGCCGCTTCCTTGTTATGGCAAACTACAATGCGCAGGATTTTACCAACCTGAATAATCTTCTTGCAAGTTATGGAATTGCCTACGATTACGGAATTGCCATAGAGATGAATCCTTCCTATTCGGCAATCGACCCAAGAATGATTCTGCCCGATCTTTCCGGCCACGAAATTACTGCCGCCCTTGCAATTAAGGAGAGAACCCCCGTATTGCTTATGGAAACAGCATCCATTTCCGAAGTTGCCACAAGACGGCGTGAAACGGACATTGTCCCCCTCATGATTTCTTCATCAAATTCCTTCCTCCGCACGGACATAGACGACCTTGATGCAGACAGGCTTCCCTCCGATGTTCCCGGCCCGCTCATGCTTGCTGCGGCTGTTTCCTATCCCGGAGATCAATGGAGAATGTCCACCGACACAGATCCACAGTCAAGGATTGTTGCCTTTGCCTGCCCGAATTTCCTCGCCGTAGGTATAATGTGGGGTTTTGATGCAAACCTCGATGTCTTTATGAACGCAATCGGCTGGCTCCATGACAGACCCGAACAGCAGTCGGTAAGATCCAGAAGTCATATAACGCGTCCTGTTCATATGACCTTTATGCAGATAATGATCTTTGGGATTATTTTCATTGCCATAATTCCGCTCTCCTTCTTTGGTTCCGGATTTGTTGTCTGGTTAAGACGGCGGCATTTATAAGGGCTCTGTGAGGTCAAGATATGATTAATAAATCGACAAAAATGATCATTGCCCTTGGGGTGATTATTCTTCTTGTGGCAGGCTATTACGGTTCCATTGTCTGGCAGCAAAACAGGCCCCCGGAGGAAAGTCAGCGCCCTTTTAGACCTCCTTCCGATCCTGCCATCAGGTTAGGCGATATTTGGGGCGATGACATCGTAAAAATCGAAATCCCCAACATGATCCTTGAAAGAAGGGATGGGGTATGGGAATTGCTGGAATTTGAAAACGGCTCTCCCCCGGACTGGATCGATCTTGATCAGAGGGTAATTGGAAACCTGGCTTTTGCCTTTGCCAGCATATTGGTGGACAGCATAATCGAAGAAGATCCTTCCGATTTATCCATCTATGGTCTTGAAGATCCGGAAGCCTGGGCAAGGGTAACGGCGGAAGACGGTGAAGTTATTGAATACTTTAGGGGTTCCATAACACCCAGCAGGGCTTCCTACTATTTCATGCTAGGAGGCGATCCAAGGGTCTTTACCGTTTCCATGTTTGCAGGGGAAGGAATTTCCATGAGCCTGGATTTAATAAGAACCAGAATTTCCCTGCCCAGGTTTGAATACATGGAATTTACAAGACTGGCATTAATGACACCTTCTTATCATATAGAAATTAATCCCACTCCGGAAATTCGTCCCACCTTTCTTGCAACCAGTTATTCTACCTTCCAGATGAATTCCCCCTATGTATTGCCAAGGGGTCTGGACAGCGAGGTTCTGTACGAACTTGTGGAAAGCATAAATACCCTTATGTTTGTGGACTATATTGACGATAACCCGTCTTCGCTTGCACAATACGGGCTGGATAACCCAGTTAGGCTAATCGTGGAATCTCCCTTTAACACTCTCGACCTTTTAATAGGGAATCCGATAGCGAATAACCTGTATTATGCGCAAGTGTACGGAGACAGGAGGGTTATTTCCGTTGGCGGGCTTAACGATGTAATGATGGCAAGGCCATTCCCCCTCCTTTTAAGATCCGCCCTCATCCTAAGCATAGACATTGTGGAGCGCATGACCATAACAGGCGGCCCGTTGCCGGTTAATGTTACAATAAGGGACGGAATGGAAGAAATCGCGGTCTTTACATTTAACGGCAGGCGGGTAGAGGATACATCCTTCAGATTTTGGTACAGAACCGTAATCGGTCTTGCCTTCGATTCGGAAATACCGGACGAAATGGAATTCAGAAGCAGGATTCCTTCCATACCCCCGGAGGAGATTATTCATATAGAGTATGAACTTAATCTCTTTCAGGGTGCAAGGGCTTCCATAAGCCTTATTCCATATAACAGGGATTTTTATGCGCTGCTTCAGGAAGGGCAGATTGAATTCTTGATTTCCAGAAATCAGGTTAATAGGATGTGGGAAGCAGCGGAGAATCTGGAATATTTGGATTAAGAATCCATTAGATTGATCATCCACGGATTGAAAATCCACGGATTAGGGTTTAAGTACCGAATCTACAAGGGATTTAAAATCCTTGTTTAAAGTTTTTATGTCTATTGATGCGGGGTTCAGAATGTCTTTAATGATATAGTGAACCCCGTTTTTTTCTTCAAATATTCCTTCATTTATTTCTTCATCACTTTCAAACAGCTCTTCTGCAAGCTCAATTTCCGCTGCCTGTGAGGATATTACTTCCAGATCTTCGATAATGTTATTTCCGGTAATCGAAAAATAATGTCTGCCGCTAAAGAAAATGCCGCTATTGGCAGTAGAAAAATTATTGCTGCTTATTTCTTCTAGCTCGGCAAAACCCGGATCTGCGGCAGAGGGTAGGGAAGGATATTTTTTGCCTGGTAAGGATTCAATGAATCTGTCAGAAACTTCGGCCAAAGATTCGGATAAAATTTCGTCCGAATCTTCCAGTTCTTCTATTTCTTCCCTGCTCTCTGTTATGGAAAGCATTTCCTTCCAGGATCTATTCATCATGTCATCTATGGCTTTTAGATGAGATTCCTGTTTAATTCCTCTTTTTAAATAGCTGTTAATTTCACCGCGTTTTTGTTCAAGTACCCTGTTCCATTTTACCCAGTCCATTTTTACGTTTTCATCATAAAACTGCTCGATGATGGACGACCATAAATTCTTCATCCTGTTCTGAATAATTGCAGCCGGATCCTGTTTTATGTTTAGTATCAGGAAAATAGTCAGGAAAAGAGTGAGGAAAATTGCGGAAAAAAGGAGGTAAAGGCCTTCGGAGGACATCTCAGAAATATAATTTCTGTTGGAGAGGAAATTTCCGTCTGTAATTTGATTTTCGCTTGCAATAAAATTAAACTCTGAAAAATTTACCAGACCAAGCCAGGCAAGGCTGAATAAAATTCCAAAAAGTAAAATAGATATGAGTAAGCTAAGGGCTGTTTTTTGCAGGGTGCTCATTTTCCGGAAATCCTTCCTTTAAGTATAGACTAAAATATGATATAAAAAAAGCATGAAGGATTCAATCTCCATTGAAGAGAAAGCCAAAAAAGCTTTTCTTGTGGGAATAAGGGATGAAAAAACCTCCCTAAAAAAAGCCCAATCCCTCTTAAGGGAGCTGGAAGGTTTGGCAAATACCCTGGAGCTGGATATTATTGCCGGCGAGATTGTCAACCTTAGGGAAAGGCATCCCCGTTACGGCATGGGCACAGGAAAGGCCGAGGAGATTTCAGAAAAGGCAAAGGCATTGAATGCCGAATGTATTATCTTTGACAGGGATCTTGGGCCCTCCCAGCAGCGTAACTGGGAGCAGCTTTCGGGGATTTCGGCAATAGACAGGCAGGAGCTAATCATTCAGATCTTTGCCACAAGGGCAAGTACAAGGGAGGCCTCCCTGCAGGTGAATCTGGCAGAACTTAACTATTCCCTGCCAAGGCTTCAGCATAAATACATAAACCTGGCAAGGCAGAGGGGAGGCCGTTACGGAACACGCGGCGAAGGGGAGACCCGTCTTGAAACAGACAGACGCAGGGTGGAGCAGAGGATAAACCGTCTTGAAAAGGAGCTGGAAAAAGTAGGGCAGCAGAGGCAGTTAAAACGCAGGCAGAGGGAGAGGCAGGCTATTCCTCTATGTTCCCTTGTTGGTTATACAAATGCAGGTAAATCTTCTGTTCTTAATGCTCTTACAGGTGCCGGGGTTCTGGCGGAGGACAAATTATTTGCCACTCTGGATCCTGTTTCCCGCCGCTTGCAACTCCCGGGCGGCACCTGGGTCTTGCTGGTGGACACTGTCGGTCTAATTAGACGGTTACCCCACAACCTGATAAATGCCTTTAGATCCACGCTGGAAGAGGTTAAATTTGCGGATATATTGATAAATGTGCTGGATGCATCTGATGAGGATGTAAAAGAGCATTATGAAACTACACTTTCAATTTTAAGGGATTTGGGAGCGGATAATATTCCGATGATAACCCTGTTGAATAAAATCGATAAACTGGATGATTTGGGGGACGAACTTGCCAAAGAGACTGCAATGAATACCCTTTTGGATGCCTTTCCCGGAGCCATTCCCTTTTCTGCCATTGAAGGCAAGAATGCCGGCAATGAGCGGATTAAAGGGTTATTCAAGGCAATCGAAAAAAACCTCAAATGATTGATACCCACTTGACCAAGAGGCATAAAAAAGTGTATAAAATTCTTTCAATTGTGTAGAGAGGATAATTTATGTATGCGTTAATGGAATTTAAGGGAAAACAGTATAAGGCTCAAAAAGGGGAGACCCTCGAAGTGGATAAAATCGATGCACTTGTAGGGTCTGTACTGGACATCGAATCTGTTCTTCTGCTTTCAGGAGACACCGTAAATGTAGGTTCGCCCTATGTAGAAGGTGCCAAAGTGAAAGCTGTTGTGGAAGCACATAAAAAAGCAAAGAAGATCATTGTATTTAAATATAAACCCAAAAAAGGTTATAGGAGAAAGCAGGGTCACAGGCAGCAGTATTCTGTAATAAAAATTCAGGATATTGTCGGATTCTAGCTTATTTGGTGAATAAATGATCCTGGCGGAACTTGTACTGGACAATATGGGTCAGCTAAGGTTTTGCCGCATAGAAGGACATTCAGGAGCAGGAACAAGGGGCAATGACATAGTCTGTGCCGCTGTTTCTGTATTGGCTCGAACCATTGCAGGTATTCTTTCTGACAGAGAGGATATAAATGTTAAGGTGAGTGCTCCTGAGCGTGGTAATTTCCTTATGGAAATTGATTATAAACCTGAAGGCAGGGATTTCCTGGCCGGAGCCGGATGCTTTCTTATGGAAGGCCTATTATCGGTTCAGGCGGAGCATCCCGGTCATTGCAAGGTAAGTATAGAGCGGAGGAATTCTTATGGCACGTAAAAGAGGCGGAAGCGGTGCAAAAAATGGCCGCGACTCCAATCCCAAATATCTCGGCGTAAAAGTTTTCAGCGGAGCCAATGTAAAAGCCGGCTCCATTCTGGTACGTCAGAGGGGAACCAAAATTCATGCAGGAACAAATGTAGGCTGCGGCGGAGATTATACCCTCTTTGCCCTAACCGACGGAAAAGTCTCCTATTCCGAGCGCCGTGGACGTAAACTGGCTGCGGTAACACCGGCAGGAGAATAAATCATTATTATCTCTGCCTGGTAAACTGCTCTGTCTTAACCATGCAAAAATTTGCCGATGAAGCTTTAATTGATGTCTCCTCCGGAAACGGCGGAAATGGCTGTATTGCCTTCCGGCGTGAGAAATATGTCCCAAGAGGCGGCCCCTCCGGCGGAGACGGCGGCAAGGGCGGAAGTGTTATCTTCCAGATTAAGCGAAATTTACGCACCCTGGCTCATCTTCGCTACAGGCAGAGCTATAAGGCAGAGAATGGTCAGGATGGCGAAGGCAAGGGCTGTTATGGTCGCAACGGCGAGGATGTTTACATTTACCTTCCGCCCGGCTCCGTTTTAAAGGATCCCGGTTCAGGCGAAATAATCAGGGATTTTGCAAAGGACGAGGCTGATTACCTTTTCCTAAAGGGCGGCAATGGCGGCTGGGGGAATATCCATTTTAAGTCTTCGATAAACCAGGCACCAAGAAAGGCTCTTCCCGGAAAGAGCGGGGAAAAAAGGCAGTTATTGGTAGAACTTCAGGTACTTGCCGATATAGGACTAGTCGGCTTTCCCAATGCCGGAAAATCCTCCCTTCTTGACAGGTTCACCAATGCGAGGCCAAAAATAGCTCCCTATCCCTTTACGACAAAAATTCCCAATCTGGGTGTCCTTACCCTTGGTGCAGGAGCGGATGATTTTAAAGACATAATAATTGCCGACATTCCCGGTCTAATAGAGGGAGCTTCCGAGGGTCATGGTTTGGGCATACGTTTCTTAAAACATATTTCGCGTACATCCGTTTTGGCCTTTCTAATCGATCTTGGAGAAGATAATTTTCTTGAAGCTTTTGATATACTCTATAAGGAGCTCGATGCCTTTTCACCCGATTTAACTGCAAAGAAAAGGATCATTGTAGGAACCAAAATGGATTTGGAAAATACAGGGGACAGGTTAGTGGAGCTTAAAGAAAAATACAGGGAGGAAGTGGTTCTTGGAATTTCTGTTTTTTCCGGCGAAGGCATTCCCGAACTCGTATCCCATTTTGCTTCACTTGTAAACAACCTGGAGGATTAATTTGAAGCTTGCTGTTCTGGGAGGAAGTTTTAACCCTGTACATAATGGTCATCTATATCTGGCGGATTCCGTTCTTACGGCTTTTAATTATGACAGGATTATTCTTGTCCCGGCATTCCAGTCCCCTTTTAAGCCGGAAGCCGCCGGAGCAGATGCTGCCGATCGCATGGAAATGCTGGCAGCTTCCATCCCCGGAGATCCCCGTTTTAGCATAGATGATTGTGAAATTAACAGGGAAGGTATTTCCTATACAATAGATACCCTGAAGGACATTATTGCACGGTACAGACCGGAAGGAAGACCCGGCCTTATTCTTGGGGACGATCTTGTTTCCGATTTCCACAAATGGCATAAGCCGGACGAGATTGCCGAAATAGCCGACATTATTATTGCAAGAAGACTGCCCCCAAGCGAATCTCCTGCAAGTCCGGGTTCCGCAATGCCGCCTTCTGCAAGTCCGGGTTCCGCAACACCAGCATCCACAGAAAATTTCGCCTATCCCCATAAAGTCCTTGGCAACGAAGTGCTTAATATTTCTTCCAGCATGCTAAGGGATAAAATAGCGCATAACGAAGAGTGGCGTTACCTTCTGCCTTCGGGAGCAAGATATATTATAGAAAACCGCCGCCTTTACGGCTTTAATCCTGTTTATCAGAACGAAAAAAACGGAAAAGCCCATGATTTAAATGCAATTGTTTTTCTGGAAAACGAAGCCAGAAAGATTCTCGATACCCGGCGTTTTTTTCATTCAAGGAATACGGCGGTTTTGGCCTGGGATCTTGCGCTTCGTTTCGGACAGGATTGCCGTAAGGCATATATTGCAGGAATTTGCCACGATCTTTGCAAAAACATGAAGGACGATGAGCTCATCCGTCTTGCAGGCAGGGATGGCGGAAAAATTTCCATTCTGGAAAAAAGAAAGCCCGGCCTTCTTCATGGAAGGGCTGCTGCCATTCTTATAAAAAGGAAATACGGCATAGAAGACAGGGAGATTCTGGATGCGGTGCGTTACCATACAACCGGAGTTTGGGACATGGGAGATCTGGAAAAAATTATTTACATAGCCGATAAAATAGAAATCTCCCGCTCCGGTCTGGAACCTGAGCTTAGAGAAATGATCTCAAATGCCGATTTGGAAACGCTTTTTAAATCTGTTCTGGATGACACAGTGGCGCATTTAAGGGCGCGCAGCCTGGATCTCTCCTTTGGAACCAGAAAGCTTCTTGCAGCCATGGAGAAGAAAAATAAAACATGAAGAAAATAAAAATCGATGCCAGTATTGCCCTTCTTTTATTGATAGCGGTTCTTCTTGTTATTGGCATTGGTGTTGCAGTTTATCTTCTTAATCCCGATCCTTTTCAGGAATCCCTGGCGGATGGAAGGCCTGTTAATGTGCTTTTTGTTATAGAAAACGAGGGGAAGCCCCTTAGCTCCTATGTCTTAATGTTTTCTGCCGAGACAAAACGTTCCGCCATAATAGATGTCCCCGGCTCCCTTGGCCTGATTATTCCCCAGATTAACCGAATGGACAGAATAGATGCGGTTTATGACTCCAGAAGAATAGGCCCCTTTCAGACAGAGGTGGAAAGGCTCCTTGGCATAGATATGGCATTTTCCATTGTCATTACACTGGAGAACTTGGGCAGAATTACAGATCTGCTGCAGGGAGTGGAAATTTTTATTCCCTCTCTGGTAGAAATTTTTCAGGATGAATTGATTCTTTTCCCCTCCGGCGTTAATGCATTGGACGGTGATAAGGCAATTCTCTATTTAAGTTATGAACTACCCGAGGAGAGCAGGGAACTCTCCAATTTTCGCCGTCAGCGTTTCTTTTTGGGCTTTCTAAGGCGTCTTGGTCAGCAGAGCCAATTTCTGCACAATTCCGAAGTTACAAGGCTTTTTCAGTCCTATATTAGCACGGCCATGAATCAGCGCACCCTGCTCAGGCTCATTGATGAATTTTCCGGAATAGATACCGAAAGGGTGAATATTCAAACCGTAGGCGGAGACGAAAGGGACAATGCCGGCCAACTGCTTATTTTCCCCCACATGAACGGAGCTTTGATCAGGGACATAGTCAGACAGAATCAGGTAATTCTGGTACAGCCGCCGGGTTCCTATTTTATAGACAGGGTATTTACCGTAGAGATTCTTAACGGCACAACCCAGACAGGTTTGGCAGGCCGAACGGCGGAATTATTCCGGGGCTTTGGTTACGATATTATTTCAATTGGAAATGCCGACCGCAACGATTATGAGCGAACCCTGATCATCGATCGCTCGGGTTACAGGGAAATGGCTGTTGCGTTTGGCGATATTATTCGCTGCAGCAATATAAGGTTTGATGATCCGGAACAGGCAGAGCTTGATCACGATTTTATTATTCAGAGCTTTGTTTACAGGGCAGATTTTACCATAATACTTGGAAGGGATTTTAATGGACGCATTGTTACAGAATAAAACAGCAATGGAACTCGGAAAGCTTCTTTCTGATCATAGGGGCGGGGAAGTAATTGTAATGGATATGAGACCCCTGGAATTTTGGACAGACTATTTTATCATTGCCACCGTAACAAGCAATACACATATGAGCGGTTTGGAGCGGCATTTAAAAGATTATTTTCGCGATAACGATCTGGAAATTCTCTATAGATCCAGCAGACCCGGAGGGTCTGGCAGATCCGGCAGAACCGGAGGAACCGGCTGGTTAAAAAGCAATATTGAAAGAACCTTTTCCGAACAGGGTGCAGAATCCGGTACTGAGCTATATCCCAACGACTGGAGTCTCCTGGATCTTGGAGGCATTGTCATCCATCTAATGACATCCAGAAGCCGCACCTTTTATGAACTGGAACGGCTCTGGAGCAATGCACCAATTATTTTCCGCGGAGAAGATCAGGTAAGCGAAGAAGCTTAAGCAAGCGAAGAAGCTTAATCGTCAAAATCGTCGTAGTCAATATCGTCTTCGTAATCGTAGTCGTCGTCATCATCCTCGAAATCATCGTCGTCTTCGAAATCATCATCGTCTTCGTCATCATCGAAGTCATCATCGAAGTCATCTTCAATTTCTTCAAAGCCATCGTCATCACCCAAATCATCATCCCCGTCATCATCATCGAAGAGGTATATGGGAAACTCTGAATGGAAATCTCCCATGGGCATTAATTTAAGCTCAGTG
>Ga0099364_10009938_pt1 | contig 13160 bp, 15 predicted proteins | sample TergutTh196P3_FD_73070 | JGI IMG/M metagenome (GOLD analysis project Ga0099364, IMG submission 73070) | Microcerotermes parvus P3 segment gut microbial communities from Pointe-Noire, Republic of the Congo - Th196 P3 | ecosystem: Host-associated > Arthropoda: Insects > Digestive system > Gut ...
AGTAACAAAGTGTACGCATTGTTTGAGAAAAATGGTATACTGGAAATGCTTGATAAAGACTACGATATTTTACATGGCCATGGCTTCGATTATATACTTCACGATATAGAGCAAATTATGGAGAGTGGACATTTATGATTCTGTATCATGGAGGTACTGACATAATTGAAAAACCTGTAATTCGCTCTCCTTTAGCCAGCCGTGATTTTGGCCCGGGTTTTTATTGTACAGATATTCAAAGCCAGGCTGAAAAATGGGCATGGCGGCAAGGGCGGATAAGAAAATACGATTCTGTTTTGAATATTTATGAGTTCGATATAGAACTTGCGAAACAGACTGTCAATTTTAAATTATTTTCTGATTATGTTTTGGAATGGCTTGAGTTAGTAATCAATTGCCGGAAAGATCCGCACTATATACATGGATTTGATATAGTATACGGTAAGATTGCCAATGATGATGTTGGCGAAACAGTACAAGCTGTTTTGGACGGGTTAATGCCCTCTGATTTTGCATTGCAAAAACTTGTCTTTATGGAAGCAAATAACCAATATTGTTTTTGCACAGAAAAATCTTTGGATTACTTAAAATTTACCCAGGCAATAAAAATGGTATAATATGGCTCACGGAACAATAAGAGCGGTTACTCTTAAAACAATAATACCTCTTATTATGAAACATTTCCAATGTGAAGAAAACCATGCGCTTAAACTTTTTTACGAATCCCATACAGGGGCATGCTATTCTGACGATAGTACAGGACTTTACGGGCAAAGCGCGATGCATATATTTTCACTGTTTTGCGAAGAAATGGGCTTATGACTTTGTGTTCTCCGCGCCTAGAGTATTCTCACACAATCCTTCCCCTTTCCATGACCGCCGTTCTGCCGCAGAGGTAATTAACAATGTTTATGTTATGCGAAATAAACAACAGGGAAAGCCCCAGCGCCTGATTCAGGTCTTTGAAAAGGCTGACAATCTGCGCGCCTGTGGATACATCAAGTGAGCTTACAGGTTCGTCTGCAATCAAGAGACTGGGCCTTAACATAAGGCTGCACCCAATGGAAATGCGCTGTTTTTGACCGCTGGAGAGTTCGGCCGGCAGGCGTTTTTTATACGAAGCGTCAAGGCCTATCATTTCAAGCATTTCGTCAGCCTTGAATTGTCTTTCTTTTTTTGTAAGCGTTTTACGCACAGCCCTGTTGGCAATTAATGGTTCTTCCAAAAGCCAGCCGATTTTTTTTACAGGGTTTAAGGCAGCGCCAGGGGCCTGGAAAACAGCGCCCAGTTTAAGCGCTCTTTCCCTAAAACCTGTTTTTTTGCCAAGCCCGTCTATAATGATCTCTCCTTCATATTCAAGAAGGCCCAGTATACATCTGCCAAGGGTTGTTTTGCCTGAACCTGATTCCCCGGAAAGGCCGAATACTTCACCCTTCATAATTTCAAGATTTACATTATCAAGAACCGGCTTTACTGTTTTTTTCCCAAACAGTCCCATGCTGCGGTTTGTATAGGAGCTGGATACATTTCTTACTGACAAAATCGGAGCGCTCATGTCTGCTCCTTCAAAAGCGAGCGGGTATATTCGTGACCGGGAGATGTAAAAACTTCTTCTGTAATGCCCTGCTCAACAATTTTACCGCAGTGCATTACAAGCACCCTGCCGCATAAATCCCTTATAATTCCAAGGTCATGCGAAATAAAAAGCATGGCTGTTCCTGTTTCGCGGTTTATGGTTTTTAAGAGTTCGATAATCTGGCTCTGGGTTTTTATATCAAGTGAGGTTGTAGGTTCATCAGCAATCAAAAGGCCGGGGCCGCAAATCATTGCAAGGGCAATCATAACACGCTGGCACATTCCGCCGGAAAGCATAAACGGATAAGTTTCCATAAGGTATTCCGCATTTTTAAGCCCGAGTTTTTTCATTAATTCGATGGCTTTCAGGCGGTTTTGCCTGCGATTATTTTGGGGAAAATGTATTTCAAGGCTTTCCGTGATCTGCTTTCCGGTTTTCATTAACGGGTTGAGTGAAGAGCCGGGCTCCTGGAAAATCATGGCGATCTGCCTGCCGCGCACATCGCATAGTTCTTTTTCGCTTAATGTCAGCAGTTCAAGCCCGCAGAAGTTTATTGAACCGGCATTTCTTGCAGAGTGCGGCAAGAGGCCTGTTATTGACAGGGCGGTAAGGGTTTTACCGCAGCCTGATTTCCCGACCAGGCCGCATATTTCCCCTGGAAATATATCAAAGCTGATTTGATCAACAGGTATAAGTACATCTTTTCCGTTATCTATTCCTTTTTTGTGAATTTCAACTGATAATTTTTTTACAGACAATAATGGCTTCTTGCTCATTGGGGTTTCCCTTTTATTTCTGAAACAGGAAATGAAAGTTCCCTTAGTCCTTCACCTATAAAATGAAAAGCCAGAACCGAAAGCATGATCATTATTCCCGGGGCAATGGCGCACCAGGGAGCATTAAAAAGAAAGCCCTGGGATTCAGATAACATTCTGCCCCAGCTTGGCGCAGGCGGCTGTATGCCCAGGCCAAGATAACTCATGGTGGATTCAGCAAGTATTGCGTTTGACAATGCAACAATGGAAGCTGACAATAATTGCGGGAAAAGGTTGGGCAGTATATGCAAAAAGAGTAAACGCGGGCCACGAGTGCCGGTTATGCGGGCAGAGAGAATAAAGTCGCTGTTCCTTATCTGTACAGTACCTGATCGCATAATGCGTGTAAATCCTGGAATAAAAAGAATGATCAAAGCAAGAACCAAAGCGTCAGGGTTTAGTATTGATACTGTAACAAGAGCCAGGAGTATGCCCGGAAATGAACTTATCGCATCCATAAGCCGCATTATGGCTTCGTCAGCAAGGCTGCCAAAAAAGCCTGCTGTCATTCCAATGACAGTGCCCAAAAACGCGCTTCCAATAACTGTAAACATGGCTGTAGTTAATGTATGTATGCCGCCTGACATTATTCTGGAGAACACATCCCTTCCAAAATTGTCAGTGCCAAGAAGGTGCGGAAACCCCGGCGGACTAAACCGATTACCGCTGTTCATCTCATTATATCCATAAGGCAGAAAGAAAATGCCTGTTATTGTAAACAGTAAAATAATGCCTGCAAGAATTATTCCGATTATAAAGTCCCGGGACAGATTTTTATTCATGGTCTTGTTCCTTCTGCGGCGCTGTTTCCAAGACGAATTCTGGGGTCGATAATCTGGATTGCAATATCAACAAGTGTATTTGCGATAATGACAACAAACGCAATATAGACAATCAGGGTTTCCGCCGTAAGAAAATCCCTTGACATGATCGATGAGATCAAAAGCCGCCCTATTCCAGGTATTGAAAAAATTTGTTCCATTACAATAGAGCCTGTAAATATATCGCCTATGATCATTCCAAACATGGTAAGGCCCGGGAGACATGCGTTTTTGATTATGTGTTTGTAAAGTGTTCTCTTGCGGCTTGCTCCCTTGCTCAATGCTGTGCGTACATAATCACTTGACCATTCCCTGCGAATGGATGTTCTTAAAAATTTGACAAGAATTGCAGCATTGGGCAGGGCTATGGCAAGGCCGGGGAATATCAGATATGCAAGAAAAGCCGTAAAGCCGCTCCTGTAATCCACATAAGCTCCGGGTATAAACAGCCTTAAGATAAGGCCAAATAGCCAGATAAACAAAACTCCAAGAAAAAACCCCGGTATCGAAATATTTAATGCTGTAAACCCATTAATTACTGAATCCAAAAACACAGGTTTTTTTTTCATGGGCAGGAGGGATACCGGAACCGCAATAACAAGCATAAAAAAAATTGAAATAAGCGCAAGGCTTATGGTAACAGGCAGGCGCTCGCTTATAAGTCCGGTAATCGAAGCTCCCATAAAGCGGGTGGAATTGCCCAAATTGCCCCGGATAAAATTGCTTAGCCAGGTAAAATATTGTTCAGGAAGGCTTTTATCAAGACCCCATTCCTGGCGGCGGGCCATTATCTGTTCTTCGCTTGCCTCAGTGCCAAGTGAGAGGAGCGCGGCATCACCTGGTATAATATGAAAGGCTGCGAAAGTAATAAGTGAAACGAGAAAAAGAGTAATAAGCGTTACAAGAATTCTGTTTGCGAAAAAACGCATATCATAATTATTCTCTATAGATCGTAGAAAAATCAATCACATAAAGCGGATAACTTTGCGCACCCCGGAAACCCCGGGAAAAAACCTGAAACATGAAAATATCCTGAATAAAAACAGCCGGAGCTTCATTGGAGATCATCTGCTGGGCCTGCTTAAAAAGATCGATTCTTCTCTGTTCATTAATTTCACTTAAAATCGAAGCGTAAAATGTATCGTATGCCGCACTTCTGAATCCCTTGAAATTCCCGCCTGCTGTCGAGACATAGCGTCCAAGGAAACTCTGCGGTGACACGGTACTGCCGTCAAGCGATATTATCGTGGCTTCGTAATTTCTGTTCCTGTAAACATCGCTTAGCCAGGTAGCCCAGTCAACAAGCCTGATCGCAGCGCGTACATTGATCCTTGCAAGCTGGTTTACGATTACCTGGGCCGTATCAACATGCATGGAATAATTCGACGGAACTTTAATTTCCAAATCAAAGCCGTTGGCAAAGCCCGCTTCCGTCAAAAGCGCTCTTGCCCTGGCCTGATTAACAGGATATGGGTTTCTCAATGCTTCATTATAATAAAGGCTTAAACCCGGAATTAAAGGGCTGCCTGACGGCTCCCCCCTGCCGTAAAACGCTGTGTTAATAATTTCTTGCGCGTCAATGGCATAATTCATTGCCATGCGCACCCGTATATCGTCAAAAGGTCTTGCGTTATTATTAAGCGCCAAAAGCTGCACAGAATTGGAGTAGTTGGAAACAATTTCATACCTGTCTCTGTTAAGCCTTTCTACTATGTCGCCTGAAACCATTGCCCCGTTGATATTGCCGCCTTCAAGACCCATGTATAGGGCGTTTGTGTCCGCAACAAAAATAAGAATCACCCTGTCAAGCCTGGGAAGTCCGGCCTGCCGGTAATGGGGGTTTTTCACCAGAACAAGCTGCTGCTGCGGCGAATAGCTTTCTATTGCAAAAGGGCCTGTTCCTATGGGATTGTTATTCCTGTCAGTATTATTTCCTGGCACTATTCCAAAGGTTAAGTATTGAAGAAAGTCAGGATCAGGTGATCGCAGAATAATTCTTAAACTGCGGGCGCCTGATATCTCGACTTTTTCGATTTGATTAAGGCCTGTAAACCCGGCGTTTATGGCTTCAATAACTGAAAATTCCACATCAGCGATAGTTACAGGAGATCCGTCATGAAACCGCAGTCCATTGCGCAAAGTAAAGGAATAAACAAGCGCGTCTCTTTCAATTTCAAAGGATTCAGCCACAGCAGGAAGAAGCCTTCCTGTGGTATCTGCTTTAACAAGACCTTCGTAAACATTAAAGAGTATGCTGCGCCCATCCGCTGTATTGGAAGTGCTCAAAGGGTCAAGGGTTACAGGCTCGGTCATAACGCCAAAGCGCAGCTCATTGGCAGTCTGCCTTGGGGAAGGTTCCCTTCCCGGCATTGCAAAAAGGCTTGCTGACAATATTATAAGAGATATTAGGAGTATGCTTTTGTGCTTCATATTAAAAAAAGTATAGGAACTTTTTGATTTTGAAACAATACTTTTATTTGCTTTAAGACTCAGGATATGAATGAATTAACGGTTATTTAACATAACATGGCTTTTAATATGGTTATTCCTGTAGTATAAATAATCATAATGAAGAAAAAAACTTTAAGCCTTGCGTTTGCTTTAGCGCTGTTAATTCTCGGCGGCCTTTTTTTAATGTTCTGTTTTCGGGGTAACATCTTTGGAATAAATGAGGATTCCGGAGAAGACCATATTATAATAAGTTTTTGGCATTCCATGGCAGACAGTGCGGGACTTGCCTTTGAGGAATATGTAAGGGAATTTAATAAAGGCCCGGGCATTGCAATGAATGTAACTGTAGAATCTGTTTTCCAGGGCCAGTATACAGATGCTGCCGCCAAATTAAGACCCCTTTTGCAGTCAAGGCAGGTCAATGCGCTGCCTGACGTAATGCAGATAGATGCCACAGGAGTTGTGGATTTTCTCAATACTGAATTTGCATTTACCGTGGATGACGCGCTGTTACGCGACAGGAATTTCGATTTATCCAGTATTGTGGAAGCGCCCCTTAAAGCATGGAATTATAACGGAAGGCAGCTTGGTCTTCCTGTGTCAGCTTCAACTACGGTTATGTATTACAATAAGAGCATTCTGGATGCGGCAGGGATTCCTAACCCGCCGGCAAGTTTCCGGGAAATTATCGAAATTTCCGGAAGGCTGCCCGGGCGCAATTCCAGTAACCAAAGGCTTACAGCCTATGCACAGCAGCCCAATACTCCAACCCTTGCCAACTGGATAGGCCAGATGCCAGGGCGGAATACCGGCGCTTCCTATCTGGTCAATATGCGCAATGGCAGGGATGGAAATGCAACAAGGGTTATTGCAGATACAGAAAACACGCTTTTAACTTTTTTAAGGGCATGGAAAGAAATGTTTGATTCAGGAGCAGTGCTTGATGTGCCTGATTCAGGCCTTAATAATTTATTCCTTACCCAGCAGACTGTTTTTCTTACAGCTTCCACTTCCCAGCTCACATCCCTTTTAAGTCAAATAGACGGGCGTTTTGAACTTGGCTGTGCTTTTTTTCCGCGTGTTTCTGATTTTTCCAATTATGGGGCAACGGTTTCAGGTTCTGCCCTGTTCATGTTTGACAAGGGGCCGGAGGCCGGAACAGCTGCTGCCTGGGAATTTGTCAAGTACATGACATCTTCTGAAATTCAGGGGAGATTTGCCGCTGCAACAGGTTATATGCCTGTCAATATCAATTCCCTCCATGAAAGTGTTTACATGGATTATGTCAGGCAATACCCGCAGGCGGAAACAGGCGCAAGGCAGCTGGCTGTAACAAGTCCTGACATGATGGGTGTTATTGTGGGACCTTCGCGCAGCTTTTATATGGAAATAATCAATCAGGTTTCCATAATGCTGGACCAGGGAAGAACTCCGGAAGAAACTGTCGGCAATATGGCCCGCGCTCTAAACCTTCTTCTTGAAGATTTTGCCGAGGCCAACAGGTAATTTTTCGGAACAAACTCATATCTTAACAAGCTCATATCTTAATATTGCCTAATATTTCAAAGTAAAGTAGTATATGTTTTAGAAGTTTTCGTACCCATATTTTATCGGAGGTATTTTGTTATGTTTACATCCATGGAAGAGCTTAAGGGTTTCGCGGAAAAAAACAGTGTAAAAATGGCTGATTTTATGATGATAGATCTCAATGGACGCTGGCGTCATCTTACCATGCCCATAGAAAGGCTTAATGAAGATACCTTAAAATTCGGCATTGGGTTTGACGGCTCAAATTACGGTTTTGCGCCTGTTGAAAAAAGCGATATGGTTTTTGTGCCTGATCTTTCAACAGCCAATATGGATTCTTTTTCTGATATCCCTACGCTTTCAATGATTGGCGATGTTTTTGTGATTGACCTTCCGGACAACAGGCGCTTTGATCAGGACCCGCGCAATGTCGCGATCAATGCCGAAAATTATCTGCGTACCACAGGCATCGCTGACGAGATAAGGATAGCGCCCGAGTTTGAATTCCATGTTTTTGATCATGTTGAATTTGATGTTACAGGGCATGGTTCCAAGTACAAGGTTGATACTGCGCAGGCTGAATGGAATACAGGGCTTGAAAACAAGAATCTTGGTTATACTATAGCCCACAAAAGCGGATACCACATAGCTCCGCCAATGGACAGGCTGAGCGGATTCAGAAGCAGGGTAACCATGCTGATGGAAAACATGGGAATTAACGTAAAATACCATCACCACGAGGTTGGCGGCCCGGGCCAGGCCGAAATCGAGGTGGAATTTGGCGGACTGCGGGAAATGGCTGACAAGACCATGATCACAAAATACCTGCTTAAAAACGCGGCCATTGCAGAAGGCAGAACAGTTACTTTTCTGCCAAAACCCATATTTGGAGAAGCCGGCAATGGCTTCCATGTTCACATGCATTTGTTCAGGAACGGGCAGCCGGTTTTTTATGATCCAAAAGGTTATTCGCAATTAAGCGATACGGCGCTTTATTTTATCGGCGGCTTGTTAAAGCATGTGCCCGCACTTTGCGGTTTTACAAATCCAAGCACAAACTCCTATAAAAGGCTGGTCCCGGGGTTTGAAGCTCCGGTTACCATCGGCTTTGCCACTTCCAACCGCAGCGCTGTTGTCCGCATTCCTGCTTATGCAAAAGACCCCAAAGATAAAAGGTTTGAATTAAGAAGTCCGGACGGGACCTGTAATCCATATTATGCTTTTTCGGCAGTTCTTATGGCAGGCATTGACGGCATCACCAATAAAATTGATCCTGTAAAAGAAGGATACGGCCCATACGATTTCAATCTTTATAAACTTTCAAAAGAAGAACAATCAAAAATCAAATTTCTGCCTCAAAGCCTTGACGAGGCGCTGGATGCGCTTGAATCTGATCATGATTTTCTGCTCCGGGGCAATGTTTTCCCAAAACGCCTTATAGAAATATGGATTGAAAACAAAAGAAAGGAAGCATCCCGTTACAAACAGCTTCCGCATCCGGTGGAATTTGAAATGTATTTTGACCTTTGAGTTTATCCGGTAGTTTCGTTTAATGATCTGTTTTCAATAATTTCCCCGGCAGTTGAAAGGACATTGATCTCCACAGGTATTTTTTTCCCGCTTTTCTCTATTGCGGTAATCACGGCTTTTTCTATGCCTTTGCAGCAGGGAAGGTCCATACGTGTAATTGTTATTGACTTGGTATTGTTAAAACTTAAAAGGTTTGTAAATTTTTCGCCATGATCTTCTATGTCAAATCTTGAACATGCAATCACGGTAACTTTTTCTTTCATGAACTTATTATGGAAATCCCCATAGGCGTATGCGCAGCAGTCTGCTGAAACAAGGATGGCGGCATTTTCCAGAAACGGAGCGGTAGGAGGAATAACCTTTAATTTAACGGGCCATTGCTTTAACTGCGATGTTATGGGCTGCCTGGAGGCTTCCTGTCCGGCATTATTTTTTTCTTCATCAATACCGATTATTTTCTTCATTCTTGGTTTAGTCTCCTGTGTAATTTTGAGTTTTTATGCCAATATTTGTTTTTATTTTAAGCCAGAAACTCAATAAAATCAAGTTTGGAAAAAGACCCAGGATTGACGGTCTTGTTGTCAATATGTATTTCTTCAGTTTTTTTGCCGCCATTTTTGTCGTAAAGCAAAACCTTGTACCAGCCATCCGGCGGCAGAACAAGACCGGGGGCGGTAATGTCCAAGACCACCGGACGGCCAAGCATTGCCGCGGCTTCTCCAAGATTCCCGCTGATAATGGCTTCGCGTATACGGCTGGAACTTATGCGAATACCTTCTTCAGCAATGACTTCGATTATTTCTGTCGGGATACCTGATTCCGCATTAATTTTCTTTACTGTTTGCGCGTCAGTATCCCTGTTATGACCGCAGCAAAAATTGCTCCCAATGGCCAGAAACCCCATTTTGCCGCGTTCCTTTAATAGTTTTAAGAATTCTTTGCCGCTTTTCTGCATAAAAGTTTTTGTAAGATCTGCTACCACGGTAAAAGCAATGCCATGTTCCCTGAAACACTCAATTTTTTGCCGGAAACTGTAAATATCATTGGCATTGTTTTTTTTTCTGAATGTAATAATTACAGGCGAAAATCCGCCTTCTTGCCGGGTTTGCAGGACAATTCTGTCAATAAGGGCCCTGTGTCCGCGGTGCACCCCGTCAAAAAATCCAACGGTCATTGCCGCTGAATTATTATTAAGCGGAAGCCCTTGTTTAAGAAAGTTTCCCCATTCAATTATCTGCATTAATAGAGTATAATATCCATTAAAGGCTTTTATGACAAGAAAACCGTGGGTCAATATTGGGGATTGTGTAATTATTCTCCTGGCTTTAATGCTTACCTTATACTCTGCCTATGCAATATATGCAAAACCTCAAAATAATACTGTTGTAATGATTCGCGGAGAAGAGGGCGAATGGGTCTTTCCGCTTAATTCCGATGAAACTGTCGAAGTACACGGTCCTTTGGGGATCACGCTTATTCGCATACACGGCCTTGAAGCCTGGGTGGAATCATCTCCCTGTAAAAATCAAATCTGTGTGGCTGCCGGGCAGATACACGGATACAGAACCTGGATTGCATGTTTGCCAAACAATGTCTTTTTATTGATTGAAGGAAATACTATTGAAGGAAATATTACCGAAGGAAACAATGAAAGTGGAATTACACCCGACAGCATCAGCTGGTGATATTTTGCCGGACGCAGGGAAAACCCTTGCGCTGCTGGGCGCTTTATGCCTGTTTCTTTCCGCCATAGAATACATGATCCCAAAGCCCATGCCGTTTATCCGCTTGGGCCTTGCGAACCTGCCCTTGATACTTGCTTTGGATTTATTCAGGTTCCGCAGGTTTTTTTTACTGGCCGTCATCAAGGTTCTGGGGCAGGCTCTTGTTTCAGGGACTTTGTTCTCATACATTTTTCTCTTTTCCCTTGCCGGAACTTTCGCTTCAGCTTTTGCCATGTACTTTTTGCGCCGTGTTTTGGGCCGTAAATATTTAAGTTATATCGGAATCAGCACCACGGGCGCCATGATATCCAATATTACACAACTGGTTTTGGCCTATGTTTTTGTTTTTGGAGAAAGCGTCAGGTTTATTGCACCGCCTTTTCTTGCGGCCGGCTTGATCACAGGCATAAGCCTTGGGGTTTTTTGTGTGTTTTTTACACGCAAATCCAGGTGGTATGCGCTGATGGTGAAAACCGCATGAAACAATTAACACGGCAGGCATATTATAACGATCTTTTTAGCGCTTTCTCTTTGTTTGTTACGGGACTGCTGTGCATGCCGGCCCTGCTTTTTAATCCATCAACTGAATTGAGGGCGGCGCAGTTTGTTTTTTTCTGGTTTATGTGCGGGGTTTTTGGAAAAAAGAATAATCCTTTAATTACAATATCAGTTATTTTGTTTATAGTGATATTCAACCTGACAGCGCCTTATGGCCGTGTTTTGTTCAGTATCGGTATTTTCAGGATTACGCGTGGCGCATTGATGACAGGTATTCACCGTGCCGTAACTTTACAGGGACTTTTTATGCTTTCAAAGCTATGCATAAGGGGAGACCTTAAAATCCCGGGCAGTATCGGCAGCCTTGCCGCAAAATCCCTTCGATACTTTAATATGATTATGGAATCCAAAAAACGTATAACAATAAAAAACTTTATAAATGATATTGATCAACTGCTAATGGATATAATGACAATGGATAAAGGCAGGGAAGAAAATGATCCAAATCCGGCGTCAAAGACAACTCAAAAGACAAGACCCGCCGGGTTTATTATTCTTGCGCTTATAGTAATCGTTTCCTGGCTGCCTTTTGCTTACCGCTGCCTTGCATAGACCCCTGTTGCAAACCTTTTGAGACAACTCTGCGTTTATCGGCGTTAGTCTGTTTATTCTTTGGTATAATCCCCATTCATTGCGGGTAATTTTGCCCCGGCGGTTAATGTTTCCCAGTTTGAAATGGTCAAGGTAGTGCCTGAAATTGCAACATTAAAAGAATAAATCGGACCGCCGCCAAACGAACCAAATACAACCTTGCTTCCATCAAAAGAATCGATAGTATTTGAATAGAAATTAATGCTTTGCTCATTAATTGACACTTGAGCCAAGCCCCCATTTGAATAATTTTGAATGTAGGTAAACTGTATCCACTGATCCGGGTTCCCGTTTTTTATCCACCTTCCATGAAGCTGAGCGGCAGTAACTCCACCGCCGCTGCCGCCACCGTCACCGTCACCGTCACCGCAGGCTGTTATCCCAAATATAATTACCGCTGCAATGGCGATAATACCAATAAATTTTGCAATGTTCTTCATAAAAACTCCTTAAAAGAATGAAGCTCGATCTAACAAATAATAAAGTACTATTTTCTGTTCAACAGCCGTGTAAAACTCACAATTTTTAAGGGAAAATGTTGAAATAGTGTGCGTTAACTCACAGTTTTTGTAATTCTTCGTGACTTGAAAAACCGGTTTTGAAATAAATTTTGCTGATGTAGTTTTCAACTGTCCTATGGCTTATATACAGGGAATCGGCAATTTGCTTATTTGTTTTATTGGCCTTGATTAAATTAATCACATCTATTTCACGTTTTGAAAACTTCGCGTACATACGGGATTTTTCATTCAATTTTATATTCAGTTCATTTGAAACATACACTTTTCCGCAAAGTATTGTATCTATTGCTTTTAAAAGTTCAGCCTTGCCACTTGTCTTTGACAGAAAGCCCGCAGCTCCAAGTTTTAGGGCAGTCTGTATTTTAAATGAGTCTCCAAGTGCAGAGCAGACCAATACAGGCGGTTTTGGAATTTTTTTATCGCGGCAATGGTTTTCCAGCATGGGCAGGAAATCAAGCCCGTTATCTTCGCCTAACAAGAGGTCAAGCATAATAAGTGAGGGCAAAGTTTCAGATTCTTCAATAATGCTCATTGCCTCTGCCAGCGATTCTGCCTGGGCGCAAACCTTAAAGATACCTGTTGCCTCGAGTATTGATACTATTCCTGCATTTAACAGGGGGTGATCATCAATGAGCATTATTTCCATATATTAATTGTAATCCGAAGCGGTTTTTTTTCCCAGCCAGGGTGCGAAGGAGCCAGGCGCAGCTTGGAAAGATCACAACACTCGGCTCGCGGGTGACTGCCACCTTGAATGAAGTTAACGAACGAACCAGAAGAATTAAAGTCCCATTCTCCTTCCGCGATTGACATGGTTTGTCCAGTAGTCAATTTTCTCTTGATCGTTATCACCCCGAGAACCGGGCATGGCAGCAGCAGAAGTCCCTATTTGGGTAAGCTTTTGGTTCCATTTGCCGTCTCTGAAACTAGCCAAAGTTGTCCATTCATTACTACTTAGCCAACCGCCGATGCTTCCGCCGGTGTTTATCAAGATAAACCTAAGGGCGAAATTTCCATCTTTCCAGTCCACAACCACTCCCATGAAA
>Ga0099364_10009939_pt1 | contig 13159 bp, 10 predicted proteins | sample TergutTh196P3_FD_73070 | JGI IMG/M metagenome (GOLD analysis project Ga0099364, IMG submission 73070) | Microcerotermes parvus P3 segment gut microbial communities from Pointe-Noire, Republic of the Congo - Th196 P3 | ecosystem: Host-associated > Arthropoda: Insects > Digestive system > Gut ...
TAAATCCTGCCGAAGGCAAAACACCCGTCATCACTGCGAAAAATCGCAGTGATGCCACCCTCTTTAAAAAAGAGGGTAAGGCTAAAATAGGATTTATTCTTTCATTAGAAAGCGCAAAATGACCGTAGGACGTGCCCTCTTTTTTAAAGAGGGTGGCGCGAAGCCAAATTTATTCGGTTTCGTGACGGGTGTTTTGCGGCGGGGGCAAGCCCCCGCCCTTCCTCAATCCTCAATCCTAAAACCTGCGCAGCCGCGCGCCGCGCTATAAATTCTTAACAGGCCTGTTGAGCGCCTTTACCCCCATAACTCCCGTGGCGGGTTCAAACGTAACGGTGCGCCCGTAATTTTCCAGGATGTCCTGGGCAATAATAGGTATATGCAGGACCTGCAGCGCGGTTTTGACAGACGCGACATTCCGCTGCCCAACCTGCCACGCGGCGTTTGCGGTGGTTGCGCCCTTGACCTCGAACATTTGCGCGCCGCCCGCAATTTTCGCCTTCATGCGCGCGCGGTTCGCGCCGAGCTTCTCCATTTGGCGGACAAGCTCCGGGATTGCGCTGTCGGCGAATTTCGCTATGTTTTTATCGTTTGGCGACAGCTTTGAATCAGGCAGCATAATATGTGACAGGCCCGCCACGTGTGCGGCCGCATCCAGCAGGCAGATGCCCACGCAGGAACCCAGCGCGTATGTAATAAGTGTATCGGGCGGCCTTGCCACCTTTAAATCAGAAATGCCTATTACCAATTGCCCCATATTAGCCCAGCCCCAATTTTTGCAAAATCAAATTCAGGGAGTCAACCTCCGCGAATAAAATCATATGGCTCATGACGTTTTCGGTGTCGCTTTTAAAATTTTCCTCAATGAACAGCACTTTGTCGCCTACAGCGCCGAATTGCGTGATCGGCACGCTCAAAAGCGCGCCCGCCATGTCGATATTCACGGCAGGGGGGGTAAGGTCGATGCGCAGCCCCGTCATATCCCCGATTGAATTGACATACGCCCCGGACAGGATATTCCCCACCTCTGTAATGGCGGAAAGCGCCATCTCGTCCATTTCGTCGAAACTCTCGTAATGCTGGCCCATTAGGATATTTATGATCATATGGGCGAATTTTTTGTCCAGCAGGAACATGATCATCCCGTTGATTTCGCCCTCCAGGCTGACCAGCACGCCGTAGATCATATTTTCCGGGCCGCCCACCGCGTCCGCGACATTGTTAAATTCTACCAAATTGACCACGGGCAAGGTCATATTCACCGGCATCCCCAGCATGGCGGAAAGCGATGTCGCCGCGTTGCCCGCGCCGATATTGCCAAGCTCCCTGAGCACATCCATATGCATAGGGCTTAAATGCTCATATACATTCTCTGTGTTTTCCATGATAATTTTTCTACCTCCCGGAGCATACTAAATACTTTAGCAAATATATAATAACATATTATAAGATACAAGTACAAGTGGATATATCATATTATATAAAATTGGCTGTTTTTCCGGTAAATATATTACAGGGATGTATTTTTACGGTGCGCAAAACTTTACAAATTTCGCCAAAGCCTTTATAATGATAAGAGAAACATTGATCACTGAATCGGAAAGGTGACAGCTATGGCCAAGGTGATATCAATATCCAACCAAAAGGGCGGGGTGGGCAAGACCACAACATCCCTTGCAATTTCCACCGGCTTTAAGGAGCGGGGGTTCCGGGTCCTTGCTGTCGATATGGACCCCCAGGCGAATTTTACGTTCAGCCTGGGCGGGGAGGGCGACGACGGCCCCACTGTCTACGAGCTGTTAAAAGGCGAGGTCCAGCCCCGTTTCGCCATACAGCGGACGAGTTATGTTGACCTTATAGCGTCAAACATCGTGCTTTCAGGCGCGGAGCTGGAGTTTACCGCGGAGGGCAGGGAGTACATCCTGAAGAAGGCGCTGAAATCCCTGATGCCGCGCTATGACTACATCGTGATCGACACGCCGCCCGCGCTCAGCTTCCTTACCGTAAACGCACTTGCCGCCGCGCAGTATATGATCATCCCGATGCAGGCGGATATTTTCAGCCTGCAGGGGATCGCACAGCTCGGGGATTCCCTGCTGCGGTTAAAACAGTATTGCAACCCGCAGCTGGAGGTAGGCGGGATACTGCTGTGCAGGTTCGACGGGCGCACGATTTTGGGAAGGCGCATAAACGAAACCGCCGACATGGTGGCACAGCAGATCGGCACAAAGCTTTACAAGCAGAAGATACGCAACTCCGTGGCGATCCAAGAGGCGCAGACGAACCAGGTGTCTATGTTCCAGTACGCGCCCCAAAGCCCCGGTGTTGCGGATTACAGGAAATTTGTGGATGAGCTGCTGAAAAGCGGCGTATGACCGCGCCGCAGATGCATAAAAAGGGTGAATTAGTTGGCTGCGAAAAAACAACTTAAAAAAGATTTTAATAAAGAAGCCATGTACCGCAAGATCATGCCTTCCATTTCCGCGCCGATGGAGCTGGACGAAGACAGGGGGGAGCCGCAGATACCGGAGGAGGTCGTCCCTGTCCCGGAGCATACGGCTTATAATGTCATGGAGCTTGTCGTCCGCACAAAGCTGCCGCAGACGCTCGGGACGCTTGGCGCCTGTGAGTGCGGGCAGTGCAAGAACGACTGCGTTTCCCTTGCCCTGAACAGCCTGCCGTGCTTTTATGTCGTCGGCGACGAAGAGCAGATCAGGGACAAGGCAAAGGCCATCCGCGCCAAAAATGAGATAAAAATCACCGCGGCGATTATCCGTGCCGTACAAAAAGTCATGGAGCATCCCCGCCATTAGCCCTTTATTAAATTTGGAGTGAATTTCCCAAATGAGTGAAAAGCCGCGCCTAAAAGAAACCGACGAAATATTAAACAGCGTGCGCAAAAAAGGCATGGACCCAAAGGGCGATGCCCCCGTGGCCCGTCCCGCCGAGCCTGCGCCTGCCCGGGATGAAGCGCCCGATATTACAGATGACGAAATGTCCCCGACTGAAGAAGGCGCGTCCGAAATGCGCCTGAAGGGGACTGATGAGATTCTGGAAAGCGTGAGCAGAAGGGGGCGTTCCGTAAAAAGGGCCTCCCCGCCGGCGTTTACCCCGCCGGAAATCAGCGCGCCTGTGACGGAAACGGCGCAACCGGACGCGACCGCAGACGACCGCCCCAGGCGCAGGCGCGGCCGCCCGCAAAAACGTGAAACCGACAGCCCCCCGGATCGGCAGGATGACCGCAGGCCGCTGGATTTCGGGAAATACAACCTAAACGACGCGATCCGGGACGTCAAAGAGGAAATGGGGGAACAGCCCGAACCGGAAATCCCCGAACCCCCTGCCGCAAGAACATCCGCACGGGGAAGGCGGCGGGCATCCGCGCCGTACAGAAAAGCCGAGCTTGCCATGGAAACCGCTGTAGAGCCGCCGCCGGAGGAAACCCCGCCCGAACCGCCGCAGCCGGTGCCGTATGAATTCCCGCGTGTTTCGCGAGATGAGCTGAACACACAGCAAGCGGAACCGGATATACGCGAGTATTCCTTCGAGGAATTCGGGGAGCCTTCCCCGCCCGCGCGGACGGAGCCGCCGCCTGTTTTGCCGAAACCTGAAACCGATGAAGAAAAACGCACACGCATAAGCCGTGACGAGAATTCCCGCGAAAACTTCCGTGAGGAGCTTGCGCGCACTTTTGAGGCGCAGTTTGCCCAGCGCTTTTTAAAAAGGGAAAGCGGCGCGGACAGCCCCGCGAACGGGCAAGCGGCCGCACCCGGGGCGGCAAGCGGCAGGGACAGGGGTACCCGGCCTTTCTTTGATAATTTCGTGACAGAAAACGAAGATCCCGCCGACAGCACCGGGGGCGCGATTGAGCCTGAGGCACAGGATTTCCTGGATCAGTTTACCGAGGAGATAAACAGAGAGGAAGAAACCGTCACAGAGGAATTTAAAGACACGCTCGCGAAGAAATTCATGCGTGAGCGCGAGCGTTATCTAAATGAACTGGGCATCGCCGCCGCAAGGGACGAACAGCAGCAGGAGGAAGAAATCCCCGAACCCGAACCGGAGCCGCGTGCCCGCCGCATACTTGATGTGCAGATACAGCCCGAAATGCATACGGACGAAGACATTGACACAGGCAGCCCCGCCCCGCCCGTGACTTACAACCGGATGGGCTTTGCCCGCAAAGAAGCGACAGAACACGACGACGGCGGGCCTGTGTTCAACCCCGCGCCAAACCGTACACAGCGCCCCTCTTTAGGGCGCGGGCAGGCGGCGGAAAACACAGGGCGCGGGCAGGCGGCGGAAAACACAGGCCGCGCGCCCTCCGGCAAAAAGAACGCCGAGGACCTTTTAATGGAGCTTGCCGCCCAAACAAAGGCGGCGGAGGACAGGCTGTTCGGCACAGGGCGCGGCAGGGCAAAGCCCGCCCGCAAAAGGCAGAATACGCGCATACTCACTGCGGCGTTTACAGGCAAAACCGAGGAAAAACCAAAGCGCGGTAAACGTAAAGACAAAACCGCCGATGAAAAACCGGAGACCGCGGGGGGTATGTACCGCGTTGTAATCCCCGTGCTTTTGGCGGGGCTGCTGGTATTCGGCGGGTCGTTTTGGTGGTTCTTTTCCGGCAATACAATCGGGCTGCCGATGGCCCCCAACAGGGGCGCAGACGACAGCAGCTATGACGGGAACCTGGGTGAAATTCCTTCGGGGGACAATACGCTAACACTTTATGAATCCCGCCATTTTGAAGCATCCGGCCCGGGAAGGTACCGTGACGCGGTGGTGCGGCGGTCGGATATCGACATATCAAACCTCTACGTCGAAAACATCCTGCTGATCTCCGACGCGGAGACAACCGGCAGGGTCACGCTCACGGGGGTGAGCGCGGACAGGGCAATCCACATCACAAGCTGCGCCGTAAATGAGCTTGAGCTAGTTGACGTGCGCACGCCGCGCGTGGTACTGGCGAACAGCCAAGTGCCTGTAACCCTTCGGGTAGGCGGCAATTCCGACATCGGGACGGTGGAGATGGAGGCGGGCGCGGCTATATCCCAGGGCGTTTTGCACGAGGATGCCTTGGGCATACAAAATATAGCCATATCCGCAAAATCCTCCGGCGGGATAAGCGCGACACTAAGCTCGCTCACCGTGCCGTCGCTTTCCACCGAGGGCGAAACCGTCCTGCGCTTTGAAAACAGCAGGGTCGGGAATATGAGTGCCGAGGGCGCAATCTCAATAGACGGCAGCGGGCGGATCTCAAACCTTACGCTGACAGAAGATACCCACAGGAATGTATCCGCCGTTTCGCTTGATTTATCCGCGGCAATAACGCCTATGTCAATTTCCGGGGCAGTTAACGCGGCGCGTACACTGCAAGCCGTGATCAGGGGCGTGGATATTTCCAACCTTCATGTAAGAAGCCCGGCGGACATTCAAATATCCGGCGATATAAACACATTGGCGACAGCCGACAGCATCGGAATTTCCGGCAGCGGGACAATAGGCAGCTTTACGGTAAACAGGCGCTTCGGTAACGCGCGGCTGCCGATTGATATATCCGGCGTGACTGTGTTTTCTATGATCGGGGAGGCTGAAACCAGGATCAATATAACAGGCTCCGGCCGCGTAAACGACCTTACCTGCAACGCGTCCACCTACGCTTTGGGCAACAAAATCGGTATGCTGCGGGTGAACAACGACCGCGTGATCTACGAAAACGAACCCGACAACATAATAATCGCCCAAGGCATAAGGCCGCCGGAAACAGCGGCGGACAACCCGAATATTGATTTCAATCTAAGCACCGCCCAAAGCGCGCCGCCGCCCGATACTTCGATTGACAATGTAAGCACGACCTGCGGCCATACAAGGGAGGCGGGCGGCTTTTTAAGGGGCGACGGGTCGCGTTCAGACCCATTTGAAGTGGAAACCCCGGCACAGCTCGCGCATATTTCCGCGCACCTTGATTCCTATTTTATCCAGACAGCGGATATTGACATAGCGGGCGACGCGTCTTTTGTCAGCGGCTTCCCGATAATCGGCAGCGGCGACAGCCCGTTTACCGGTGAATATGACGGCAGCGGTTACAGCATCCGCGGCATACGCATCCAATCCGACCAAAACCGCGTGGGGCTTTTCGCCGCAAACGCGGGGGTTATACGCGGCATTACCCTTATGCCCGGCGAGATTGGCGCGCTTTCCTCCGGCACTGTATACATCGGGGGGATCGCGGGCGTGAATTTAGAAAGCGGGCAGATTTTGTCCTCCTCCAACCGCGCAAGGGTTTCCGGCAGGGATTCCGCCTATGTCGGCGGGATCGCGGGCTACAACTACGGCGGCCTTATCCGCGACTGCTACAACGCGGCGCAGATAAGGGGCGTTTCCAATGTAGGCGGGATCGCGGGGATGAGCTTGGGCGCGGGCGTTATCGCGGGGAGCTACAACGCCGGTGAAATAGAAGGCGAGGACGATTTCGGCGCGGTTGCCGGGACCAACGAAGGCACGGTTTCCAACTGCTATTATTTGGAGGGCACCGCGGAATTCGGCATCGGGCGGGGCGGCGGCGCGCCGATGATGCGCACAGCCGAAGAGCTTATGTCGGCGCAGATGGTCAGCGACCTTGCCGCGGGGCATGAACAGTCGCTGTGGGTGCGCGGCTCTGTTTCCGAAGGCGGGTATAATTTCCCGGTTTTGAGGGCGGCTGCGCAGGATTAAGGTTTCATGTAGGGGGCGGCATCCTCGGCGCCCCGAATTTACCGAATAATCAACAATATTGCATCGTAGGGGCGACCCTTGCGGTCGTCCGCATTGTACGATGCAATACGATAATTTGCGGGCGGGCATGGAAGCCCGCCCCTACCCTAAAACCTATAACCTAAATCCTAAAACCTGCGCGAAGCGCAAAAAACCCCCACGGCCCGGAGAGCCGTGGGGGTTTTTTATTTTGTGTTTCGGACAAAACCGTTCAGGCGGTTATTAGCAGCCTGTGCCGGGGTTGTCGTTGACGTTGAACGGGGTGGTGTCGCCGCCGGTGTCGCCGCCGATGTCGAAATCATCGAGATCGTCGTCGTCAAGGTCGTCGAGGTCTTCCGGTCCTTCGTCAACATCGATGAGGCCCAGCTCGCCGAAGTCAACAGCGGATGTAGCAACATAGTACACGTCAGCGATCGGGAGGGTGGTGGAATTGCCGCGGCCGATTTCTTTGTACTCGCCGTCATAAATGAAGTACGTGGCCGGCAGGTTAAGGGCAACGGTCGCGTGCGCGTTTGCGAGGTTGATGTGCTCAAGCTTGTAAACGGTTACGATTTCAGGATGTTTCGCCGCAACATCGGCATACCTGTCGTCGTCGAGGCCGTCGGAAACCCAAGCATAAACATCTCTTTCCCTGTAAAGGCGGGTGCTGATTTCGAAATCGTCAAAATCGGTGATGATCTTAACCCTGTTGACGTTGGCGGTTGGCTCAATGATGCGATAGAATTTGTCCATGAACACATCTTGCCAGTCGCCGTTTACGTTAGGCATCCTGCGGGCTTCTTCGAAGTCGCCTTCAAATGTTGCCCTTATACGGTTGACAGCGGTGCCTTTTTCGCGGATTTCAACATTGAATTTGAAGGGGACTTCTTTTACGCTGACAAGCTTGTCAACAAATTCAATTTTGATGCCCATGAGGCGGGCGCTGCTACCACGGACATCTTCCCACTCAAGCGATACGTTTTTAACAACAGCAGCGCCTTGGTTCCTCTGCCAGTTAAATACCCAGCCGTCGCTTGCGTTAAATTCGCCGCGGGTGATAGCAGGATCTTTTTCAAAAAGGATTACGATTTCGTTTTCTACGGTGTTGAAGCCTACTAATTCATAGGTTTCGCCCCACGGCATAGCATCGCCGGATTTAACGCCGTCAATGTACTCATAATCTTGGCCGCTTGTGCCTAATTCAAAGTCATCAGCGATAGCCGCAAATGTCATTGGCGCAATACTCATCACCAGCGCGGCGACGAGCAGCAGTGCAAAAATCTTTCTCATGGTAGTTCTCCTTTCGTTTGCACGAATATTTAGTTGTGTTGCGGTGGGTGGCGCGGTTTTGCCCTGCCGCCGGTTACATTTGCGTAACAGCGCTGTTACACCGCGGCCGGCAAAACGGAAAAGCACACCCACATCCGCCAAGCAACCCTCCGGAGGGACGGTAACTCCAGCCCGTTCCCCGATTGCCTAAATGCATTGTAACATATTTGTTATCGAAATGCAATAGGTTTTTTAAATTTTTTTGAAATTTTTTTTATTTTTTTTGGGAGAGGGGGAAAATGGCGTAGGTATGCGGGGAAACAACCCCCGCCGCCCGCAGGCGGCTCCCCCTTCGTGCGCGAAGGGGGCAGGGATACCCCTACATAAAAAATCGTGTCACTCCCTGCAACACAATTTAATTTATTTCACCTCCCCCCGCCATTATTTCCTGCGTATTTCCGGTAATACTAACCATACAGCAACTGCAAATCCCGGGAAAGGAACGGCGTCAGCTATGACAATCGGCATACCTAAAGCACTTTTATACTACAGATACGGCGTAATGTGGGAGGTTTTTTTCACAGCGCTCGGTTGCAAAATACTCATCGGCCCGGATACAGGCCGCGCGATTATGGAGGAAGGTATCGCCTTGTCTGCCGGGGAATGTTGTCTGCCCTCTAAAATTTTTTTAGGCCACGCCGCAAATCTTATCGGCAAATGTGACCGCATACTCGTCCCGCGCTTTGAGCGCACAGCGGCGGACGAGGAATTCTGTGTGCGTTTTTGGGGCTTGCCGGATGTCGTGCGGGGGACACTGCCGGGCGCGGACATCCTGTCCTACAACCTTGCGGGGGATGAGCGGGCGGGCTTTATAAAGCTGGGCGCGCAGCTCGGCTTTGGCCTTACTAAAACCCTGCGGGCATACCAAAAAGCCAAAAAGGCACAGCAAAACGCCGACGCGGCGGCAATGGCGCGGCAAAACCTGCTTCTTTCCGGGGGCGGCATGAAAATACTCGCAGCCGCCCACCCCTATATCATCCACGATAAATACATCGGCGCGCCAATACTTCGCATAATGGAGGATTGCGGGGCGCGGCCTGTCTTTGCGGAGCATTGCAACAGGCTTCTGTGCAGGCGGCGCTCCAAAAAACTTTCCCGCGATTTGTACTGGACGGTAAACAAGGAGATACTCGGCGCGGCGGTGCATCTTACCGGGAAAATCAGCGGCGTTATTTTTATTTCGGCGTTCCCCTGCGGGACAGACAGCCTCGCGGCCGAGCTTGCTTTGCGGCGTATGCGCGATATCCCCGCCGCGCACATCATCCTCGACGAGCAGTCGGGGGAGGCGGGCCTGCAGACCCGCATCGAATGCTTTACCGAAATTTTACGCGAAAGGGGAAAACCCTCCGTTGCGTCCTAAATCCGTTATAAGCTGCCCGCATATGGGCAGTTATCACATTATATTCGGGCAGCTCCTGCGGAGGCTTTTCCCCGATGCGCAGGTCCTTATGCCGCCGCCGATCACCCAAAAAACCGTTGATATCGGCGGCAGGTACAGCCCCGATTTTGTCTGCGCGCCTTTTAAACTGAACCTCGGCAATTATATCGAAGCGCTCGAAGCCGGGGCGAATACGCTTTTTCAATCCGGGCTGGGCTGCCGCTACGGCTACTACGGTGAACTGCAGGAGCAGATTCTGCGCGACCTCGGCTACGATTTTACGTTTGTATGCCTTTCCCGCCAACGCGCAAGGCCGCTTGCCGTGTCCGCGATACTTCGCGGCGCGGGATGCCCGCTGCCCGCCCATAAAATCGGCGCGGCCTTTTACCTGGCGGCGAAAAGCGCAAAAATCCTCGATGAATATGAATATTGGATGCGGGAGAATGTAGGGTTTGAAGCTGTCCCCGGCTCCTGCGCGGCGATACATGAAAACCTGCTTAATGCGCTCTCCCGCGCGTTTTGCCTGCGCGACCTGCGATCGGCGCAGTCTTACGCGGCCCGTGCAATAAGCAAAATCAAGCTCAACAGACCCGAAAACCCCCTGCGCGTGGGGATCGTCGGCGATTTGTATACATTGATGGAGCCTTCCGGAAATTTTTATTTAGAAAAACAGCTCGCGCGGGAGGGGGTTGCCGTCAGCAGAATAATGGGGCTGTGTTTTTTGCTCACACCGAAAAACCGCCGGCGGCTTATCGGTGAAAGCGGCGGCTATCTAATGTACCCGGTGGGCGCGAACGGCGCGGACAGCGTGTCCCAAAGCCTTTCCTACGCTCGCATGGGCTACGACGGCATCCTGCATATAAAATCATTCGGCTGTATCCCCGAGCTGAACGCCGCCCCCGCGCTTGCCAACCTCTGCGGGGATGAGGGCATCCCGATTTTGGAGCTGAGCTTTGACTGCCACACAAGCCGCGCGGGGACAGAAACCCGCATCGAAGCGTTCGCCGATATGCTTAGGAGGAAACGGGATGCAAAAATCCGCACGCCTGGGGCTTGACATCGGCTCGGTTTCAACCAAAGCCGTGGTCACGGACGAAGACGGCGCGATCCTCGCGTCCTCGTATCTTTGGACACAGGGCGGCCCCGTACCCGCCGTAAAAGAAGCCCTGCGCGAACTGCGGGAAAAACTCCCGCGGGATGTAAAAATCGTGTGCGTGGGCGTGACAGGGTCGGCAAGGCGGCTGATCGGCGCAATGCTGGAAGCGGACGCCGTAAAAAATGAAATCACCGCGCACGCGGCAGGGACACTTTCCCGTTACCCGGATACGCGGACGATTTTAGAAATAGGCGGGCAGGATTCAAAAATCATTTTGCTGGATGAGGGCATCGTCACAGACTACGCCATGAACAGCCTGTGCGCCGCAGGGACAGGCGCGTTCCTTTCCGCGCAGGCAAAGCGACTCGGCATGGAAATCGAGGAGCTTGGCGCCGCCGCGCTTAGGTCACGCCGCCCTTCCAAAATCGCCGCGCGCTGCTCGGTCTTCGCCGAATCCGACATGATCCATAAGGCACAAACCGGCCACAGCCGCGAGGACCTTGTAGCGGGGCTGTGCCGCGCCGTTGTTTTAAGCTTTCTGAATAACGTCGGCAAGGGCAAGCGTATCAGGGGGCCTGTTGTTTTTCAAGGCGGCGTCAGCAAAAACATAGGCGTGCTGAGCGCGTTCAGGGCGGAGCTTGCGCAGGAGATCCATGTTGACGTAAACTCGCATCTGATGGGCGCGGTGGGCGCGTCAATACTGGCGGACAGCGGCAAACGCCGCCGAGCAGAATTTGACTTCAGCGTCGCCGACATCCCATTCAGCACACAGGCAAAGGAGTGCGCGGGCTGCGCCAACTCCTGCGAGGTCGTTTCCATCCATAAAGACGGCGAGCTTCTGGACCGCTTCGGCGCGCGATGCGGCGGCGCGTAGCGCCGCAGGATTGAGGATTTAGGTTATAGGTTTTAGGAAAAGGAAGGAACTACAAATTCCCTCCCTTCCTACAACCTAAATCCTAAAACCTCAATCCTGCCGAAGGCAAAACACCCGTCACGAAGCGATAAATCGCTCCGCGCCACCCTCTTTAAAAAAGAGGGTAAGGTTATAATAAGATTTATTCTTTCACAATAAAATCACAAAACAACCGTAGGACGTACCCTCTTTTTTAAAGAGGGTGGCACCGTGACGAACTTGTTCGTTACGGTGACGGGTGTTTTGCCCTTTCCTCGCCCCCTTCGCGCACGAAGGGGGTGCCGCCCGCAGGCGGCGGGGGTTGTGCCTTTGGCAGGATATAGGTTTCAGGATTCAAGAAAGGGAAGAAACGACAAATTCCTTCCCTTCATAAAACCTCAATCCTAAAACCTCAAACCTGCCGCAGGCCGTAGGGGACGGCAATCTGCCGCCCGCATGGTACAACCCAATCCAATAAAAAACCGCAATCCGTAGGGGCGACCCTTGCGGTCGCCCGCATTGTACGATGCGCCACGTTAATTCGTATCCATCCCCTGCCCCCTTCGCGCACGAAGGGGGTGCCGCCCGCAGGCGGCGGGGGTTGTGCCTTCGGCAGGATTTAGGATTGAGGATTTAGGCTTTAGGAAAGGGAAGAAACGACAAATTCCTTCCCTTCCTAAAACCTATATCCTAAAACCTCAATCCTGCGCGCTTCGCGCGCTACGCAAACAATTCCAGCATACCTTCCTCTTTTTTCAGATAATAACTGTCCGCGGGCATTTTTTCGGCGTTGGCAAAACACGCCGCCGTAATGCTCGCGCCTTCGTCTATAATCAGCTTGCCCGCCTGTATGCGCCCGATAATTTTTGCCCCGGATGTAATATGCAGGGTACCGGAAATCTCAATTTCGCCCTTGCAATAGCCCGAAATCGTCGCCCCCGCGGCCCTTATATCGCCCTCCAGCCTTCCCTCCGGGCTGATTATCAAATGCCCCTCCAGCTCTACCAGGCCGGTTACATTCCCGTCAATGCGCACATTCCCCAGGCCCTTGAGCGTGACGCTCTCCAAATGGATCGCCTTACCTATGACCGTATCCACGCCCGCTTTCGATGCGGCGGCTTCTTTTTTAAACACGGGAGCCTCCCCTTCCGAAATAAAAATCTATATTTTCAAACGGCCAAAAAATCTATGCGATTATTATCTTACTATATCATATCAGATATTTCGAGGGATTGCAAATAATATCTCTGTAGGGGCGGCAATCTGCCGCCCGCTTTTTGCCCCCTTCGCGCACGAAGGGGGTGCCGCCCGCAGGCGGCGGGGGTTGCTCCCGCAAATTCCCCTCCTTGGAGGGGTGGCGCGTATGCGCCGGGGTGGTTTGTAACGCGATTTTATCTTCAATTATTTTTCACCGCTCAAGCCGCGGGGGCAAGTAGAAATTAGAAAATAGGAATTAGAAATTAGTAAGGGAAGAAGCGATAAGTATTGTCCCAAGAAAAAGTGCAGACTACAAAGGCAATCAGGCGCAAACCTAAAACAAGGAACGACACCGGAAGCGCCCGCGCACGTAATTACAGCGGAAAAAGTCTTCAAATATTTCTTTTTCCTAATCTTAGCTTTACAATGTAAGTGCAACAAAAAGAATGACTCAAGAAGCCAAAGCCTGTAAAATGGTAGTTGAAGAGACAACCAAAGACAGGAGGCGGCAAAATGAGCCATTACACCCATCTTACCA
>Ga0099364_10009940_pt1 | contig 13158 bp, 15 predicted proteins | sample TergutTh196P3_FD_73070 | JGI IMG/M metagenome (GOLD analysis project Ga0099364, IMG submission 73070) | Microcerotermes parvus P3 segment gut microbial communities from Pointe-Noire, Republic of the Congo - Th196 P3 | ecosystem: Host-associated > Arthropoda: Insects > Digestive system > Gut ...
CTGCGAAGCTTGTTACAAGAAACTTCCCAAAAAAGAAAAAGAAGAGTTTTTTGAACCTAATCATGGCGGCTCGTGGACGCTGAAAAACCACCCCGCCTTTAAACGGACAGATTAAAAAAAAGAAAGGAGGAAAGATATGCTATTAAGAGAAGTGCCTGAATCCGAAAGGCCATATTCGCGAATGCGGTACAACGGCACAAAAGACTTGTCGAACAGCGACTTAGTTCAAATAATCACAGGTATTCAAGAATTAAATAAATGCGCTGATGCGATCAAGGACGGTCCAAGCGCCTTAAAAGGTTCACCGATAGAACAGATCGCAAAGGATGCAGGGCTTACTTTAGTCCAAGCATCTAAACTATGCGCAGCGGCGGAGCTTGGAGCCAGGATAGCAGCCGAGACGACGTACGCCAGAAAACGCATATTTGCAGCAGACGACGTATACCAAATGTTTGCAGCCGAATACGCTGGCGAAAAACAGGAGACTGTAACGGAACTGCTTTTGAATGTCAAATATGAAGTAATCGGAAGAGAAACAGTTTCCAAAGGGGGAATCATGTCCGCTCATATTGAGCCAAGGGATGTATTTAGGCCCGCGATCAGACGCGGCGCCACAGGGGTAATCCTGGTTCACAACCACCCGAGCGGCGACCCGACACCGAGCGAAGATGATCTAAAGGCAACTGAAACCTTGGAAGAAGCAGGCAAACTGTTAGGGATCAAACTGATCGACCATATTATTATAGGGCAAGGGCTTCATATAAGTCTTCGTGACATGCACATAATTAATGAGTGATCTTTCTCAAAACAAAAACCAGAGGATAAATAAACACATTTACGCTCTTGCCACGAGGCAAGGGCGTTTTTTTAATCTTGGTGCATCTGCCGTGTTGATGAGAAGCTGCCGTCAAGGTTCACGCCCTTTCAATCGGCAGAACTGGTAGACAAAGAGATTGTTTCCCGCCGCTACCAGTTCCGCCACCCTACCCTACCCTATCCGACCGCCCGATATATAAAATACCAAATATTTATTTGTCAAAGGTTTAATTCACTTTGTCGCCATAAGGCGTTTTTATATTTTAAAAAGAAAAAAGAAAGGAGAAAAAATTAGTTATGGAAAAGTGGTATATCGTATGTGAATGGCGAGGACACCTTGCCAGCGTGATTGGGCCGTTCGGTAAAAGGGTTACGGCAGAAGACTACGAAATAGATAACGACGATGATTACGACGATGATTGGACGCTTCATTACGAGCAGCTTCCTGAGAACGGGAAATACATCGTAGTTGTTATAGTAAAGGGAAACTATGAGAATGCATACGGAACATATAGTAGAAAAGGTGAAGCATTTCAAAAATTCACCGATATACTGGTGAAAGAAGGTTTTGAAGTCGCAAAGTACTTAGAAGATGAATGCCATGATTTCGACGTCCAGATAGTCGAAATCACCCACCCTGTATACGAATACGAAATTGCGGTTCCGATATCGTGCTATCAGAGATTGACTTACAAAAGCACCTCGGCAAGCCCTCCGACGAAGGCGGAAGTCCTGGCCGCATTTGGCGACGATGAAATCGTAATACTCGAAGACTACTTTGGGGACAGCGAAGTCCTCGAAGAAAATAAGTTCTTCGATATGGGAAATTCCTGGGAACCGCTAAAAGAAGGAGAAACAGGATGAAAACAAAAATAGTCAAATTTTCAGAAATAGTGGCGCATCCGTCTCATTCTCTTTCGGTACGCGATTATGTAGATTGCTCAGAAGAAATTTTAATGGGCGCCGTAAAAGACATCCGCAAAACATTAAGCAGATTGAAATCGATACGAAACAAGCTTGTTAAGACCAAACCCGGACAGGACGCCTTTGTCAAGGCCTATTTCCTTAAAGGGCTTATAGATAAATCAATCGCAGAATTTGAGAAGATGCTTCGCGACTTCGACTGAAGCCACCTTCATTCATATAGCCGTCCATTGGGCGGCTATACTTTTGTCAAGCGCCCTACTCTACCCTACTCAGCCACCCCGCAAAAAGGTTGACGTATATGGCATAATTATGTATAATTTATAAAGATATTTGCTATTGCAGAAAGGAGAAAAACGCCGTGCGTACGGCAGAGGATATAACAAAAAAAGTTCCTGTAAGGAACCTTAAAATAGAAAAACGGGCGCCAAAATCCCTGTCAGGGCGGGACAGCCTTTTTGTATCTTTTGACTATTCGGAGCGGGGAGTGAACTACATCAAGAACAATATCCGCAAAAAAGCTTTCTGCCAGGATACAAAGGAATGGGAGATACTACCCGCAGACGAGGGATTGGTACACGAAGGGCTCTTTGATGTAGCAGATTTTGGCGAATCCATTGACATGACCGATATCCGCTCTTCGCATGACACTTCACCGGTACCGCTGGGCCATCATTTCAGACCGCCTGTAAAACCTTATAAACACCAGCTCGAAGCCATATATTACGGGATGAAAAAAGATAGCTGGCTCCTGCTTGATGAAATGGGCGTTGGCAAAACCGTAACCGCCCTTTTCCTTGCGATGTGGAAGGTGACGCCGGGCAAACACACGCTTATAATTGTCGGCTTTTCTTCGCTCAGGTACAAATGGGAGTCTGACGCCCTTGAGTATGCCGGCGTCAAAGCGCACATCCTTGGCCACAAAGACACAAGGGCTAACATCAACAACAAACACAAACTGAAAGACATTGAAGAAAGGGCGTGGGGCGATGCGCCTTTTATCATCACAAATGCTGAGACCATGAGGGACAAAGCCTGCCTTCTTGCACTGAAGCCTTTGTTCAAGTCCGGCGAAATCGAGATGCTTATCGTTGACGAAATCCAAAATTTCAAGAACATTGAAGCGAGGCAGACAAAAGGCCTTCATTGGCTAAAGCCTAAATATAAAATCGGGCTGACGGGGACGCTTTTCAAAAATTCCCCGCTTGACGCTTATGCCCCGCTTAAATGGATCGGTGAGACAGAAGAAAAATTCTATAAGTTCAAAGAGCGTTACTGCTGGCTCGAATACTCCGTTCCTCCTTCAGGAAAAGGCAGGAAAGAGGAAATCATCGGCTACCACGACCTTAAAGAACTGGCGGCCCGCGTCGCTTCCGTATCGGTCAGGCGTACCAAAGACGAACATTTGGACCTGCCGGAAAAGACATATGTCAAAGAGTGGGTGGAAATGGACAGCAGCCACAGGAAGATATACGGTATAGTCTCAAAAGCCCTAAAGGACCACGAACTGACAAAGAGCGAAAGGGCTATCCTCACCGACGAGCGCAAACTTATAGACCTTATAGGGATGCCAAAAGACCCAAGGGTGCTTATGGCAAGGCTCAAACAGGCTACTTGTGAGCCTTCCGTTATCTCAACGACATACAGCGGCCCCGGCGCAAAGATAGAAAGGGCTGTATCCCTTGCGGAGGCGGCGGCATGGGAAGGCCGCAAAACCATTATATATTCGCTCCTTGAACCCGCAGCGCATATAGCGGCAAAAGCGGCAAGCCACCTCGGCGCCGTCGCCTACACAGGCAAAACAGACGACAGAGGGCGCCTGGCGGCGGAAAAGGCGTTCATGGAAGACGAAAACGTCAAAGTCCTTTGTGCCACGATAGGAACCTGCGGCGCAGGGCTTACGCTTACTTCTGCGACATTGGTCATTTTTACGGACCTGCCCTGGACAAGCTCAGACTTCGAACAGGCTGTAGACCGGGCGCACAGGATCGGGCAGGCAAGACCAATTACAATATATACAATTCTTTGCAAAAACACTGCGGACGAAAGGATCTATGATATCGTCCAAAGAAAAAAAGCAGTATCGGACTTTCTCCTTGAAGGAAAAGTGGACAAGAAAAGGTTTGCCAAGTTTTTGCTTGATGATGATTATGAGAAGGAGGAAAAAATGCAATATAGTATAACATTTTCATGTGGACACGCAGGGACGGTGGAGCTGTTCGGCAAAGGCAGCGAACGGCAAAATAAAATACAGTGGTATGAAGAATCCGGAAAATGTCCGGCGTGCTATCGCGAGGAAATGAGGGCAAGGGAAAAAGAAAAGGGGCTTGTCCTCGACGTCGAAATCATCTCAGATGTTGGATACCTTCTTTACGACCGTAAAAACATCGTAAGGCTATCCTTTTCAGGCGACACCATGCCGAACAAAGACAGTATCAAGGCGCTAGGCTACGTGTGGCAGGAAAAAAGCGATGCAGGGTTTTTTGGCGGCCTTTCTGACCAGATCCCACCGAAGGCGTGGAGCAAGCATATTAACCCGGACGATCTGGAAAGCGAATTAGACAAGGCGAAAGGTATCGGCGCGGCCGTAGGGAAGATGCCCACAGACCAAGAAATAAAGATTTCTGTAACCACGATTAAAAAACTCGAAGAGAGGGAGGAAGAGAAGAAAAAGAAGATTGAGGCGGAAATTGCAAAAATTGAAAAGCCTACGCCGCCTGATATATGGAGGCGAAAAATTAAAGGCTGCAAATGTAACCGGACAATATACGGAGGGGAAAACAACAAATCCGTATATGCAGACGGCAAAAAAATAACGCTCTCTGCCAGTGAGGCTGCGGAGCTGGAAGCCTACTGGTCAAAAAGGGAAAAATATGAGGCGGCAGTTAAGGACGTAAAGACAAGGCTCGCGTGAGTAGCCCCGGCCCTGGTCATGGAAGGAGCGGACAATCCGCTCCTTTCTTCTTTTTTTGCCCGCCGGAATTCCCAAAAGTCACCCGATATATTAATTGAGGTGCTTAGTGAAAATGTTTAAGAAAAAACCAAAGGAAATTATAGCAGCAGAGAGTATGGAAGAGGCTATTTCCAAAATGCCATACAACATCTGCGCCTACATACCAGCGAGTATAGGGGAATTCCTGACGCTCTATCAGGGAAAAGACAAAGCGGAAGCGGACAGAAAAATGGAAAAAGGCGAGCCTGCGGCGCTTGCAAAAAGCGGGCTAGCGGGGAAAAAGGCTTTTCAAGCGATATATAGCGTAGCCAAAGAAAAGGCCGACGAGTTTGTTTTCAAATAGGAACATAAAATGCAACTGATTGAGAACAGTTCGGCGCAAAAGCTCAGGGGCGCATACTATACACCCGTCAGCCTGGCAAATGCTATAGCCTCGTCGTTACCGAAAAGACCGTACAATACTATCATTGAGCCGAGCTGCGGTGACGGCGTTTTCATTGATTCTCTACGCAATGCCGGCTTATTGGGAGATGATGTTTCCATCACCTGCGTTGAAATCGAAAAGGGTGAAGCACAAAAAGCAAAAAGCCGTTACAGAGGCAATCCCCGGGTCAGCGTAATCACAGATGATTTTTTTCATTACCGCGAAAACGAGGGGAAGGAAAAAAGCTTCGACTTGATAATAGGCAACCCTCCATATATCCGGTATCAGTATTTATCAAAAGAACAAAGACATACCCAGGCGCAAATACTCAAGGCAAACGGCATGAAACCCAACAAGCTCATTAACTCGTGGGTATGTTTCATTGCTGCATGTGTCCAAATGCTATCAGATAATGGGGTCATTGCTTTTATTGTCCCGGCAGAAATCCTGCAGGTCGCATATGCCGAAGAGCTACGCCATTATTTGTCAAACAATCTTACCCGCCTGACCTTGGTCACTTTTGAAAAACTGGTTTTCCCAGGCGTTGAGCAGGAAGTCGTGGTCCTGATTGGGGAAAAAGGCGGGGAGGGAAAAGGCATCCGAGTCATTGGGATGAATGACGAAAGCGGACTCAAAGGCCTGGAGCTTATAAAAACCGGATACCGGAACACCTGCCAAACAAAAGAAAAATGGACAAAATACTTTATGGCTGGTGAAGAAATTGAATTGATCGACCGCATTAAACGAGATAAAAGGTTCATCCATTTTTCTGAACTTGCGCTTATTAATGTCGGGATAACGACAGGGAACCACGATTTTTTCACAATCTGTGAGAAAACAGAAAATGAATATGGCTTGTCTTCGGCCACGCTGCCCCTTATAGGGCGTAGTTCGCATGTGCATGGCATCTCCTTTACGAAAGAGGACTGGCAGAAAAATATCAAGGATGGCAAAAAAGCATTATTGGTAAAATTCCCCGACATCCCGTTTGAAGAATATGATGAAGCCCACAGGCTGTATATCGAAAACGGGGAGAAAACAGGGCAAAACACCGGATATAAGTGCCGGATCCGTGACCGGTGGTATATCGTGCCTTCGGTATGGGCCCCGGACGCTTTCTTCACGCGCCAGGTCCATAATTATCCAAAAATTGTCTTGAACAAATGCGGTGCGGTTTCCACCGATACAATCCACAGGATAAAATTCAATGCGGGTGTTGACCCGGAGACGGTTCTGCTGTCCTACTACAACAGCGTATCTTTTGCTTTTGCCGAAATATGCGGAAGGAGTTACGGCGGCGGTGTCCTTGAAATACTTCCGGGGGAGGCGAGGAATATATTACTGCCGGCCGTGCCTTATATTGACAGAACCCTCAAAAGGGAACTGGCCGAAAAAATTGACGGCTCGATCCGTAACGGTAAAGATATCGAAGAAGCATTGGATTTCGTTGACAAGGAAATACTTATAGGCATGCTTGGAATTGACGGGGAAGTTTGCTGCATATGCAGGCGAATATGGAAAAAGATGCAAAAACGGCGTTTGGGGCGAACCCTTGCCGCCCGATAAATACAATGTCAAATTATTATTTGTCGTTTAATTCTGTTTACTGCCTCAACAAGGCGTTTTTATTTTATTGAAAAAAGAAAGGAGTAGAGAATGAGGTATGTAGTTAAACAAACCGATTATCGTTATCTTCACATTTTAGAGGAACCCTATCCCAAAACAGCAATGGACTTAAAACAATTGCTTGACACAGGCATAGAAGGTATCGACTATAGCTGGGGAGAACTGGATTTAGGTGATAGTGATCTGTCAGTGCCTGAAACGGTAATGATTATAGATAGGGATTTATTTGTTGGGTATCTTCCTGTCAAGCAACCGTCAGAAAAAAGAGAGAAAAGATACTACACGGAATATAGCGGACAGACGGAACTTTGCGAAATGTACACGGCTGTGGTTTGCTTTGATCATGAACACAAGGTTGTCTGTTCTGTGGATATATTGGACACCCGCGACGAAGCGGTTAAATTCGTTGCCCATACAATAGGCATGCGCTACCCAGGCAGTGACAAGGACGAAATAACGAGAATCCTTAACAACAAAGGGCGGTTTCGCGTGGACGATGAATCGGACTACGAGTGGCATATTGAAACAGTCCACTGGTCATGCGAGTATCTATGGAACGGTTGCAAGGGCGGATGGCGGCGAGATTGCCCTCGATTATTTCCTGTGCATCGAACCTGTGCGATACATCAGAAGCCGTAGGCAACAAACTCATTACAAAGGCCTTCGGGCCTTTTTTTTGTTGAGTAGCGCCCGCCTTTTACGGCGGTACTGGTAGCGCCGCTGTTTAATCGCCACGGCTACCAGTTCCACCACCCGCCTCCTCGCACTCGACGGGTTTTCCCACTCACCCGATATAAAAGATATCAAAATTTTTTTGTTTATATAGATTTATTTAGTTCACCGCCTTATAAGGCGTTTGTTATTTATCAATCAACAGAAAGGAGGCACAATGGAACACACAACAACAAACAAAATCCGGGAGCTATACAAAGAGGCGGAAATAGACCATAAAAATAGCCAGGCATCAATTAACCAGACTTGGTCGCTTCTTGCCAGTGGTGGCCTTAACTCGGCGCTTATATACACAGGTACACGCCCGACGCCAGCAATTATTGATGGGATACTGGTCACAAGGCCGAACATCAATAAGCGTGTATACGCCTGTATCTATCTTATGTATGACGATCTATACAATATTGACTTTGTGCAGATTGGCAAAGATAAAGGCAAAATTATAAAGCATGAATCTGATATATACCTTGACATGCTTGCAAAAGCCTACGAAAGGATCTACGACGAATATATCAACGACGTGCAAGATGGGATTTTTATATAGGAAATAGGAATCCAGTTAATTTAAAGAAAGGAGATACCATGAAATACAATGTTACAGCGATGATTCCCATGCACATCCACCTCGACGGTTTTGATATTGAGGCAGAATCGGCAAAAGAAGCAGAAGAAAAGTTTAAAGAAAAGCTTTTTAGCGATTATAACCCAGAGCTGTGCAGTGCCATAGAAGTGGCAACGGAAGATCTTGCACAGAACTGTTTTGAATCTATGATTGTATGGATACAGGGGTGAACTACTTCGATTTAAAGATTTAAAAAAGAAAGGAGAAAAAAATGGCAAGTCATTTTATACATATCCTCCGAATTGAAAAGGAGGATCACATTTGTAATCAGGATCCGGACGAGGAAGAGATAGAATCATATGACGAAACAGAATTATATGAGTTGTTATCTTCCCATCCGTTTTACGCCGACTTTATATATAGCGAAGATCGCGTGGACCCAAAAGAGGCGCTGAAGAACTTTGTGAAGGTCTTCGGCGACCACGGTGAAGTTGTACACAAGGAAGGCAGTGATACAATCGAAATACTCGATCCGGCAGCGTACACGCTAAAAGCACTGATACGGGATTTTGAGGAGTTTAAGGAAGCCTCCACGCGTTTAACACTGGCAGACTTTGCCGGGAGCGGGATATGGGATATTTCGCAGATGCTTAACAAAGCTAAAGATGCGTTCATCATTGAGGGAGAGGCATACACATACAATTGCATGTTAAGATCACTCTTCTCAAAAGAAAATGACTGTCTGAAAATCCGGCATGTGAAGACGTATTTGTACCATTTCTAGTGGTGTGAATATCGTATCACTATTTGACTGCACCGAAAGGTGCAGTTTATTTTTGCGCCAGTTCTGCTATCTCCAACAAACCGCCCGATATTAAGAAAAAGGGCTTTTTTAAAAGATGGGCTTTTGCCCGGAAAGGAACAACATGCGAAGGAAGAGGGCAAAAAAGGTTAAGGCGGCATTGGTGGTGATCATTTTTCTGGTCGTGATCCTTTGCGCTTATACCATAATAACAAGGGACGCCACAAGCAATGTCAAGTGCAGCACGCTTGAGATAGTTCAGAGCGACGGGACAGTAAGAGCCCTCTACCAGGGCGAGATTTACATCCTTCGCTCTTCTACTGAAATCGTGGCAAAAGATAGCCTTTCGGGAAGCGATGCGGCAAATATTGAAAAGGCTTCGGAATCAAACGGGTATACAAAAACAGGTGGAAGCGCAAAAGTCTTGGTTGACGGCATTGAAATATTGATTGAGCTTCAGCCGGGCGAAAAAATCGTTGTCGGTTGATGCGCCCTATCCTACCGCCATAATGTGCCATACCACAGTATTCAAAAGCAAAAAAACCCTCCTTAGAAAGCGTTTTGGAGGGTCGTATTTTTGAAAAACACTTGAAATATCAACGTTTCGGGCAATACGGGCAATATATGAAGAATATATGATTATTCGGCGGAACTGGTAGGCGCAGCAAAGATTAAATAGCCGTTACCAGTTCCGCCGCCGCTCTTTTGCCTCCCTCCGCCCGATATAAAAGATATCAAATGTTTATTTGTTTACATAAATTATTTTATCTCGTTCGTTTATTTTAACCAACAAGCAAAAGAAAGGAGAACTATGAAAATTAACAATGAATGGGTAGCTGCTGCCTGGCAAACTTCACTTCAGGCAATGCTTACCATATGGTCAACCATATGGTCAATCCCCAAAGAGGACATTCGGTTAGGCAAAGATGATGAAAATGGGTGCTGCTATTTCTTGCTTAATGATGAGCGGTTTTACAATGTTAACGATCTGCTCAAAAAATACTTTAAGGAGGGTATGACCCAGGTAGAAGAAAACCTAAGAGACGCCATACTGGAAGAACTCGCAGACATCTTTCTTTTCCCAAACGGTTGCCCGGAATGTGGTTCGGATAGCCTCCAAAGGGAAAGGTTTATCCCGACCTGCTACATAACCAGTATCAGCGGAAGAACCAGGATGGGGAGCGACCTACAAGATGGGCTTCCGGAGGATTTTACATTAGAGGAACGGTACTATTGTCCTTCCTGCGAGATGTATTTTGCCGAAAGAAAATGGGACACAGGAGGCTACCTAGTAGCCGACTCAACGGGCATACTAAGGCCCGAAGAGAAAACGGCTGTAGTCTGTTATGACAACGAAGAAGCAAAGATTGTCTCGGTGAAAACTTTTGATTACGCAAAAGAAGCTTACCGTGTCGCAGCAGAAGACGCGAATAGCTTCTACGTAGACAGCTTAATAGACTCCGACGATCCTGTGCCAGAAGAGGAAATAAGTGCCTGCCTAGAACTCACAGGCCACTGGCGCAGGTACGAAGATACCTGCCTGGACTGGTTCGTCCTTCCAGTCAGCTAGCCCCCTGCTCCACAGTCTACAATTTGCGCCACCGTTTTACGGCACGGCGCATTTTTATTCCCCGCGAATTTTCGTGAACATCCCGCTCACCCGATATAAAAGACATCAAATATTTATTTGTTTTTATTTAGCTTACCGCCATTTTGGCGTTCGTTTTTTTAACCAAAAGAAAGGAGAAATATGGAAATTAAAAACACATGGTTGTACTCTGCCTGGCAAGCTTCACTCAAAGCCCTTCTTGGCTTCAAAATAGACAACCAAACAAAAACAGTGGGCTCAATCCTTGAAGATAAAGATCTTTGCCTTGAATTGGACGAGGATGAACATGGGTGTCATTATTACTTTGAAAATGAGCTATTCAACAGCGTCAACGCACTGCTCAATAGCGACCCTTTCATCGAAATGTTTTCAGGGGGCCGGAAAAAAGGAAACAAGAGTGCTTTATTGGCAGAACTCGCAGACATCTTCCTTTTTCCTGACGGTTGCCCTGAATGCGGCTCGGGCAGCCTCCAAAGGGAGCGTTTTATCCCGACTTGCTATATAACCAGCGTTAATGGAAAAAACAGGGTGGGGAGCGATCTCCAAGACGGGCTTCCGGAGGATGTCACCGTAGAAGAACGGTACTATTGCCCTGATTGCGAAATGTATTTCGCAGAACGGCAACGTGATGCCACCGGATATCTTTTAAAAGATTCCACTGGCATATTTGAACCCGAAGGAAAAACATCAGTTGTCTGGTTTGACAATAAAAAAGCCGAGGTTATTTCTGTGGAAACATTTGATGATGTTGATGAAGCAATCCGCGCTGCGGCTTTAGAAGCGGGCTTCTATGAACACGACGCTCCGCCAGAAGATGAAATTGAGTTCAGTCTGGCATCCACGGGTCATTGGCGCAGATATGATGATTCTGGTTTGGACTGGTACGTTAAGCCTGTAAGGCCATCAATAAGCCGGATCAGAGAAAGAATTTAGAAAGGAGACTTTATGAAAATTAAAAACGAGGAAAAATATCTCGGTAAAATTGCGCTGTCAAACTCTGTTTGGGTCACAGACCCTAGCTATGACAGGAAAACGTGGTGCCTGCGGCATTTTAATAATGTGGAACCCGGGCAGTATCATGTGCTTGTAGGATTTTGTGATTGCTTATCATGGGGACAGAGGATTGCCGGACTGCTAGCCGTTCACGAACAAGGGGCCGGTGATGGTGAAGATTGGGGCTTTTTTAAGGAGCCTCCTTTCCAAATCGGTGTCGATTCGGGCCAAGCCGGGATTTTCGACGAGTCAGTGTTTCCGGAAGTTAAAGAGAAACACACTTACTGGAACGACCCAGGAACCTTTTTTGGTGAGTGCTGCATTCTCACAAGCAGTACCGATCAGGCCGGCATACTCAACGCCAGCCATGGTGCTGTCTGCTCTTCGGGAATTGGTGACGGTGTGTATGATGTATATACCTCCGAAAACAAAAGAGGTAACATCGCGGGTATTTTTGTTGACTTCCGTTTGGTGGAAGAAAAAGACCTATTTCGCCGTCTCTACAGCATGAGTCTTTTGAGGGAAAAGTCACCTTTGCTTATGACAGAAGGGAGCCTTCAGCGCTTTTATTGAAGGGTTTTGTGGATTATTTTAAGCGCCTTTGGGAAACCGAGGGCGCTTTGCCCAGCCTTTTCAATACCACCCGATAAACAGAACATCAAATATTATTTGTACATTTTTATTAAAAGAAGAAAGGAGTTTTTTAGTATGAATACATATGAGGCTATGAAAAATGCACATAAAATAGAGGTTAACGAGTTCCCAATTTTTTTCGCATTCAACGACGCGCAATTTAAAAAAGGTATGGAAGGATTCGGTCTTGACCCTGAAAAAGACACCGATAAGGTATACAGTATACCTGGCGGTGGAGTTTACAGGAGGAGCGATAGCCAACGCCTCCATGATATGCTTGATAGGCATGAAAAAGAGTTGAAAGAAATGCTAAATGATGAAAGTTCGGACTTTGCGTATTCCGCGTTTTTGCACGAACTCGCAAACCATGAGTATTGTATCACTCATGATCCTGAGCCGACACTTGAATCTTTGCTTCTGGAAGAAGAAGAATTTGCAGCGTCGGCGCATCTTCAAAATGAATTTTGCAGAGCAAAAAAAGAGTACCTTGAAAAGGCTTTTGACTACTAAAAAAATATAATTTAACTGTCATTTAACCGTTATTCTGTCCTTGGGAAACCAGGGGCAGTTTTTTTTCTGTATATTTTTGTAAATTGCCAAAAAACTGTAGTCTCAGAAAAAACCCCCTGACCGCCCTGCCCTATCCCTCACTAAAAGCCCGGTCCAGGCTAAAATTTGCCACATTTCCCGCTATTAAACCCCAATATGGTATACTGATACCAAAACGGGTGTATTTCTCTTAAAACGCCTTCTAGCGCCCAAAGCGGTTTTTGCTAGCAAACAAGCTTATTCCGCTGTCCTTAAAAAAAGGGATGAATGGATTAAAATACAGTTTCTATTATTTGGTGTAAAATATTGCAATACAGGTTTGATGTAAAACAACACTATATAGAAAATAGTAATTTATGTATATGATTACAATATATAAAATAATATTTGGCATAATGGATTTTAATATATAAAATAATAAAAAATATAAAGGATTACAATACTTAAAATAATATTTGATATAAAGGATTATAATACATAAAATAATACATGAAGTATTTGATTGCAATATATAAAATAATGTTTGATGGTATTT
>Ga0099364_10009941_pt1 | contig 13156 bp, 8 predicted proteins | sample TergutTh196P3_FD_73070 | JGI IMG/M metagenome (GOLD analysis project Ga0099364, IMG submission 73070) | Microcerotermes parvus P3 segment gut microbial communities from Pointe-Noire, Republic of the Congo - Th196 P3 | ecosystem: Host-associated > Arthropoda: Insects > Digestive system > Gut ...
TTAAAAACCTATTGTGGGGCCGTCTTTTGCGCTCCCGTAACCCCACAAAACCGTGTTTTTTTCTGCCGTCCGTAATTTTTATTGTAGGGACCGGTTCGTATCCGTTCCGCAAATCCGCACAACCGCCGCAAAAATTACGCACCCACCGCAAATTTCACGCACCCACCGCAAAATCCACGCACCCGCCGCACCCCACACACCCGCCGCCCCCCCGAAACACCGCAAACCTACAAAACGGAACGGTTAAGAACCGTTCCCTACATTAAAATGCCATCAAAATTTTTTCACAACAGAAAACACCGCGAACGCGGTATTTCCAAACGGGCGAACCGTGGATTTTTGCGATTGCGCGAATTTTTCATTGTGCAATCTCCCCAAATACAGGTGCGCTCTTTTGTGCAACCATACGAAAACGCCCAAAATAGAGGTGAAATAAAGGTGTAAGCCAATCAGATTTTGTAGTAATATATAGATAAAAAATAGAAAACCATAGAAAACATAGAAAGCACAGAAGAATCATGAGCGAGAAAATCACGCCGACCGCCGCACGAGCCAAGCCCGAAGAACCCTGCCCGTTCCGCGGCGACTTTCAGCGGGACAGGGACAGAATTATCCACTGCAACTCGTTCAGGCGGCTCAAACGCAAGACGCAGGTCTTCCTAATGCCGACCTCCGAGCATTACCGCACCCGTTTAACTCACACTCTCGAAGTCTCGCAGATTGCCCGCACAATCGCGCGGTTGCTGGAGCGCGACGAGGACTTAACCGAAGCGATTGCGCTGGGGCACGATTTGGGGCACTCGCCGTTCGGGCATGATGGCGAGCGGGCTTTGGATGCGGTGTTACTCGCGGCGGTCCCAAACAGCGGCGGTTTTAAGCACAACGAGCAAAGCCTGCGAGTTGTGGATTTTATAGAAAAGGACGGCGAAGGCTTGAACCTCACGGCGGCAGTCCGCGACGGTATTCTGAACCACTCATCGGACGGCGCACCCGCCACTGTTGAGGGCCAAATAGTGCGTTTGTCGGACAAAATCGCCTATATTAACCACGACATAGAAGACGCAATCCGCGCAGGGCTACTGCGCGAATCGGACTTGCCGAAGTTTGCGGTGGAAATTTTGGGCGACAACAAAACCAAGCGGATTACTGCCCTCGTCAAGTCGATTATCGACAATTCAACCGCCCAAAAAATTCAATACGACCCCGAAACTCAAAAAGCCCACGACGAACTACGAACCTTCATGTTCCGCGAAGTCTACCGAAAACCGCAGATTAACGCAGAAAAGGACAAGGCAAAATTTATCATAGAAGTGCTGTTTGATTACTACCTCAAAAACACCCGGAAACTGCCCGAAATCTACCGCGATTTCGCCGACAAATTCGGCACCGAACGAGCCGCCGCCGACTTCATTTCCGGCATGACTGATGATTACGCGATACGGGTTTTCACGGAGTTGTGCGTGCCGAAGGCGTTTTGACAATTGACGATTGACAATGGACAATGGACAATTGTAGGGGCGCGCATTGCGCGTCCGCACCCCATGCACCTGCAAAAACCCCACAACCGTCAATTCCCCCGCAACATGGCGCGGTGTTTTGTAGGGAACGGTTCTTAACCGTTCCGTATGTTCGCACGGCTTTATAAACGGAACGGTTACAAACCGTTCCCTGCATTAAAATGCCAATAAAATTTACAAACGGCAGGAAACGCCGATACGTTGTGCAAAAAATCGGGCGAACCGTGGAAAACCCGCCCCTACTGAAATAATTTCCCTGTGGTTAATAATTCTTCCTGTGGTAGGGGCGGGCTTTCCACGGTTCGCCCGTGGATTTACAGGCACATGGTAAAATATTATGATACCCGAAACCTTCATCGACCACCTAAAACACCTCACCGACATCGTAAGCGTGATTACGCCCTACGCCGCGCTGAAACGCGCCGGGCGCGGTCATGTTTGCCTTTGCCCTTTTCACTCCGAGAAGACCCCGTCCTGCCACGTCTACACCGACACACAAAGCTTTTTCTGTTTCGGATGCGGCGCGGGCGGCGATGCGATTACCTTTATACGGCTGATTGAAAACATCGACTACGTTGAGGCGGTGCGGTTGCTTGCCGAGCGTGCCGGGTTGACCGTCCCCGAAAGTGACAACGCCGATGGCTCCTCCGGCAAGAAAAAATCCCTGTACCTCGAAATGAACAAAGAAGCGGCGCGGTTCTTCCGCGACATGCTGCACTCCGAGCAAGGCGTGACCGCCTTAGAATATCTTTACAGGCGCGGGCTTACCCCCAATACCATTCGCAAGTTCGGGTTAGGATTCGCACTGCCCGGGTGGGACGGGCTGAGAAATCACATGCGGGCTAAAAATTACCACGAAGACGACTTAGTCGCCAATTCGCTGTTGGCAAGGAGTGCAAAAGGCAACGTCTACGACTTCTTCCGATACCGCGTAATGTTCCCGATTATCGACCGCAGGGGCAACGTAATCAGCTTCAGCGGGCGTGCGTTAGACCCCGACGATACCCGCAAATACATAAATTCTGCCGAGACTTTGGTCTTTCAAAAACGCCTTAATCTATTCGGTGTCAATTTCGCAAAGAATACCGCCGAGAAATACATGTTGCTGTGTGAGGGCAACATGGACGTTGTGACCTTGAACCAAGCGGGCTTTGAAAACTCAGTGGCAACCTGCGGAACCGCGATTACCCCCGAACAGGCGCGGCTTTTGCAACAATACTGCGAGCAAGTAGTCATCGCCTACGACTCCGACACGGCAGGGCAAAAGGCGGCAGAAAAAGCCGTAAACGTACTCGGACAAGCAGGGTTGACGGCGCGAGTCTTGGAGTTTCCAAACGACACAAAAGACCCCGACGATTATATTAAGCTTTACGGCAAGGAAAAGTTTCGGGCATTGGCGGAAAATTCCCGCTCGGTAATTTCCTACGAGCTGAAAAAAGCCATGAGCGGCATTAATACAGACGAACCCGAGGGCAGAGCAGAGTATCTACGCAAGGCAATCGTAATTCTCGCAGGGATACACAGCCGCCCCGAACGCGCCGTCTACGTTAGCGAGACCGCAAGAATCTGCCAAGTGCAAGAGCAGACACTCACCGAAAGTGTCAACGACCGTATTCGCTATAACCAAAAACGCGGCGCAAAAGAAGAACGCACAAAACTCATCCGCGGGAATACCCCGAGAAATATCGACGGAAATTCAGGCCTCGGTCTCGAGCAGAAGTCGCCCGAGGAGGGAATTATCGCCTATATTTTCCACTCACCGGACAAGCTTGACAAAATACTTTCAAGGCTATCCGTGGAAGATTTTCCGACTGAATTTTACCGTAGAGTGTTGGAAATGCTCGTTTTTAGGTTAAAAAAGGGGCTTTCTATTGATATATCCGCATTACAAAGCGAATTTTCGCCGAGTGAAGTGGGCAAAATAGAAGCGATTAAGTATAAATATTCGGACGTGCCATACACCGACAGCCGCTTGGAGGAATACATAACAGGCACAGCGGCACTCACCGCAAAACAAACCCGAAGAAGCCCCGCAGATATGACGGCTGAAGAACTTTTAGAATATACTAAAGCATTAAAGAACAGATAATTTACAGATAAATTCCCCGCAACCCAAAACTGCGAAAAACTCGAAAATTTATGAAAGGCTGACCCCATGCCGCAAAATAATTTGTAAAGTTTGCGAAAGGGGGCGGCACGGTATTGAAAATATGGCAGATATAACTAAAGTAGTGCTGAACGAGTTGCTCGACCACGGCAGACATCAGGGTAGGCTTACCACAAAGGAAATTACCGATGTGCTTGAAGACCTTGACTTTAATGTCGAGCAGATTGACAAGCTTTACGAGGATTTCGAGAGCTACAACATAGAGATTGTGGACGACTATCAACTTGATACCGACTTGGACGGCGCGTTGGACTTCGCCGCCGACGAGGACTTTGACATAGCAGTCGCGGCTGAGGGGGTCTCGAACGACCCCGTCAAAATCTACCTCAAAGAAATCGGGCGGTTTCCGCTCTTGTCGGCCGAGGAGGAAATAGACCTTGCAACCCGAATGGCACAGGGCGACCCGTATGCCCGCAAACGCCTTTCGGAGGCCAATCTGCGTCTTGTCGTGAGTATCGCCAAAAAATATGTCGGCAGGGGTATGCAGTTTTTGGATTTGATACAAGAGGGCAATTTAGGCTTGATTAAAGCGGTTGAGAAATTCGATTATACCAAGGGCTACAAGTTTTCAACCTATGCAACATGGTGGATACGCCAGGCGATTACACGCGCAATTGCCGACCAAGCGCGGACAATCCGCATACCCGTGCACATGGTTGAGACCATTACAAAGGTCAAGAAAATCTCCAGCCAGTTATTACACAAAAACGGCCACGAACCCACCGCCGACGAAATTGCAAAAGAGCTGAACATGTCGGTCGAACGAGTGCGTGAAATTATACGCATTGCACAAGACCCGGTCTCGCTCGAGACCCCGATTGGAGAGGAAGAAGACTCCCATTTGGGCGACTTTATCCCCGACGAAGACGCACCCGCCCCCGCCGAAGCCGCCTCGCTGACCCTGCTCAAAGAGCAACTCTCGGACGTCTTGGCGACTTTGACAGACCGCGAAGAAAAAGTCCTGAAACTGCGATTCGGCCTGACCGACGGCAGACAGCGGACGTTAGAGGAAGTCGGCAAAGAATTCAACGTAACCCGCGAACGCATCCGCCAAATCGAGGCAAAGGCCCTGCGTAAATTACGGCATCCGTCGAGGAGTAAGAAACTGAAAGACTTTCTTGAATAAATGATAATGCAGAATGCAGAATGCAGAAATAATTTAATTTAGAAGTCGCCGTCCGACGGATAAAAACATTGTAATTTAATCATTTCTGCATTCTGCATTATTATTTCTGCATTATCTTAAAGTTATCTGAAAGTTATCCGAAAGGTGAAAACATGCAAAAAGATGAACTTAACCCCCCCCTCACCCCCCAATCCGACCGCATATTCGCCCTCGACATCGGCACGCGAACCGTCGTAGGCATTGTAGGGGAGCAAAGCGACGACGAGTTTATCCTCTCGGAATACTTCGTCGAGCCGCACAGCAAACGCGCCATGATTGACGGCCAGATTGAAGACGTCAAGCAGGTCGCGAAGGTTGTCGCGAAAGTCAAAGGCCGCCTTGAAGAATTAACCGGCATCAGGCTCTCGAAAGTCTCGATTGCGGCGGCAGGGCGGGCGTTGCGTACACATAAAACCAAGTTAGAATTCGACGTGTCGGAGCGTGACAGTATCACCGCCGACATGGTGAAATCCATGGAGATTGAGACCATACAAAAGGCACAGGAGGAGCTTGATTCCGAGGTGGACGGCCCCGTGACCTTCTATTGCGTGGGCTACTCGGTGCTGAATTACACATTGGACGACTACAAAATGCTCAGTCTCGAGGCTCACAAAGGCAAATCGGCGGCAATCGAGCTGATTGCGACATTCCTGCCGAGCATAGTTGTGGACGGATTGTATTCGGTCATGGACATAAATAATTTGGAAGTCGCAAGTCTCACGTTAGAGCCGATTGCCGCCATGAACGTCATCGTCCCGCCCGAAATCAGAGCGATTAATATCGCGCTCGTGGACATCGGCGCAGGTACGTCCGACATCGCAATATCGCGGGACGGAAGCGTGGTCGCTTACGCAATGGCAACGACCGCGGGCGACGAAATTACCGAGGAAATAATCAAGGCATTTTTCGTAGATTTCGCAACCGCCGAAAGCATGAAAACCGAGAGTACGTCCGGTGTTGACGAAATTTCCTACCGCGATATTTTCGGGATTACACAAAAGGTCACGGTCGCCGAATTTAACGAGAAAATCCAATCGGCAGTCGAGAATTTGGCAGATGCCGTTTGTGAGCATATTATGACCGCGAACAAAGCCGCACCGGCCGCGTGTTTCCTTGTAGGGGGCGGCTCGTTGGTGACGGGATTGGACAAGATAGTCGCGAAGAAACTCGGCTTGAACGAAAACCGCGTGGCAATCGGCAATCATAAAACTCTGCGCTCGGTTGACACTCGCGGCAAGGAAATGGGCGCGGAGTTCGTGACACCTGTAGGCATCGCACTTACCGCGATTCTCAATCGCGGGTACGACTTCTCGATGATTAGCCTGAACGACGAGAAAGTCCGCGTCTTCGATACTAAGAAATTATCGGTGTTTGAATTATTGACACTCGCGGGCTACAAGACCGCGGATATAATGGGGCGTTCGGGGCGTTCGCTGAATTTCGTAATAAATGGCAAGCGCAAAATCGTGAAAGGCGGGAATTTCTCGCCCGCCGAGGTCAAAGTCAATGGCAAAGCGGCCTCACTCAACACAGGCGTAACCCAAGGCGACCGCGTAGAATTCAAGGGCGCGGTGAGCGGCGAGAACGCGAAAATGACCGTGTTACAGGCGATTTCGGAATACGTAGATTTGGGAGATAAGTCTCCGCTTGACTTTCACGCATTAGTCGGCGGCGAGATTCGCCCGCTCGACTATCTTATAAATCCGTTCGACAAGATTGACGTCGTTTCGGGGGCGATGCAGAGCGAGATTACGAGCCTTTTCAGTAATGTTCCGACAGTTGGGACAAGCATCAAAATAATTCTCAACGGTGAGGAAATTACCCTGCCGCCCAACCCCGACAACACCGAGCATACCTTCACCGAGCTGCTCAACTACGCCGACTTCAACCCCGCAAACGCCATCACAGGCTACACCCTACTGCTCAACGAGCGGGCGGTCGGCTTTAGCGACGTCATAAGAAATGGCGACGTTGCGACCATCACCATGCACAATGCAGAAATGAGAATGCAGAATGCAGAAATAGTTTAGTTTCAAGGCGCGTTTCCGTCGGAAAACAACATTTAGATTTAATTATTTCTGCATTTTGCATTCTGCATTCTGCATTTACTATAGGGGCGTGAAATGAATAAACCAACAAAAACCACCATAATTATACTATTGCTATTATCGGCAATGCTCCTTGCCGCTTGCTCCGATGTCAAGAACAATCGGGACGTGAACGCTCCAAATTACGAGACCCCGCAAAACCTCACCAACGCCGACACCGACGGTTCAGCGACTTCCGACACCGAACCCGAGTACGAATTCAACGACCACCAAAGCCTGTTTTACCCCGTGACCCTGCGGCGGTACTCCGAGAATTTGCAGATGGAAGACATCACCTCATACGAGCCGTTGAGCGAGATGAGCGGCTTTGAGGGCGCGGGTTATATTAAGCTTGAAGAAGGTTGGCGCGCCGATTTCGAGCTGAACCTGCCGACCGCACAGCATTACACCTTCGGCTTGCGAATGTATTCGGACGACGCCGTGATTACCTTATCGGTGCAAAACGAGAAACAGGGCGGCTTTTACCTCAAAGAATCCCGCGGCTTTACCGACGTATACCTGCGCGGGGTCTACCTCGAGGCGGGCAACAACCGCGTGTCATTAGCACAGGAAAAAGGCACCGGTCTCCTCGATAGCCTTACAATCCGCGACTTCGAGCTTGACGAGTGGGCGGACACCCGTTTCAATGTCACCCGAACCCCCGCAAATCCCAACGCCTCAAGCGCGGTGCGCCTAACCATGGAATACTTCGGCGAAGTCTTCGGCGAGAAAATTATTTTGGCACAGCACGTAACCCCCGGCACAAACGCCGAAATCGGCGCGATTTTCACCGCCACAGGCAGGTTCCCGGTCATAAGATTTTCGGACATGATGCGTTACTCCCGTTCTTATACAGGGAATAAACCTGCAAATGACGACATAGATTTAGCGGTTGAGTGGGCGCGAAACGGCGGCCTTGTCGGCTACGACTGGACATGGTACTCGCCGAGCACATCGGGTACTCCAAACGAACCATTCGATACAACGCCCAATGACAGCACCAATCACTATTACGCCGTCATGAGCGACTTCAACCTAAACGCCGCATTCACCACCGAAAACATCGCGGAATTGGCGGCAGAGAGCGTCTTTTCGATGTATCAAGCGGGAACAATCTCGCGTTCATGCTATGAACTCGTCCTCGAAATCGACCACATGGCGGAGAATTTGGCGCGATTGCGTGACGAAAACGCCGTTGTACTTTGGCGGCCGTTGCACCAAGCGGGTACACGGTGGTTTTGGTGGGGCAACTGCGAACCCGAAGCCTACAAATGGCTTTGGCGGCTGATGTTCGAGCGGTTCGGCAAGCTTCACGGCTTGGATAATCTAATCTGGGTTTGGGCGGGGCAGAACGCCGAGTATTACCCCGGCGACAGCTATGTAGACGTCATCGGCGAGGACATCTACAACATGGACAACGCCTCGAACCTGCCCGCTTTCATAAGGACATCGAACTACTCCGACCGCAACCGATTCGCCGCCCTAACCGAGACAGGCGTCATTCCCTCCCCCGATTTGCTCAACCGAGACCGCGCAATGTGGCTCTGGGCGGCACTTTACAGGGGCGACTACCTCATAGACCACCGCGGACGGCTCGCCAGCATGTACAATCAACGCGACCGCTTGGAGCGGGCGTATAACCATGAGTTGACGATTACCTTAGATAAATTTAACCCCTAAAGGGACACCCGTTTGTAGGGGCGCGCATTGCGCGTCCGCACCCCACCCCGCGACCCCACCCCGCGAACATCCACGGGCGGGCAATGCCCGCCCCTACACAACACCACCCGAAGCCCAAAACAATTGTCCATTATCCATTATCAATTGTCAATTGTTCGTCTTTGTCCCTCATTTTTGTACAATATTTATAAAAAACATTACATATTTTCTATGAATTAATGTGAAATTATTGTGAAAACTGCTTGTAAACCTACTAAATTTGTGATATAATTATCATTAAGGCTAACTAAAACTATATTTCGGAGGTAAGGATGGCTCTATATTCTTATTCAGCGACAGACCGTACCGGCAAAGTGTTCAAAGGACAAGAACACGCTGAAAACCCCATGCAGTTGACCGAAATCCTGCGCGGCAGAAACCTTACTTTAACCAAAAGCACGCAGGTTAAAGACAAAGGCAAAACCTTGAAGTTCAGATTCAAGACAGCCAAGCTCTCGATTTTTTGCCGTCAGCTCGGGGCAATGCTCTATTCGGGCATTAACTTAGTGCGCGCCCTGCATATCCTCATGGAGCAGGAAGAAAACAAAAAGGCAAAGAGCGTTCTTCGGGATATTTATGAGGAGCTTCAGCGGGGGCGTTCTTTCACCGAGACCCTTGAGATGAAAGAGGGGGTCTTCCCCGAGTTGTTCGTCGGTATGATGGCGGCGGGTGAAAGCTCGGGTAACTTAGACATGATTGTAGACAGGGTCGCCGACCACTACGCAAAGGAAAATCGGCTGATTAACAACGTGAAAAAATCCCTTACATACCCGATTATCCTGCTCGTGCTGATGGTGGTAATCGTGTTGGCGATGTTCACGTTTATCCTGCCCATGTTCATCTCGATGTTCCCGGACGACGGCGACCTGCCCGGTCTTGCGGGGCCGATGATGAAAATCAGCGACTTTTTAACCTCGCCATACGGTATCGCCACCTTGGTAATCGGCGGCATTACAATTGTCGTCGGCGGGCGGGCGATTGGGCGTATATCGGCGGTGCGGCTGCTCAAAGACAAGATAATGATGACAATGCCCAAAGTCGGCAAGCTTGTAAAGGTCATTTACACCGCCCGTTTCGGCAGAACCATGGCGAACCTGTTCGCCTCGGGTATGCAGATGATTGAGTGTATAGAAAAGTCGGTCGGTACCCTCAACAACCGCCACTTAGACCTACTCTTTGAAGGTGTACTCAGCGACATCAAAAAGGGTGAAGCCTTCTCGGCAGCAATCGCAAAAATCGAAGTCTTTGACGGCATGTTTATCTCGTCAATATTCATAGGCGAGGAATCGGGGCGGTTAGACGAAATCTTAGCCAAAACCGCCGACTTCTACGACGAAGAAGCCGACACAGCCTTAGCGAAACTCACCGCGATGATTGAGCCGATTATGATTATCTTCATGGGTTTCTTGGTCTGCTTGATTCTCGGCTCGATATTCCCGTTGATGTACGGTTCGTTTGAAGGCATGGCTGCCGGATAATTGACAATTGACAATGGACAATGTACAATTGTTTTGGGCTTTGTCAGTGTATAAGAACAGAATACGGGTTATAAATTATTCAATTAAAACACGTCGCGGGAGCGACACCACAATTGTCAATTATCCATTGTCAATTGTAAATTATATAAAAGAAAGAGTGGTGGACTGATTAATGTTAGCAATCGACATTACCGATAACCAGATTAAGTTGGTCGAGGCGTCCGTAACTGCAAAAATCTCCGTGAAAAGCTCGGCGGCGCGTGATTTACCCTCGGGCTGTATCGAGAACGGGCGCATTGTAGACATGCACATCGTTGCAGGCGAAATCACCGACATTCTCGTAACCGAGAAAATCAAAGAGAGAGAAGCGACAATCTGTATCAACTCCGGCATGATTCTCTACAAAGAAATCGAAATCCCCAAACCCAAAGCGGGAAGCGAGGCCTATGTAATCGAGTCAATAATTCAGCAGGAAATGAACCTTGGCGACGAGTATAATATTACATACATCGTCACAACCGAGGTAGACACCGAAGACGGCCCGAAACTGAAAGTTATCGCCGCCGCCTGCCCGCAGAGAATTATCGACATCTACTTAGAACTCGGGCGGCAGGTCGGCCTCAAAACCAAGCTCGTGGTGGTAAGTAACGGCTGTATCACCCGCTTGGTCAGAACCTCGTCGGCATACAAGGGCATCACACCGATGCTGCTTATGCAAATCGACAGGTCTTTCATCAACATCAACCTTTATGATAAAGGCGAAATGGTCTTCTCGCGGTATACCAAAATCGACGCGAGTGACTACGAACACAGTGCCGACTATGTCAACCTTGCCGTGTTCGACAACATCTTCCGTACCATGCACCTTGTCGAACAGCACCGCCCCGACCTTGCCGGGCAAATCAAAGAGATTCACTACTTCGGCGAAATCAAGGACGAAAAAGGTCTGCAAAAAGCCCTCCAACAAAACGACATCGAGGGTAAAGAGCTTGAATTCCCCGCCGACTTGGTCCGCTCAAAGCGCAACTTCGAGTTTGTCGAGTACGCAAACGTAATCGGCGCGTTACTCAAAGTTGACCCCAAGGTCGAGAACCTTAACCTGCTCCATACCAAAGAGGGCAGAGTTAAAACCCTGAACATGCAGTTCGGGTTGGTAGTGCTAATCATGATGGCTATTGCGTTGGTGGCTGTTTTGGGTACATGGGGTACAATGCAGTACATCGAAAGCCTCAAAAAGCGGGAGCTCGCCGACCTCACACAGCGGCACGAAAACATGCAGGTCGCGGAAGTGCAGGAGTATGTAAACCAAATCGAAACGTCAATCGAGCACTACAGAAACTACTCCGACGCAGTTGACACCGCCCGCGTTCTCTACAACTTCATGCCCGAAATGTCAGCGCAGATTCTCGACAAGCTTGAGGAAGAACTTCTGCCGGGTATGTTCATAATCGACGCCTTTGAGGTAGACGAATATGTCCTATCAGTTGACTTCTTCTGTGAAGACGACACCCACCCCGCAACCTACGCCGAAATCCTCGAAGAAAGAGGATACTTTGAAGACGTGCGAACCTACGGTTACGTCAACACCGAGGAAGACGACGAAGACCTTCCCGTAGGCTACACCTTCAACATCACCATGAGAGTAAAAGGAGGGAATCGTTTTGAGTAGAAATATAAGCCTGTTTGAGAAAATTATCATAATCATTTTGGTTTTAGGCGCAATCCTCGGCGGCGTCGGATACCTGCTTGTCCGCCCCGCGTATAACTCAATTGAGTTAGTCGATACCCAGATTGCACAGAAAAAAACCGAGATAGCCGAAGCTACACGGTTGATTCAGCGCGCCCGTGAAGTCGAGCTGATATACGACGAGGAGCGTGAACGCGCAACCACAGTATACATCGGCTTCTACGAGGAAATGACGACTACAGAAGCCATCACAATGGTGCAAGAATTTCTGAACGGTGCAAACGGCGGCAGAGGCCACACCGCGGTCGAAGGTATCGCCGTTACCGACATCGAGGGCAGGGAACTCTACGTACTGCCGATGTTGCCGCCCAGAGACATCAGTTACGCACTGCGCGAATTTGCACTGCGATTCGCCCGCCCCCCCGAGATTGACCCCGACGAAGAAATCTGGGACCCCTACCGAGTCCTGCTCCACTACACAATGGGCCCCGCCCCGGCAGACAGTGACACGAGTGAAGCGGCAAACAAAGCCCGCGCCGAACGCGAAGCGGCAATCGCCCATTACTTTGAAGAAGGAAACAACGTATTCTTCTTCCGCGATGTAACCGCGGCACTGCGCGAAAACGTAATCCCGCCGAACTCCGACGACAGGACGAAGATGCTCGAACACATGAGGTTGCAATTAGCTCCCGAGCGTGTCGAAATCGGTGTAATCAACGTCGTGTTTAACTTAGAGCTTACCACCGAGGAATACGCGAATTTCTTAGAGTACATCAGCAATTTCGAGCTTCTGACCTACACCCCGAAGGCACTGCTCAAGCAGACACCCGTAAGGGAAGTCGGCGAGCTGAACCTGTATGAGTTTGTATTAGACTTCTACGTAATGATGCCGATTGACCCGCCACCACCCCCGTCAAACCCATTCAGCGCGGAAGACCTGCAAGAACTCGAAGCATACGGCGAAGGCCTCGGAATCTCAGTAGATGACCTACCCGCGCCCTCCGAGGACGAAGAAGAATAATGCAGAAATGACAATGCAAAATGCAGAAATAACTAAAATTACAACGCACATCTCCGTCGGAAAACGGCCTTGAAATCAAATTATTTCTGCATTCTGCATTTTGCATTCTGCATTAAAACAACGTAGAGTACCAATGAATTATATCATACCCATAAAGATACCCCGCGGCGATTCCGAGTGCGAGGAAGGGGCCGAAGCAGATGGTTGCGCGTTTTTTGAGGCCTTTCAGGAACGCGCCGACTATCCCGCCCACCAACATTGCAATCAGCACGGACGGCACAATCGCCCACCCAAGCAGTAATCCCCCCGCCGCAA
>Ga0099364_10009942_pt1 | contig 13156 bp, 14 predicted proteins | sample TergutTh196P3_FD_73070 | JGI IMG/M metagenome (GOLD analysis project Ga0099364, IMG submission 73070) | Microcerotermes parvus P3 segment gut microbial communities from Pointe-Noire, Republic of the Congo - Th196 P3 | ecosystem: Host-associated > Arthropoda: Insects > Digestive system > Gut ...
ATAGTGACCCGCCGGCCCTTCACGAACTGAAAAAAAGTTTCGCGGATAAGTTTGAAGTGGGCGTAAATTTGTTTGAGAAGGGTGATTACAAAAACGCGGGCATGATGTTTGTGGAAATAATCAAGCACTCGACTGGTGACGGCATTTCGCGCGGTTATTTATATCTTTCGGAGTACAACATGAGAAATTCCGATAAGCGGACTGTATTTTCCGCATATTCCTCCTTAGATTACCTCTCTTGAAAGTTGCGGAAAATGCTGTTGAAAGGACGTATGCAAAATGTTCTTATCGTTACTGATGCGACATACCGCGCAGTTATTACGCGTTTTGCGCAACGTTGTTACCAAGCCTTTTCTTCTGCTGGGGAATAAACTCCGCCGTGCAACAAATGTCGGGCGCTATTTCTCAAGGATTCCCAAGGTTGCTGCCGCATTGCCGAAAGGGTTAAAAAAGCCCAAAGCTCGTTCAGACTATGTGACGGTCGGGAAGTCGTTCATTGCGAAAAAACTGCTGATCCTTCTCATACTCCTGATTATTGTGTTACCGATTCTTTTCTATTTGTTCCTGTGGCCTATCCTACAGCCGCGTTTCTTCACCGCGAGATTTACGGCAGGCGATCCGGTTTTAGAAGGGTACAGCGGCAGAGTTGTGATTTACTATGACGAGAGCAAACGTCAGCCTATGTTCACAGGCCGTTTGCTGGACGGAAATTACAACGACAGAGGGATGCTCTACTTCGAGAACGGGTTCGTTATGTACAGCGGAGGTTTTGCCGAGGGTCTGTACGAAGGGGTCGGAAGATTGTACGCTGAAGATGGGCGGATAGTATATGAAGGCAGTTTCGTGATGGGAAGATATCACGGCAGAGGAACCCTTTTCGATAGAACCGGCGCACTTCTTTACGAAGGGGATTTCGACAGAGGGGTTTACAACGGACAGGGTACGCTTTATTTTCCGGCGGGAGGAATTCTGTACGACGGAGCTTTTTTAGCGGATATGTACCACGGTTTGGGAACCTTATACATCAGCCCGGAAATCATATTGTATTCAGGCTCGTTTGAAAACGGTCTTTATCAAGGTGCGGGCGAGCTTTATGATGAGAGCGGAAACCTGCTCTATACCGGAGAATTTGAAAACGGGCGGTTTTCCGGCACGGGCAATTTGTTCGTAAATGGGACACTGCGCCGCAGCGGCGAGTTTCGGGACGGTGAAATGTCCGGTTGGGGCCTGCTTTACGATGAGTTGGGCGAATTAATATACGAGGGCGGATTTTCCGCAAGCTTGTATGACGGACACGGCACACTTTTTGGAGGCGGAGCGATCATTTACACAGGCGGGTTTTCCGCAGGCTTATTTTCGGGCGAAGGCACACTTTATATGCCGGACGGTTTTATTTATGAAGGCTCGATGCGCAGGGGCGCGGCGGAAGGTATCGGTAGGCTGATGCATGGCGGCGCGTTGCTTTACTCAGGCGATTTTTTCAGCGGATACGTCCAGGGGGAAGGAACGCTCACCGACCGGGCTTCGGGCGTCAGATATAACGGAAGGTTTGATATGGGCAAAATTTCGCCAGGAGAATTACTCGCGGCGGAACCCCCTGCGATTTATGAAGCCTTTGAGTCGGGCATGACGCAGCATTTGACTCAGACACGGTTTTATCTTTTTAATACCGCCTTTGGTTTAGCTCTGAGCTTTGATTATGCCGACAGAGAGCATCCGGCGAGGCTTGTTCGTTTGTATATGCTCCCAAAAGCTGTGCTGCCGCGGGTCGGCGGTGAGGCGGACGATAGTACAGTATGGGATGCTTTCCCGGCCCCGACGCCCGACCCTGCGGCGCTTTCACTTCTTGAATTCAGTTTTGAGAGCGATTTGCTTGCCTTTAGGGAAATCCGGGGAACAGTGAGTGTGACGATGTGGATGTCTGCCGACGGTCGTCCCGCGCTGTACGTTATTGAAGCCGCGGATGCGTCCGCTCTGCCCGTTCCAAATGAAAACGGCAGCGAGGACGGTGATAGCCCCGCGTTTGCGGAAAGAAAGTATTATCTGGAATTCGGACTGGAAGAAATCGCACCGGCCGCTTAGGAGCTTGGGACGAAGAGGTGAAGTATGCGTATACAAATAAAGGGTATTATACCGCAGGGCAAGCCCTGCACCCGCCGCCTTGCGGCGGCTTCCGCAGCAAGCTACGGGGTATTAAACCCTTTGATGTCTGCACTCGCTCGGCCATGCGGTGCAAGCGCCGCGCGACTCTCACTTCGTTTGACAATAAAGAAAATTGCGCTGGCAGTCGCCACGATTATTGCCCTGTCGTCCCTATCGCCGACTTCGGCAAATTTTGGGCAAAACAACTCATTGCCGCCAACAGACGCGCCGGAGGCCATAGCGATGGCGCTTGACAGGGACGCCGAACTCGCGGAGCTGAGAATACGCGAGGCAAATATGCTCGGCAGAATTGTCCGGGTGAGGCCGGACCCGCAGACGGCGCCGGACGAAGAAACAGCGGAGCTTATTTCCGACATACACCGCGTATGGATGCGGGTCACCGTTCGGGAACGCGAGGTGGCCGCAGACGTTTTGGAGACTCTTATTGCAATTGATACGGAACTCAGCATACAAGAGGACCTTTCAGTGTTGCTGGAGAAGCTTAGCGACTGGGTTGCAACGGCGGAAACGGATTTCAGGACGTCCCGGATAGACGCTCCAAAACTCGGCGGACTGCGTGACCGACGGGACAAAACGTACGGCGATTTGATGGCGTCCGGGATTCGGCTTGAGACAAATAAAATCCGTTTCAGCGAACTGACGGGATATACCCTGCCAGACGGCTTTAATTTTGCCTCCGCGTGGCTGCTTGCGGATGCGGACAGAATCCGGCTGGAAAACTTTCCGGATCTCAGGCCATCTATGCTGTTTGCCAGCGTTGACGGCGTTATTCCCGCTGTATCCGGGGCATCATCCGCCGTCCCGCTGCTTAATAACGCCCGTCTCTATCTGAAATCGCTTCACGAAGCCGTCCTGAATTACTCACAGGCAGATAAGCGGCAAATCAGCCTTGATGAGAGCTTCAGAATGGGCGAAACTGACAGATACACCTTGCGCGACGCGGAATATGAGTGTGCGGCAGCACGGCTCGCCGTTTTCAAACATAAATACGAGTATGCGCGGTCTATGCTCGAACTTGATAAGAACTCCGGCGGGCTGATAAGTTCCGGATATCGGGAACTGCCTGCCGAGTGGTTTTACGAATCCCATTGGGTGCTTAACGGAAGAATGGAGCTTTCGCACGACTGGATGGATGATCCCGGTGGCGCATGGCGGCTTGAAAACGCTCCGGGAGATGGCGGGATGATAGCGCTTGTTATAACCGAGCCTTGGACGGCCGCGGAGAATGTAAGGCGGGCCTCGCTCTATTACAACGATGTCTTGCTGTCGGAGGGCCGCATAGGCGACTATTTGCTTTTCAGAGCGCCGGCGGCGAGCGCCGACAGCTTGGCGGAGGTTGCGTTCTTTGACGAGTCCGGCGCGGAAATTATTCGCGCTTATCTGGACGGTTTTGTGAATGCCGGCCGATTCTTCGGATACCATCCGCCGCCTTTGGTTGAAATAGAAACAGAAGCGGAAACAGAAACAGAAGCGGAAACGCAGGAAACCGAATTTGGAGGGATTGGCCAATGGGAGGCAGTAACGTAATAGCTGAAGTGGGGCTCTCTGTTGTAAACGTATTTAGGAGGAATATGACGCCGGAGCCGATCGCGTCGCCGGAGTCGATTGGACTGTGTTCGCCGCAGGAGCCGGATGATTTTCAGCTCACCGTGTGGATATATAACATGGAAGAGCAGAAGACCGCAGGAAGCGTTTCGAGTTTCCTGCCCGATCCGTCAAATCCCGCGCTGGAGCGGTTCTCTCCCATGCAGATCAAGCTGTACCTGCTCGTCACGGCACATTCAAAAGCTCCGACGCTGATTCGCGCCGACAATGAATACCGTATTCTCGGACGCGCTGTTCAGGTTGTCAGGGATATGCCGGTAATAGACAGTTCATATCTTGAAGGCTCACTTTTGAGCGGGGGGACAAATCTGACACTGGAAATACTGAAACTGTCATCGGATGAGCTTTCAAAAATCTGGAACAGCTCGTCAAAGCCCATAAAAATGTCCTTTGGCCTGAGCGTTTCAGTTGCGCTGGAATCTACGCTCGTAAGAACCATACCCCCGCACGTCGTCGAGGCGCATATCGGGATAACGCAAAAAAGCTAAGGGGTCGTCAGTTTATGCATATTAGGCTATCGGCAGTTATACAGTTGTTTGACGGATACCGTATGCGCCCCGTGCGCGCTTCGGAGGTCTCGTTTCTGTTTGACCGCGCTCCTGTCCGCCCCGTTTACAAACAACCCGGCTTTTTCGCTTTTTCAAACCTTCCGCCCGGACCCGTCAAAATAGATATTTTATCCGCCATATTCTTGCCTGAAACCCTGGAAGTTGAATTGCCCGAGGAGGCGAGGTCTTATTGCAAAATATACAGGGCGCTGAACCCCGGAAGAACCTACCCTTTCAGAAGCGCGCCGACAGCGTTGAGCGGCAGGCTTGTAAACAATGGAGTTCCGTCCGCGCACACTCAGATGCTGTTTTATACCACGGAAAGCCGCGAGCTTCTGAAAGTGTCACAAAACGACCTTAAAGCCGGGGCGACCGAGATAAAACTTTTTTCGAGCCAGCAGACGTGGCGGCTGCCGCTGCCGGGCAATTTCCTCATATTAGACAAAAATGAGAAAAATAGAGAGATTAGTTTCGTCGCAGGCGCACACAACGGAGACAATGTATATCCCTTGGGCGGGACTCTGAAATACGGACACGAACGTGCAACCCCGCTCATAGAGGTAATGGAATTTTCCACCGCGGCGGACGGCTCGTTTTATTTCGCCGTTCCGGAGCGGAATGATACGGCGGGTCAGGCGCAGTTAGAAATTCCCGCCGGCAAATCTTGGCAGGTATCTATAACGCACGGCAGAGAGACAGACGTGGGAGATATAGTTGATACTTGGCCTTAATCGGTTTACAACGTCTGTAAAGCGAACACCATAATTATGCATTATGCATTATGAATTGCGGCCCCGCCGCGTTAGGTGATTGGCAGTGGAAAAAAACTCGAACAGTAAAATTGAACATAGGCGCCTTGGACTGAGGGTATTTATTGCTTTTTTGGTGCTTGCTGCGGTATTTGCGGGGGTGCTCTGGCCTTCGTATCTGGTTAAATCCGACATGGCGGCTCAAATATTCGGAACCCAAACATTCGCGGGCCTCAGTCTGGAGATACGTCACCACATACGAAGGATAGAACTCGGTCTCAAAAACGGACAGGATATGATTACTTTCAGCGGTATTTACGATATACTGCGGGATATCCGGCGCCGCTCGTCTTATACGGAAGGAGTGTATGTAATTGGATACGATGATACGCTTCTGTACAGTATAGAAAGTGCGGATGCCGGGAAGTTCCCGTTGCGGCGTCCCGCAGAGCTGTCCTTTGGAGCCGAAAACAGCTCGCATATACAACTAAATGGCGATTATTATGATATGTTACTGCCTGTGTTTGACGCTCAAGGCAGGGTGGCCGCAATAATAATGGTTCGGCTGAACAGACAAATTCTGCATAACTCCCTCATCAAACTGATAAACAGGGGATTCGTGCAGAGCGTAGTTATTGCGGCGCTGTTTCTTGGGTTCGCTCTGGCTGTCATCATAAGCGTCAACCACCGGGCTGAAGAAAAACGCAAAGCTATAAGAACCAACGCCATTATCATATTCACTTTCGCGCTCGCCGCTCTGTCTGTTGACCTCGGACTGACGTATATCTTCTATTCAGAAGCGGCGGAATCGGCGACGGTTCAAACGGTAAACCGCGTCGCATATATGCTTCAGGAAGAAATTGACTCCGTTTTGTCAATGGGAGTTCCGGCGGATGCGCTATATGACCTGAATAGTTGGCTTCACAAATCAGTGCAGAGCGATATGGCCATACGCAGCGTGAACGTTGACGAACACATGCGTGTCTCACTGACAGTTTCTCCGGAATATGTAAACAAATACAACATCAGCCTGCTGAAATCCTATGCTGTTATTTACTTATGCTTTTTCGGTGCGGGAGCTGCGGCGCTCGCCGCAGCGCTGATCGTCAGGTTTCGAAGGAAGGGAGGCGGGCAAAATGCGCAGTTCGGAGCATAAAGGGCCGGGGTTGATCTTTTCACCCAAGGCAAAACGCCTGTTGACCGCGGTTTTTGCCTTTTTGCTCATCTTTCAGAGCGGATGCGCCGCGTCTCAAACACAAAACCCTGATGACTTTGTGGAAATTGCGGCAACCCCTTTGGGACTGGTTCGTCAGTTAAGTTCCGTTCCGCCGCAGACCCGACCCGACGGAAGGCCGTTCACGATCGCCTATGTTGACATTGACCCGTTTCCACCGGTGGGAATGACACTGTACCAAACCATCATGGAACTCAGGAACGAACGCTGGATAAGCTTCGATTATCTTCCTTTCGACCCCGAAGACACCGACGCGGGGGAACTGATAAACTGGCTGGCGGAGCAGGACCTCGGCCCTTATATCCGTTTTGACAAAAGCGCCAACTACTACACGGAGTTCGTCAGCGAGGACGAGATACGCCAAAGCCTGTCACAGCACGTGCGCAGCGGCTCGGTGGACCTTATTATGACATATGGAACGGCGCCCGCAGTACTTATAAAGTCTTTCGGGCTTGAGGTACCGGTGATGATGTTCGGTATGGTCGATCCTATCGGCAGCGGGGTAATAGTGTCCGCGGAAGATTCCGGAGACCCGAATATTTGGGCTTCTGTATACCTAGGATGGTTTGAAAGGCAGCTTTTGGTCTACCATAACAGCATACCGTTTAAAAATCTGGGGATAGTGTATTATGACGAGTCAGTAGCCGCGCTCCCCTCTTATGAATCAGTCGCGGACCAGTTGGGTTTCCGTGTGACCCGCTCAAAAATAAGCAGAATAGGCGTCTCTTCGGAAGAAGCGATAATCCGCTATTACGAAAACCTGGCCGCCCAACTGCGGCACATGTCCGAAAATGAAGGTATTGACGCATTTATGCTGGGGACGGATCTGATATTGCATGTAGAAATGACCGAGTATCTGCTGTCGCCTTTTGTTGAAAATAATATTCCCGTTTTCGTGCAGTCAGGCGAGCAATTTGTTGAAGAGGGAGCACTGATGTATTTTTCAGACACCGAACTTGACAGTTTCACCGTTTTCAGTGCCAGATCGATTACCGCCGCTCTGGGCGGAACTCCTCTTTCCGAGATTCCGCAGACGCTTTCAACTTTGCCCCACATGAGCCTGAACCTCGATGTCGCCATGAAAATCGGCTACAGACCTGATTTTGAAACATTTTTATCTTTCAGCAGAATATATACATTAAGGTAGTGAGAAAGTTATGAAGACGCAGAGTTATGATGGTATAAAAGAGTCGAAATGTACTTCGCAGCCGAACGCTCTGATAGAAGCGCTGCCATGTGGGCTGATTTTGCTTGGCAGGGATCTTTCTGCGGAAATGTTCAATGGGGAATTGGAAAAGTTCTTTTCGGGCGTCTGCGTTGTGTATAAAGGACTAAGTTTTGACGATCTTGCCGGAGCGCTGAGGGACATGGAGTTCTCTGAAGGCTTGGGTGAAGCAGATCTGCTTGCCCATCATATACGAGCTTTCGAGGAATGTACCGTTGATTATCGCAGACATGACGGCAAGTTTTTCCGCATATCCTCAAGGCCCGTCCAACGCCCCGACGGGGGTATGCTGCTCACGGTCACGGATATCAGCGATATAACGGAAAGTGAGTTTATGTTCGCGGAGCTTGCCAGAAAGCTGACCGGGGCGCTGAGTTCGTGCCGCGCAAGGCTCAAGCTGGCGGATGCGCTGATTTCTGCCCGCGAGAGGGAAAGGCTGGAAAAGCAGTTTTCGTCGCGCATGTCATCTCTTTGCGACCGTGTTGAAGATGCGCTTATGAAAGGGGAGGTCGACGCCGCGCTCGCGGAGCTTGGGCGGCGGAGCGGCAGCCCGAATCCACGGTCTCCGGCCGGCACGCGGAAAGATTTCGTGAAACGGCTGAAGAAAAGCCTCCGACCGGAGGGCTGTGACGCCGCGCCGCGCGTGGTCTTGCGCCACGCGGACCATCCGGCGTGCGGAGCAGTTTATGAAAACGGTATTATAGAAGCCGTGCGCGAAGGCGTCCTGACTGTCACAGTTTGCTCGAAAGCCGACGTCGTTTACGTCAGCCTGTGGGGATATGACGGCGGTATGGAGCTCAGTATACATTCAGGCGGGCCGGTGGTACGGGATTTCGAGTTCTCAGCGCCGTATATAAGTCTTGCAAATATCGCGGAAAAGATGTGCGCCGAGCTCAGATCGGACACGTCAAACGGTTTTGACTTGAGCATGAGATGCTCGTTTCCCGTCAAAACGGATCTTCCGTCGGCGCTTGTGGTTTTGGGAAATCCAGAGTCCTCGGATACGGTCTGCGAGACGCTTGGCGGCGGGGCGGATCCAATACTGCGGTGTATAGCGGCATCGTCGGCTATGGATATATGTGAGGCGTGCGGACGATATGCGCCGGCTGTGCTTATCGCGGAATCCGAGCTTATTGAAAAGCATGCGAGGGCATTAAAAACCGCGGACAGCAAGATGAAAATCATCGCGATTTCCTCGCCGGGCGAGGAAGTTGGTCTAATGGCAAACCTATACATAGACGGAATCCTGCCGCGCTTTGCCGAGGCTGAAACTCTGCGCGCCGCCGTCTCCAGCGTTATGCTGGGATTCAGTGTGCGGGCATGTGGGACCCCGTTTGAGCGGGCGGACTCGGCGGCGAGGCGGCATGGACTTTCGGAGACGGAGCGGAGCATTATCGAGTTGGCGGTGAAGGGCATGAGCAACGAAAAAATAGCCGCTGAACTGCATTATTCGCGAGGGAGTCTGCGGAATATGTTCTCGGCAATCTACGTCAAACTTGGTATCAGCGACAGGGCGCAGCTTACCGCTTTTGCAATACTTAACGGCTTTTTATAGGGATTTAATATGCTGCGGCAAACAAAAATAGAAGCGTTTGAGATCATGAGGTAAAGAATTCCCACGACCGCCACGCCAATGTGGAAACGGCATTTTTGCTTCAGCAGCTTGAAAAGTACGAAAGCGTAATCATTAAGGCACATTCACCGTAGCCTGACCCGGCGCGGATACGGATATTGTCCCTCCCCACATACACATGAGCTTTGACGAGTCATTAAGCGCGGGAAAATTGGAAATCATCACGGTATCCGAGCCGGGCGCCCAAGGCGTCGCCGTGTTCGGTACGCACGGCATAGGCGTGAGCGCCCCAAAAGCGGCTGCGGTGGCTGCCGCGACCGTGGGGTTTGCGATGCTGTTGCACATGCCGAAGGGCATAATGTTGACCATAGGCTTATTATCCATTATCGTCGCAGCCGGCATAGACGCTGTGTTTGTCGTCGTCGGAACCAGCATGAGGTTAGAGGGCGCGGCGCCGAAAGCACACTGCAGCGACGCGCCGCTGCAAACACATTTTCCCATAATTAAGATTCCCCCAACCTTTAATAATTCATAATGCATAATCCGACGGCTGATTTTCACCCCTACGAAGTATACATCATTCGGAGGCCATGAAGCTACTAGGTCAATGAAATTTGACTGAAAGAAATTCTACTATTCAACAAATTCCAAAATGTCTCCCGGTTGGCAATTCAGAGTTTTGCAGATTTCTTCTAAGGTGGAAAAACGTATTGCCCTTGCTTTGCAGTTTTTCAAAACGGATAAGTTTGCGGGTGTAATGTTCATTTTTTCCGCCAGTTCCATAAGACCGATTTTCCGCTTCGCCATCATTACATCCAAGTTTACAATTATCGGCATACATCACACCGTCCAATCATTTTCTTCTTTGTAGGCGATAGCTTGTTTAAACACATCCTTTAGCGTCAAGCAGAAAATTCCCAGAAGCGCGAAAATTATTACGATTATCGATGATGCAATGGTAAACCAGATGCTGATTTTGACCAAATAAACTGTTGCGATCAAAATGCTCGCAACGGAACATCTTCTCAAACAACTGACATTTTTTTCGACGAATGGATTTCCGCCCAATAGAGTCTTAAAAATCGCTTTTAGCTGCCAAACAATGTAAAGAGCGCACAAACCCGAAAACATCAATATAACGGTATACGGTGTCACTATATCCGGTGAATACCCCAAAAGCGCAGCCAGCGACGGCATAGTAAACGGTATTGCAATGCAGCACAAAATTCCGCCGTAGAACATAATGTCGACCAAAATCTTAGTCAGATAATGCACGAAACTGTTTTTTTGCATATCATTTGGATCTCCTGCTCATTTTGCCGCGCAGATAGGCTTTTAGCTCTTTAAAGGCCGACCTTGTATCCATACTGTCAAAAGTATCGATGAATGCTGTCAGCATTTCCTCGTCCATTCCTCTGTTGCGCGTGAGATCAGCAGCTTTGGATTTTACGATATACCGCACGATTTTGTCGGTATTTTCCTTTTCCTCCAGTTTCTTACGGACAACGCTGCTTTTTGCCGCAAACTGCATGAGTTCTTTGTTCATGAGTTGATAAGAAAACTTGCCCTTTTTATCGGTATACTGGGCTATGAATTCTCGATATTCCGCAGATGCGATAACATCGATCTCAATTTTCTCATCATCGGTCTCAAGCTCTATGGGGTCCTCGTCGCAATGAGTATCGGGATAAACCTTTGAAATCTTGCCCAGTCTTCTGTACGGAAGCCCCTTGGCAAGCTCAAGAGCTTCATTGATCACATCTTTATTGAAGATGTCGCTGTTAACATTTCCAAAAGGTACGCATGACCCGTCACGCTTATTGATGGTGAATACAGCTCTGTCGTCCGGTGTGATAATAGTTATCCCAGCGCCTCCCGCCGTGAGTTTTTGTTTGAATGACAACCCTTTGATGGTAGTCATCTGCTGAATTTCTGTTCTGATCATTTACTAATACCTCCATATTTTTCCTACAAAATCAGAATCCGATACTATCATAAACCTAAACTTATTTCAACCGCTTGAACACGGCATGCAAATACGAATTTCCAATGCCGGGTTTTAGGTGCTAAAGGCTCTAACGCTGAGTGGCAAAGTTTTAGTTAAACTTCATTGTAAACAATCAGAACCACCCGTTTTATGGGTGGTTCTGATTATGCACTATGAATTATAAATTATCACCTCTCTTCTCATTTATTTTTTTCCTGCGTCTAACATAGCACGTTTTAAATTTTAATGTGCGAATTGTTACCAAAAAGGAACAATTCAGTTTTTTTGGGATGGGGGATTTGGTACGAATTAATACCCCGATACCCGCACAATGCCCTTTAAAATTTCCGCTTTTTTTATAGCGGCTTCTGTGGTTTTGTCAGTAACTGTGAAGTGGCCCATTTTTCTGCCGGTCTTGGATTCGCTTTTGCCATAGAAATGGACGTGTACATTGGGGTCGAGATATGCCTCTTCCAGACCTATGAGATCGGCTTTGCCGTCACTTTCGCCCAGAAGGTTTACCATAACTGTCGGGGAATTAAGGCTTACGCTGCCAAAAGGCAGTCCTACGATTCCGCGAATGTGATTTTCAAACTGATTGGCAAAACAGCCCTCTATAGTATAATGTCCTGAGTTATGGGGGCGCGGGGCTACTTCATTTACATATATGTCGCCGTTTTTGCAGACAAACAACTCTATGCAGAATGTGCCTACGCCTTCAAAGACCTCCATCACCATGTCTGCTATTTTCTCCGCTTTTTTTGCCGCTGTTTTGCTGATTCCGGCGGGAACGATTGTCGTGTCTAAAATACTGTTTGTGTGAATATTTTCGGCAACGGGGTAGATGACCCTCTTACCGTCTATACCTCGGCAGGCGATGACCGATATCTCCTTGTCAAAAACTATATACTCCTCAACCATCAGTTCGTTTTTTCCGCCGCCCAACTGCAGAAAAGCTTTTTCGATCTCCATATCATCTCTGATAAGCGAGTTACCTTTTCCGTCGTATCCGCCGGTGGTGGTTTTTAACATCAAAGGATAACCAAAATGCTCCTTTTTCCCAAACTCGTTAATATCATCCATGCGGGATACTTTTGCGAACCCCGGAACGGGGATGCCGTTAAAATCCAGCGCTTTCTTTTGCAGGTACTTGTTTTGAATGGTCTTTAAACTTGTAACGGAGGGGTAAACGACATGACCCCGGCTCTCAAGCAACTCCAATGCCTCCGCGTTGATATGCTCAAACTCATATGTGATCACGTCAACCAGACTTGCCAGCTTGAGATAGCCTTTTTGATCGTCAAAACCGGAGACAATATGCTCGTCGCTGATGCTGTGGGACGGGCAATCCGGCGTCGGGTCCAGTGTGATTACGTAAAATCCAAGCCTTTTGGCCTCAAGGATCATCATCTTGCCAAGCTGCCCTCCGCCGACTATCCCGATTCTTTTCCTGATGATGCTCATGCCAAATAAGCCTCATATCCCAGTTTATCCAGCTTGCCGATTTTCTCCTGAACCATATCGACAAGACTTTCTTTGTATAAGCGCAGCTTATCCGCCAGTTCAGCATTAAAGACAGACAGTATAGAAACCGCCAGTATACCGGCGTTTTTGGCGCCGTTTATTGCGACTGTGGCAACAGGGATACCGGGAGGCATTTGAACTATGGAATATAATGAATCGACTCCGCCGAGCGCCTTTGTTTGGATCGGCACTCCTATAACGGGCAGCGTTGTGATCGAAGCGACCATCCCGGGTAAATGCGCAGAACCCCCGGCGCCGGCAATAATGACGCTCAGGCCCCTGGCCCTTGCGGTTTCAGCATACTGGTAAAGCCTTTTCGGGGTTCTGTGAGCTGAAACGACAGTGATCTCATACGGGACGCCCATATCGCTTAAGAAATCGGCAGCCTCCCTCATCACGGGCAGATCGGAATCACTGCCCATAATTATGCCAATTTTCATACTTATAAATCCGCCTTTCTGCGAAAGGCACCAACGGGGTTATGAAACCGGTGCTACTTTCGCCTTTCTGTTGACACTTACCAAGTATAGAATTACAATTGTAACTGA
>Ga0099364_10009943_pt1 | contig 13156 bp, 4 predicted proteins | sample TergutTh196P3_FD_73070 | JGI IMG/M metagenome (GOLD analysis project Ga0099364, IMG submission 73070) | Microcerotermes parvus P3 segment gut microbial communities from Pointe-Noire, Republic of the Congo - Th196 P3 | ecosystem: Host-associated > Arthropoda: Insects > Digestive system > Gut ...
ATGATATTTCCCGCAGTGTAGAAAGAGGAACTCGTGATATAACTATACAAGGCAAAGGCATGGATTTGCTACCTGGTATTGCTATCAATCAGTTACCTACAAATAGTGCAAGTAATATACTCCTTACACAAACTCTCAGCTGGAATCCGAATACCACAGGTGGCACACCTACAGGTTATAGAGTCCACTTTGGCACAAACCCTACTAATCCTCCAGAGGTCGTAAATAGTCAGACTACCACGAGCTACATTCCCACTTTAGCTCTCAATACGACATATTACTGGCGTATCGTTCCCTTTAATGATACAGGGAACGCAGCCAGCCCTCCAATCTGGTCATTTACTACTACTGATCAAACCTCTATTGTCTCAGTTTCTCCCAATCCTCACAATTTTGGCAATATTCCAATTGGTCAATCTTCTCCTCCTCAGCTTTTTACCATCACAAACAATGACACAAGCCCTATAACTATTGGAAATATGTTCTTAGCTGCACCATTTGAGCTAAATAATACCAATGTTCCACCTGGAACTGTAATACCCGCTGGAGGGAATGTAACATTCACCGTAATATTCACACCTCCTTCTATAGGACCACAGTCTGCTAATATCACTATACTTTATGGGGTTACTTTTATTGAAGTTAATCTACAAGGAGCAGGTGTGCCTCCAGTTCCAGACCCAGCAACCGCTCCTTCACCAGCTAATAATGCTACTAATGTTTCACTAAATCCGACTTTGAGTTGGGAACCGAATACAACAGGCACTGGTGGAGCTCCTACAGGTTATCGAGTTCATTTTGGAGAAACAGCAACCCCACCAGTAGTAGCAGAAACCTGGACATCAACGAGCTGGACACCACCACCACCATTATTACACAATGGAGTATATTATTGGCGTATAGTCCCCTACAACGCCACAGGACACGCGGTAGTAGAAAACTGCCCTGTCTGGACTTTTACTGTGATACCACCACCTGCTATCTTTACTATCAACCCAGAGGACCACGATTTTGAAAATGTCATCATAAATCAACCCTCAACACCTCATACCTTTACTATCACAAATACAGGTGGCAGTCCTTTGATAATTTCCTCTGTTACTATACCAGGTGTTACTCCATTTAGTCTCGGAAATATTACAGGACTTCCCTGGACTATCAATGCAGGTGGAACTCGTCAATTTACTGCTACTTTCACTCCTACATCACTTGGTTATCAAACCGCAAATATAGTGATAGTGGACAATTTGAGCAGAGCCAATAATTATGTTACTCTCGAGGGAACAGGTGTCCCACCACGACCAAGTCCAGCTATCAATCCCACTCCGCAAAACTTTGCAATCAATGTCCCGCAAAATCAGATATTAAGCTGGTCTCCTGCTACAGGTGATACACCTACGGGATATAAGATACATTTTGGAACTACAAGTCCACCACCTCTTGTAATAGACATCATCGATAACCATACAGCTACTTCATGGACACCTGGTGAACTTCAAAGCAATACGGACTATTTTTGGTCGATAATACCTTATAATGCCTCTGGTGAAGCTATCGGTAGTGATATTTGGGCTTTTAAAACACTATTATTACCTGCTGTATTCAACATAAATCCAGTAAATCACAATTTTGGAAACATAGTAGTAAATCAGCCTTCCCTACCGCAGACCTTTGTCATCACAAACACAGGAGATGCTCCTCTGACCATAGAAACTATCACTATCTCAGGTGCAAATATGTTTACTCTCGGTGGCATATCTACTCTACCTTGGACAATCCAAGGTGGTGATGATAGAAGCTTTACTGCTATTTTTACACCTACAGTTACTGGACTACAATCTGCAAATATTGTCATTGTAGACAATTTATCCTCACTCGCTCCACCGAGGATAAATGAGGAAGAGGAACACGATAGAGCCACTCGCTATGTCTTTATCCAAGGGACAGGAACTCCGCAGATACCAAACCCCGCTATAAATCCTGTTCCAGCTCACAATGCCTTGAATGTGGGTCTAAATCAAATTTTGAGCTGGACACCTTCCCCCACAGGAGGCGAAGCTACTGCATATAGAGTCCATTTTGGAACTACCTCAACACCACCTCTCTTTCAAGACAACTGGACTTCTACCACTTGGACACCACCAAGTCTACAATACGGTCAGCAATACTGGTGGCGTATCATACCTTTTAACACGACAGGTGAGGCTATAGGAACTACTGTCTGGACTTTTACTACAGCAGCTGGACCTGGCGAATTTACTATCGACCCTGATGAACACGATTTTGGAAGTGTCGTAATAAATCAAGTGTCATCACCACAAACTTTCACTATCACAAATACTGGCAGTGCTATTTTGACTATCAATTCTATCTCAATTTCTGGTTCTACCGCCTTTACTCTACAAAATGTCAGCGACTTACCATGGACTATAAATAGTAATGCTATTAGAACTTTTTCCGCCACTTTTGCACCTACAACACTCGGTTCTCATATTGCTGACATAGTTATCGTTGATGATTTGAGTAGAGCTACTTATGAAATTCCTCTTTCAGGGACAGGTAATCCTTTGCTTCCAAATCCTGCTACCAATCCTATCCCGATTGACAATGCTACAGGAGTCCCTATCTCTCAATCACTTAGCTGGACACCTGCTGATACAGGCGGTATAGCTTTTGGATACGAAGTCTATTTTGGCACTACGAATCCACCACCTCTTGTAGAGGATAACTGGCTTTCTACAAGCTGGACACCTCAAAATTTACAACAAAATACGCAGTATTGGTGGAGAGTCATTCCCTTTAATATAACAGGTGAGGCTGCAAATTGCCCAGTCTGGACTTTTACCACCTATTATATCCCACCTGAGTTTTCTATTACACCAGAAACTCACAATTTTGGTAGTATCATGGTTAATTCTACATCAACTCCTCAAACCTTTACTATCACAAATACAGGTGGTAGCCCTCTTAATATCTTGTCTATCAGTATACCAGGCACCACTCCCTTTGCTCTTGCAAATGTTAGCAACCTGCCATGGTCTATTCCAGCAGGTCAAGATAGAACATTTACAGCGACTTTTTCACCTACCAATCTGGGATACATTTCAGCTAATATCGTGATTACTGATGATGTAACGCGGAATCTTTCATTCGACATAAATGACGAGGGGCAGGTTTCCGATAGAGCTTCTTATCAAATATTGATAGAGGGAACAGGCACACCGCAGATACCAAACGCAGCTATCAATCCTATCCCACCAGACAATGCAATTGATGTCCTGCTCACACAAGCTATGAGCTGGTCGATAGACTCTACTGGTGGTGAGCCAGCAGCATATAGGGTTTATTTTGGCACTACCAATCCGCCTCCACTTATCGTTACCAATTGGACTACTACAACTTGGGCACCTATTTCACTCATGGAAATAGATACACAATACTGGTGGCAAATCATACCTTATAATTTCTCTGGTGAAGCACTCAATTGTCCTATCTGGTCGTTTACTACTATAGTCAGCCCTCCTGAGTTTTCTATTTCACCAGAAACTCACAATTTTGGTAATGTCATCTTAGGACAGCCTTCTACTCCTCAAACCTTTACTATCACTAATATAGGTGGAAGTCCTCTTGTCATTAGCTCTGTAAATATACCAGGAACTACAAGCTTTGCTCTTGGAAATATTTCAGACCTGCCTTGGACTATCAATCCTACTGAAAATAAAACATTTACCGCTACCTATACACCTACGGAACTCGGATTTCAATCTGCCTTTATCGACATCATTGATAATGTAGTATCTTTTGCTACCCAGATGAAGAATGAAGAGGGGGAATTTGACAGAGCTACTCATCAAGTTTTTCTCGAAGGCACAGGTATCCCACAGCTACCATTACCCGCTATCAATCCGATACCACCAAACGATGCTACAGATGTCTTACTTACGCAGAGTTTGAGCTGGACTCCTGCAGCTACTGGTGGAGTCCCTGCTGCCTATAGAGTTTATTTTGGAACTACAAATCCACCACCTTTTGTTCAAGACAATTGGACAATGACAAGCTGGACACCGACTACTCTACAATACAACACGCAATACTGGTGGCGTATCATTCCATTTAATTCTACCGGTGAAGCTATAGACTGCCCTGTCTGGACCTTTAGCACTGTTGGTAGTCCACCTCTATTTACAATAACTCCACTAGAACACGATTTTGGAAATGTCGTTGTAGGTCAGCCTTCACTACCTCAACCCTTTACCATCACAAATACAGGTGGAAGTCCTTTGATAATAAGTTCCGTCTCTATACCAGGCTCTACTCCCTTTGCACTACAAAATGTTACAAACCTCCCCTGGACTATAAACCCTGGTGGCAATCAGACTTTTAATGCGACTTTTACACCTACTGCACTCGGCTATCAATCAGCAGAGATTGTGATTGTGGATAATATAGTTCGGAGTTCGGAGTTCGGAGTTCGGAATGATGACCGTGCCAATAACACAGTAACTCTTGAAGGCACAGGTATCCCACAACAACCTAACCCAGCCATCAATCCTGTTCCACCAAACAATGCGACAGATGTCCTCCTCACTCAAAGCTTGAGCTGGACGCCTGCTGCTACTGGTGGTGTTCCAACAGGTTACAGAATACATTTTGGCACTACCAATCCACCACCGCTTATGCAAAATAATTGGACAGCAACGACTTGGACACCGACAGCTTTGGCATATAATACTCAATACTATTGGCGTATTATTCCCTTTAATACTACAGGTGAAGCAGTTGACTGCCCTGTCTGGTCGTTTTTTACCGTTTCCAGTCCACCTATCTTTGCTATCAATCCACCAGAACACAATTTTGGTGATGTCATTGTAGGTCAGCCTTCTACAGCCCAGACTTTCACTATCACAAATACTGGAGGCAGTCCTTTGATAATAAGTTCTGTCTCTATCCCTGGCACTACTCTTTTTGCTCTTGGAAATGTTACAAACCTGCCTTGGACTATAAATGCAGGCGATAATAGGACATTTACCGCTACCTTTACACCTACCTCCTTGGGCTATCAATCAGCAGATATTGTGATTGTGGATAATATAGTTCGGAGTTCAGAGTTCGGAGTTCGGAATGATGACCGTGCTTCTCACACTGTGTTGCTCGAAGGCACAGGTATCCCTCAGTTCCCCAACCCAGCAGTTAATCCTATTCCAGCAGACAACGCTACGGATGTCATATTAACTCAATCTTTGAACTGGTCTCCTGCTGCTACAGGTGGAGTTCCTACAGGTTATAGGATACATTTTGGCACTTCCAACCCACCGCCTCTTGTGCAAAATAATTGGACTGCAACGACTTGGACACCTACAGCATTAGCTTACAATACACAGTATTATTGGCGTATCATACCATTTAATACTACAGGTGAGGCTGCAAACTGCCCTGTCTGGACTTTCCACACTGTTACAAGCCCTGCTGTATTTAATATCAATCCACCAGAACACAATTTTGGTAATGTCATTGTAGGTCAGTCCTCACAACCTCAGACTTTCACTATCACAAATACTGGGGGAAGTCCGCTTGTCATTTCTTCTGTTTCCATACCAGGTGCTACATCTTTTGCACTACAAAACATCACAAACCTACCATGGACCATCAATGCAGGTGGAAATTGGACTTTTACTGCGACCTTTACTCCTACTACAATTGGCTATCAATCAGCAGATATTGTGATTGTGGATAATATAATTCGGAGTTCAGAGTTCGGAGTTCGGAATGATGACCGTGCTTCTCACACAGTAATCCTCGAAGGCACGGGCATCCCTCAGTTACCTAACCCCGCAGTCAATCCTCTGCCTATAAACAACGCTATCGATGTCCCTCTGACTCAATCTTTGACCTGGGCACCTGCAGCTACGGGTGGTATACCTAGTGGATATAGAGTTCATTTTGGCACAACCAATCCACCGCCAATGGTGCAAAATAACTGGACTGCTACTATCTGGACACCAACAAGTCTTGATTATGATACTGTCTACTACTGGCGTATTATCCCCTTTAATACAACAGGTGATGCGACAAACTGCCCAGTCTGGACTTTTACTACTGTCTTTGACCCACCAATCTTTAGTATCGACCCTGATACTCACGATTTCGGGGACATCATAGTAAATCAATCATCGACACCACAGACATTTACAATCACAAATACAGGTGGCAGTCCGTTGATTATTAGCTCGGTCTCTGTTCCTGGCTCCACTGCCTTTGTCCTTGGAAACATCAATAATCTACCTTGGACTATCTTGCCTGATGGGATTAGGACTTTTACTGCGACATTTACTCCTACAACGATAGGTTACCAATCTGCAAATATTGTCATAGTGGATAATGTAGTTCGGAGTTCGGAGTTCGGAGTTCGGAATGAAGCTCGTGCAACAAATCAAGTCCTCCTCGAAGGCACAGGACTTCCGCTACTACCAAACCCAGCTATCAATCCTATCCCACAGGACAATGCTCTCGATATCTTACTCACCCAGTCTTTGAGCTGGTCTCCAGCAGCTACAGGTGGTTTACCATCAGGATATAAAGTATATTTTGGTGAAAGCAACCCACCACCGCTTGCCATTGATGATTTGACTTCTACCGTCTGGACACCACCTGCTCTCGTTCAAGATACACAATACTATTGGCAGATTATACCTTTTAATGTTACAGGAGAGGCTACAGACTGCCCTATCTGGACTTTTACCACTATTTATTTCCCACCTATCTTTACTATCAGTCCAGAAACTCACAATTTTGGTGAGATCATCCTCAATCAATCATCGACACCGCAGACCTTTATTATCACAAATACAGGTGGAAATCCGCTGAATATCCTCTCTATCACAATACCTGATACAAATCATTTTACACTTGGAAATGTGGATAATCTGCCTTGGAACATACTACCAGATGGTGGTCGCTCATTTACTGTTACTTTTTCACCTACATCACTCGGCTATCAGCAGGCTTATATCGTCATCAATGATGATGTTACTGGGAACGCAGACATCTTGTCTGCAAATTCAAATAGAAACGCAGACATATCGTCTCTGAGAACAAACAGAGATACCCACCAAGTCCTTATCGCTGGAACAGGTATCCCAGAATTACCACAGCCAGCTATTGAACCTAATCCTCAAGATGGAGCTACAAATGTGCCTCTCGACCAGATTCTTTTCTGGCAGCCTGCACTTACTGGTGGAGCACCTGAGGGGTATAGGGTCTATTTTGGTTCTTATTATCCACCACCGCTCATAGAAAACAACCATACAGCGACTTATTATACTCCGCCTGAACTGCTCATAGACAGTGATTATTACTGGTCTATTGTTCCTTTCAACTCTACTGGTCAGGCTGCCAATTGTCCTGTCTGGACTTTCAGTGTCATTAAGAGTCCACCATCTATAAATGTTTCACCTCTTTCACACGATTTTGGTGATCTCGGTGTAGGCTCTATTTCACCAGAGCAAACCTTTACAGTCTCTAATACTGGCGGAACACCTCTACTTGTCTACACTATAGCCAAATTTGGTGAGAATCATATAGAGTTTAATGTCATAGCTACAGGACTACCTTGGACTATTGAACCTGGCACAAATCGGACTTTCGCAGCTACATTTGCACCCTCAAGTCTCGGAACTAAATCTGCAAACCTTAGCATCTCTCACAATGCGGCAGGCTCTCCATCCAATATCCCTCTGACGGGGAATAGTCTTGAGCCAGCTATCTTTAGCATCTCGCATTCCTCTCATGATTTTGGCTTCATCGATGCAGGGCAAACCTCACCACCGCATACTTTCACTATCTTAAATCTCGGTGTTGCACCTTTGAATATCAATTCTTTTGAAAAGGAAGGTATGAATCCAAACGACTTTATCGTTTCTTCTGACGATTTACCAGGTGTTATACTTGCAGGAGAAAGCAAAACATTCAATGTGTTCTTTTCACCCATTGTAGATGGCATGAAATCTGCTTATATTTACATTTACCATAATGCCCTCGAATCTCCGCATATCGTAAGTGTCTCTGGTGAGGGTCTGGTCTCTGACGGTGATGAAGTTCATGTCCAGACTATGCTTTATGGAAACTTCCCTAATCCTTTCAACCCTTCTACTACTATCAGTTTCAACCTCATGATTGATAGCTATGTAACCATTGAAATCTTTGACATCAGAGGAGCAAAGGTCAAGACACTTCTTGATAACATGGTTTCCGCAGGTCAGCACAGAGTAGAGTGGAACGGTCTTGATGATAACGCTCGCGATGTCTCAAGTGGTGTATTCTTTTATCGGATGCAGGCTGATGGCTACTCTCAAGTGAGGAGGATGGTGCTTTTGAAATAAGAAATGAAAATGCAGAATGCAGAATGCAGAAATAATATTTCTGCATTCGTTCTGCTCCCCCCCACCGTCATTGCGAGGTTACTCTGATTAGGTAATTCTGCGAGCAAGCTCTTGAACCGCCCTCGAAGCAATCTACCCGAAGCAATCTCGCTGTGTGGGGGGAAATAGTTCAGAGCATAAGCTCCCTCTTTTTTTTTAACACAGAGGTTTTTGAGTTTTTTTCTTTTTTAACACAGAGTTTTTTAAGAGTTCACAGAGAGCACAGAGTATGTTTTTTAATTAATAAATCAATTATCATTCATACTCTGTGAACTCTGTGTCCTCTCAAATCCTCTGTGTTAAAAATCCTCTGTTTCCTCATTTTAACTCCGAATTCCGAACTCCGAATTCCGAATTCCGAATTCCTTCCCCCTCTATATATACTTAAGGGTCTCACCGGGCGATTTTTGGCTCACGAATCAAAAATATTTTTTTATGATGCCTCAAAACCCAGTCTACAAAAGGAAATTTTTTTTTTATTTTTTATAAAATTTAGTCTTGTTTAAAAAAATGATTGACAAAAAAAGCTCTTTAGATAATTTGTCCATAGATACCTTATTTAAGATAACTTGGAGGAAATTTTGTAGGGAACTGATTTATCTGTTCCGCCTTTTGTAGGGAACGCATTTAGCCGTTCCGAGCTATTGATTATTTTTTCGGAACGGATATATCCGTTCCCTACAAAGCCATATAAATAAAATATAAGGAGTATATATCATGAAAACCTATTTTTCCCAAAAACAATTTGAAAAAAAACTATGTCCTTTCATTTACATAGTTTTGGTAATGATGCTGATAGCTCTTGTATCTTGTAACAACTCAATAAAGGTTATTCCAGTAGATGGGATAGCTTTGAATGTTACAGCACTTACAATGGAGCTTGGAAATGAACAACCTTTAATGGTTTCCATTTCCCCTGAAAACGCTACAAACCAAAAATTGATTTGGTCAAGTAGCGATAATACCGTAGCAGATATCTCCGAATCTGGTGTTATCACCGCTATATCAGAGGGAATTGCAACCATTGCTGTATCTACTGTCGATGGTGGAAAATCAGCAGAATGCATTGTTACAGTTGAAAATCCTATTGTCTTTGCGATAGCACACACTGACCATTGGCTTGAAGCTGTAGATTTTATCAAAGAAAATGATGATAATAATAAATACAAAATTCTTTTTCTCAACGATTTAACAATTCCTGGTTCGAGGTATCCAACTTTTGGTGAAAAAAAAAATATAATAGTCTCTATTCATGGAAATCATATAATAAACAAAAGTACTGGTTGGAGTTTTCTGAATGTTGGTCCATATCAAACCATTATCATAGAAGATATAATTTTTGATAGTACTGGTTGGAGTTCATCCTTGATTAATGTCGAGGGTGATGAGGCAGTTTTTATAATGAAAGGCAATTCTATCCTCAGAAAAGGTCTTAGAGGAGTATATGTTAGAAATGAGGGATCTTTTTATATGTATGATGGTCTTATTACAAATAATTTATCTTTTGGTGGAAGTGGTGTCTATCTTGTAAATAATGCCTTATTCACTATGTATGGAGGTATGATATCAGACAATCATACCCATGATATACCAGGACCTCCACCTAATTCCCCTGGAGGTGGTGTGTTTGTTGATAGAAGCACCTTTATTATGAAAGGGGGGAGCATTACCGGTAATTCTTCATATGATCCCGGCGGTGGAGTTTATGTGATCAGAGGCACTTTCTATATGTCGAGTGGCATAATAGCAAATAATGAAACAATTTACGGTGGAGTAGGTGGAGTTTATTTAGAAAATAACTCTGACTTTATCATGTCCGGTGGTATTATTTATGGTAGTGAGGCATCGGGTGTAGAGCCTGAGCTTGCCAATAAAGGTGGAATATTGTCAGCATTGTATAGAGCGAGCTGGCTATATGATGTTACTCAATACGGAGATGGTACCGATATTTTACCTCATATTGATGACCATATCAGTGGCACAGGACATACTATCATAGGTAGAGAATGAAATTGAAGAAAAAATTTATTTAATAAAAATAAAAGGAGATATTTATGAGTTTTAAAACGAAAAAAGATACAAGCTACTTATATAGAATTTTGATAATTTCTATCTTTTTTATGTTAATAACCTCTCTGTCTGCAGCGTGGCTCACAGATATACCTAAAAGACTTACACAGCCTAATGGAGTTCAAATTGCAGCTTTTAGCTCTGGTGATGAGTTTTTTAGCTGGGTTCATGATGAAAATCACTTTACAATGGTAAAAGATGACCTATCTGGATTTTGGTGCTGGGCACAAGAGGAAAATGGTGAGTTAGTATCTTCAGGATATCCTGTACATCTTTACAATCCTGAAAGCAGGGGTATCAGACCTCATGCAAGGATTTCAGCAGGCTTATATCGTCATCAATGATGATGTTACTCGGAATTCGGAATTCGGAGTTCGGAGTTAAGAGTGAGCATAAGCTCCCTCTTTTTTTAACACAGAGTTTCCAAGAGAAGGCACAGAGAACACAGAGAAGAGGGATTTACAAGTTACAAGTTATAAGATGCACCTACCTATCCCCCAATGGAAAATCGATAATTCTTATTTCTGCATTCTTATTTCTTATTTCTTGAAATTCTTCTTTCTGCATTCTGCATTCTGCATTCTTATTTCTTGAATTTCTTCTTTCTGCATTCTGCATTCTGCATTCTTATTTCTTGAATTTCTTAATTCAAAATTCATCCCCCTCTATATATACTTAAGGGTCTCACCGGGCGATTTTTGGCTCACGGAGCAAAAATATTTTTTTTCTATAGCCAAAAACCCAGTCTACAAAAGGAAATTTTTTTTTAAATTTTGACATATTTAAAAAAGTCTTGACAAAATAAGTTAAAAAATAATAATCGTCTATAAATATTTGCCTATAACTTCAACTGAGAACGCAGGCATCTTGCCTGCAAACTTTGATTATTCCTAATATATTGCAGGCAAGATGCCTGCGTTCCCAGTTGAAGTAAAAGGCGAGTAATAAAAGAGGGCATTAAATTAAGTAAAATGAGTTTTTTTGTAATATTTGTTGTTAATTAAAGTTATTTAAATGTAGAGATAGTAATTAGTAATTAATAATTACTAATTAATTTAGAGGAATAGATGAAAAAAAGATTATTATTATGTTTCTTGATAGTGTTAATAGGGTGTTTACTGACTGCTCAGTCAATATATTCCTTTTATGGACCTGCCGAGATTTCATATCAGCGAGACACCTTTGGCTCTGGTATGGGTGGAGTCGGTATCGGGGACTTATTTCGGCACAATACGACTCTCTTGAATCCAGCTCTTAGCACTACGATTGATAGGGTGCATTTTTCTACAGCTGTCTCGATGGGAAATATTTATTATAAGGATGCCGAAAATCATACATTTCGAGATGACCAGGTCTTTTTGCCTTATTTTAACATAATCATACCTGTCAGTAATCACAGATTTGGAGTTCACTACCAAAACATTAGTTCTGGCAAGCTCGATACAGAAAAGCAATTGGAAGTGAGTTTTGATGATGAGATTTTTGAAGTTACTGAAATTCAAAGGCAGGCTTATACTCTTTTTAAAGCTGGACTATTTTATGCTCATAAAAATGATATAGTAAATTTTGGTCTCGGTTTAAATTATATGTTTGGACACAATGTCAGATTTTCACAGCAAAGGTTTGATGAGCTTGATTATCTCAGTGGTAGGTTTGAAATAGAGCACACCTTTAGTAATCCGAGCTTTGACATAGGACTTGCTAAAATCTACAAAAATATTTCTACTGGAGTGTCCTTTAGTCTACCTGTTGATTTAAAAGGAGATAACTATTTCAAAACAAATACTCTTAATGAGCATCAAGGCGATGCTGTTTATGAATATCCAGCCAGAGCAGCTCTCGGTATTACATATAAAATACTTGATAATGTCTTTATCACAACAGACTTTGATGTGGAACTCTGGGGCGATACCAACAATTTTGAAAATAGCGTAGACACATATCGTGCTGCTCTCGGTATGTCTTGGGAGGGAAATAGACATTCTCGAAATTTCCTTGCTCAGATACCTTTTAGAGCTGGTATTTCTACAAGAAACCTCCCTTTTGAAATAAATGGACACCAAATATATGAAATGGCTTATTATTCTGGCTTATCATTTCCTTTGAAACAATATGAAAGCTATTTGCAAGTAGCCTTTAAGTATTTTACAAGAGGTGATGAGCTAAAACATGAATATTCTGAGGATGGCTTTCTCTTTACAATAGGAACTTCAGGCTTTGACTTTTTCACAAGAAGGACAGATAGGAAAGCTCCGCGTGATATACCAATGCCAGATAGGAGATATTAGAGAATGCGGAGTTCGGAGTTCGGAGTTCGGAGTTCGGAGTTCGGAGTTCGGAATTCGGAATTCGGAATTCGGAATTAGTAATTAGTAATTACTAATTACAAAAAAAGGTTTTTTTAGGAGAATTGGACTATGTATATAGATAAAGATTTATGTGATATCTGCGGAACTTGTGCCTCTGTATGCCCTGAAGCAGCTATCAGAATCAAAGAATTTGAAGTTTTAATAGACACAGAGAAATGTAGCAAGTGCAATTCATGTGCCAAAATCTGTCCTCCACAGGCTATTAATGCCCTATCCCCTACCTCTTACCCCCTATCCCCTTCCCCCTACCCCCTATCCCCTACCCCCTACCCCCTATCCCCTACCCCCTACCCCCTATCC
>Ga0099364_10009944_pt1 | contig 13156 bp, 7 predicted proteins | sample TergutTh196P3_FD_73070 | JGI IMG/M metagenome (GOLD analysis project Ga0099364, IMG submission 73070) | Microcerotermes parvus P3 segment gut microbial communities from Pointe-Noire, Republic of the Congo - Th196 P3 | ecosystem: Host-associated > Arthropoda: Insects > Digestive system > Gut ...
GCAAGAATGTTCCCTTTAGAAAATCTCATGAGATTGTGGGCAGTATTGTAAAACATTGCGAAACAAATAAAGTAGACTTTTTCTCTTTAACCGCAAAAGATTTAAAGCAGTTCTCTAATGTTTTTGAGGATGATATTACCGAAATACTAAACCCAAAAGCTTCAACTGAGAGAAAACTATCCATTGGCAGTACTTCGCTTTTGCAAATAGATAAACAGATTGAGATGTTGCAGGGGATTATGGGCTTAGCCTAAAATTTTTATCTATTTAGCTTTTACTGCATAAACAACCATTGAACTTGTAAGACAAAAATTCCCAATGGCAATTTTACTTTTTAAGTGATACCATATTATTTTTAGGATGTAAAAATAGTCGGTAAACTTTTCACAATTAGCCCAATACTTTTTTATTTTAGGCAATAATCCAAACTCTACCGGATGATAAACTTTAACATAATCAAATCCAACTTCTTTTAAAAGCATGGTAAGATTTCTTTTTGAAAAATAAGATAAATGCCCGGGCAAAAAATAGTTATAATTAGATTTTAATTTTTTTGCCTGCAAGCCCTCCATGTTTGCAGTTTGGATTACAAGAAGCCCGCCGGGCTTTAAAAGTTTATAACATATTTCAATTGCCTTTTTAGGATTTTTTAAATGCTCTATTAGTTCAATCATTGTTATCACTGAGAAAAAGTTTTTTGAAAAAGGATTATTTTCGATAGTTCCAATGTGTAAAAATCCGCCTGAATAATCTTTGGCAATTTTGGCTGAATATTTAGAAATTTCAATTCCATAAACGTCAAAAAATGCCGATGCCGAGTGCATGAGTCCGCCAAAAGATGCACCTATATCTAAAAAGTTGCCTGTTTGAACATATTTGCGAATATTCTTAATGCGTTTGTCAAAAACATATTTTGCAGCCGAGCGAATTTTGCGTTCATCGGTATAAGAATACTCGTTTTTTCCGGTATAATAATTTTCAGTATAAAACGAATTTAGCATTTTGTCAGAAAATGGAGGGTTCATAAAGATGAATCCGCAATCGTGGCAGCGATATATTGTAAACTCGTTTGTAAAACGATCGATATGATAAAGTTTACCTATTTGCCTTTTTTTGCATAAAGGACAGTTTTTATGAGGATTATCGTAAATTTTATTTTTCATTTGTCTTTGTCTTGACATCATTTAATTTTATTGCAACAATGTTATATTATAATGAATCTTGATATTACTTTTTTGCTTTATTATATCAAGCATTTTTATAATTAATTCTATACATTTATAAAATTAATTATAAAAGATATAATTAAGAGACTGTAACGCTTTTAGTATTATAAGGAGTGGTTTATGAAAAAATTAAAAACAATTTATGGTGATACCATATTAGTTGACGATGATAATTATGAAATAGCTAAACAGTACAATTGGTCTGTAAAAGTAGATAATAAAACACAAAGACGTGAAGTAATTACGTATTCAAAGATAAAAGATATAAACAATAAAGAAGTTTCTAAAGAGATTGTTCCTAAAAAAGTTTTGCAAAAAGGAATTACTTATAAAAGGTTAATATTGGATTTAGGCACAAAAGTGGCGTTGTTTAAAAACGAGAATCCTTTTGATTTAAGAAAAGAAAACCTTATAGTATTTAATACGCCAAAGGAGTTTACCAATGTTCTATCTAAACTTCATAAACTATCCAAAAAAGGGAATCTAAAATTAAGTAACAAGATACCAAAGAAACCAAGAGTAGCAGGAGGGAAGAAACCAAATCCTATACAAACAAAGTATCTTGGTATTCAATGTATATTTCCTGATATTCCACATCCATGGGTTTGCACTATTAGGTGTGATCATAAAATTTATCGTTTAGGCAGTTATTCAAAAGAAGAATATGCAGCATTAGCATACGACCAAAAGGCACTTGAACTTTATGGCAAGGATGCTATAGTAAACTTTCCGGGTTTAACTATGGAAGAGATCACAGAAAAACTTGAAAAAATCAAAGCAGAAGATGCGGTTATTTTTGATGGCTATCGTTCAAAATCTTTGCAAGGCATAAATTTCAATGTTCCCAAAACATCCCAATATGTAGGTGTTCATTTTTCGAAGGCAGGTAAGAAATGGGTAACTATATTAAATCATCGTAAAAGAGAATATTATTTGGGTTATCATGATACCGAAGAAGAGGCGGCACTTGTATACGATAAGAAGGCACTTGAACTTTATGGGGAAAAAGCAAAAGTAAATTTTCCACATAAAAGGCGTTCACTACTTAGAGAAATAGAGATGGAAAGACTTGAAAATCCTAAAGAAGAAGAAAGAGAACGTAGATTTCAAAAGCGGCGTTCAATATATAATCAAGGTAAACTTAGAGACGTTAAAAAAACTTCCAAATATGTTGGTGTTTGTTTATATAAGGGCAGCAATAGATGGAGGGTTAAGATATCTCATCGCAGAGTATTATATCATTTAGGTTATTTTGCTAATGAAGAAGAAGCGGCACGAGCATATGATAAAAAGGCACTTGAACTTTATGGAAAAACGGCAAAGCTGAATTTCCCTAAAAAGTAATTTGTTTAAAAAAAATTATTGTTAGTGTGATGTAAATTTTGTCAATAATAAAACCCAATTTTCCCCTTGACAAAACCCGCTCCACAAATAATATGATACATAATTAGAAAACCCCAAAGGAAACAATTATGTTTCATATAAACGATGTTTTTTATTAAAAATAAGGGGATTATCCCCTAAATCTTATGGAGGATTCTTTATGAATTTACTTAAATTAAAGTTACAAAATATGCTAAGGTCTTTTTTGCATATTATGGGTTTATTTAAACTTAAACTACAAAAGCTGCTAAAATCTTCTTGGAAAGTGAAGACCGCAGGAAGTTTCGGGATGCTTGCAATATGTTTGAGCGTATTCTTGTTGTTAGAATTGGATTGTTTTGGCGGCGGTGGTGGAGATGCCGGAACTTTTGAGCTTACTTTTGATTTTGAAGAGCAAGAAGCACCCTTCAAAATATCCGCATTTTATTTGGATAACCGTGGTACAGCACGCGAGTTGTATAATATGGCAGACGGCGTAACTCTCGACACATCTTACCAAATACCGAGAAACGCGCAGGCTTTGGTTATGGCGGTAAGAATGCAAAACGAAGCCAACCAAGACGGTAACGATGAATGGATAGTTGTTGATTATCACGTTGTTATTAATGATGGGCATCGTTCGAAAACTACTAAACTTTACCCGATCTATTTTCCGCATAACTTTAACGATATAGATTCTGCCGTAGTGGTACTAAATATGTTAAAGCACGAAGAAGGGGAAAAAGGAGAAGAAGGAGAAGAGCGCGAAGAAGGATTTGAATTTCAATTAGACCTATTTGTTAACGGACAGCCGATAGATAGGGAAGATTACATTTTCGTAGGGCGAGCGCCGCTTGATTACCCTAATCTGGGAGGAGAGGCTGCCCGCGACAAACACAATTATATACTTAGAGACCCGTTGGCTGCGTTTAATAGGCTTAAAAATAATAATAAGACAGAGATTTATAGCGTAGAGTTTTCAGGTAGGCCAAACATATCAACGGACTCACACCATATACAATCATACGCGTGGTATGATGGGTGGCATATTATTGGGCATAGTAGAGGACCTCTTATTGGGACAGATGACCCCGGTATTTTTTATTTTAAAAATACTACAACCAATGCTAAGTTTTCAATGGATTTTCCGGCAGGAACGCTTCATCCCGGCGGTATGCAGGTTATTGGCGATTATTTAGTGGTGCCAACTCAAAGAAAATCTGAGAAATCTACGCCTAAGAAGAGTCCGGAGGTATTGTTGTATGATTTAACCCCGCTTCGTAACGGCAATCATCCTTGGCTGATTACAACTTTGTTTACTACCTTCGGAGGAGAACAATCTCTCGGTATCACAGACGTAGCCAATTACATCGAATACAAGGGGCTGAACAGTGATAGCTATAAAGGCACCCATATAGCGGGCGTGATGGATCCGGGTAATAACCGTCTTGAAATTCACATAGCCACCGGCGGAAAAGGTCTTGCAGATTCGCAATATCACTGGAATTTCTTGGGAGTCACACAGTTGGACCGTTCACACTACGACGGCATGGCGCTTGTTAGAGACGAAAACCACGACATTTGGATGTTTGGGTTTTTCGGGGAAGGATCTGCCTCCTTTGACGCGAGAGTTCATTTGTATCAACTTACCCAAAACGCCAATTCACAGGATGGAATATTAAAAAAACAATTTAACACCACCTACCTGAATCACTCCCCCATAGGAAAAACACGTCCGGTGGGAGGAGAACTAAAACTAAATATTGACCACGATTCTTACGATGGAACGATGTGGGACATTTCTGCTCGTTGGGGAACAGGTTTTCTCGTATTCGATGATAGGGATAGATTTCTAATAACCGTAACGGAAAGAAATCTCAGTGGCAAAAATGCAGCTACAATGAATGATTTCTGGTCTACTCAAGGACCGGAACCGACTAAATACACCGTAACGGTTAACGACAACGTAGGCGGAATATCAGGTACATCAGGTGGGGGAAGTTACAATAAGTACGATAGAGTAAACATAAACGTGTCGGTGCCCGCAGGCTATATTTTCAAAGGTTGGACAACTACAAGCTCCGGCGTTGTATTTGACAACGCCAATTCTCGTAGTACCTACTTCATTATACCGGATAACGCGGTAACGGTAACGGCAAATTTTGAACCATTGCTTAATACTTTTACCGATACTCGCGACGGTCAAGTATATGGCTCCGCCATTATTGGCACCCAAACTTGGATGACACAGAACTTGAATTATAAACCGGCTTCCGGTACTTCTTGGTGTTATAATGAGGATGAGTATGATGAGTATTATTGTGAGACTTATGGTCGTTTATATACTTGGGATACTGCTATGGCAGGTGCATCGAGTTCGAGTGCATCTCCCAGCGGTGTTCAGGGTGTTTGTCCTCCGGGTTGGCATTTACCGTCTTATGATGAGTTGAGAAAGTTGGCTGATTACGCAGGCCATGATCAGTCGGCCCGTGATACTTCCGGTACGAAGTTGAAATCTCCTATGATTTGGCTGCCATATACGGGGATTCCCTATGGTACGGATAATTACGGTTTTTCGGCGTTGCCCGGCGGCTTTCGGAGCCTGCCCATCATCGGTTTCAGACAACTCGGCGAGTTTGGCTATTGGTGGACGGCAACGGAGTTTAGTGCGAATAACGCGTGGAGTTTGCGTTTAAGCTATGACACACCTCGCATGAGTCTTGAGAATATAGTCAAGAGTTTCGGCTACTCGGTTCGTTGCGTGAAAGACTGATAGTGTTGATGTTTAGTTATTGTGTAGTAACTAACTTGTAACCTTTTTATTTAACCCTTTTACTGGGAGGGGAAAGCCTGCCTTTGAGGGGGGGGGGTAGAATTAAGAAGAAATGATTGTAATAATTAGCCACAACAAGAAGTGTACTTTTTGTTGCAGTATAAATTATACTATGCTGTTTGGCAAGTGCAAAATTTCTTGACATCATTTAATTTCATTACAATAATGTCGTCAAGTAGTTTTTATTAAGATGAGGTTGCATTTAGCTAAATGTATTATAAAAGTTTTCAACTTGTAATGGTTTTTGTTCTTGTTTTGTGTTGGTCGTGTAAACCGTTTGAAAATCCTATTGATAGATATACCGTGTTTATACATTTGCCGGCAGAACCCGATACACTTAATCCCATAACTTCTACCGATGCCTATTCTTCGAGAATAAATTCTCATATTTATGAGTCTCTGCTTAAAAGAAATCTTGATACATTGGAGCTTGAAGACTGTTTGGCAGATAGATGGGAGATAGGCCTAAATAAAAAGTATTTTACATTTTATCTTAAAAAAGGTGTACTTTGGAGTGACGGAATCGAATTTACTGCGGATGATGTAGTATACTCTTATCAAAAAATAATGGATCCTCTAACTGCCAGTGCACCTCTTAAAGTGTACTATAAAGATATTATAGAGTGCATCAAGATAGACAAATATACAGTACGGTTTACTTATGCAGAACCTTTCTTTTTGGCACTTGAATTTTGCGGAATGATGCCCATTGTGCCTAAACATATATTTGATGATGATACCGATTTTAATACTCATAGAAATAATAGGCATCCAATAGGAACAGGACCATATAAGTTTAGTCGTTGGAGAACTTCTTCAATGATAGAACTGGTAACAAATGAACTGTATAGAGAAGAGCATCCTGCCATCAAAAGAGTAGTCTATAGAATAATCCAAGAAAGCAATGTTGCATTGCAAATGCTCAAAAAAGGCGATCTAGATGTTATGACTTTAAGGGATATTCAATGGGCAAGGCAAACTAATTCTAAAAGGTTTAACGAAAAATTTTACAAACTTAAATATTTTACACCCGGTTATAACTATATAGGCTGGAATTCACAAAGAGAATTTTTTTCAGATAGAAGAGTTAGGCAGGCAATGGCAATGCTTATAAATCGTGAAGAGATTTTAGAAAAACTTTTATTTGGAAATGGTAGAGTGGTAACAGGTACTTTTTATATTTTTAGCAAATATTATAGTGATGATATAGAACCTTTGCCGTATAATCCTCAAAGGGCAAAAGAACTTTTAGAAGAATCCGGCTGGGCAGCAGGCAGAGATGGCTTCTTACAAAAAGACGGTAAGCGGTTTTCATTTACTTTTACCATATCATCAGGTAGTAAATTTGCAGAGAGGCTTGCTACAATTTTAAAAGAAGATTTTTCCAAAGTTGGAATTGAAATGAATGTCGAAAGATATGAGTGGGCTGTATTCATTCAACGAATACAGAAAAAAGAGTTTGATGCAACATCGTTGGCGTGGAGTTTAGGGTATTCTAGCGATCCTTATCAATTATGGCATTCATCACAAATTGAAGGCGGATCTAACTTTTGCAGCTTTTCAAATAAAGAAGCCGACAAAATAATAGAAACTGCACGACAAGAATTCAATGATGAAAGACGAATAGCACTGTATCGAAGATTTAATCAAATTATACATGAAGAACAACCCTATACTTTCTTGTTTTGTAATCCGGCTTTGGCAGTGGTAAGCAGAAGATTTACAAATGTAAATGTTCATACTATGGGTTTAGATATAACTAAATGGGGTATAGCTGATAGTAAATGAAAAAATATATTTTAAAAAGATTGCTTCTTGTTATCCCTACATTTTTGGGAATAACTCTTATCACTTATTCAATGGTAAGACTGGCTCCGGGTGATTATACATCTATAAGGGCAGGCATGGATGGTGCTTTGCAAGCAGGTGCTGTGGGCGGTGATATTTTTGAACAAGAAAGAAAATTATACGGTCTTGATAAGCCTGTTATAATAGGTTATGCAGACTGGTTGTATAGTTTTTTAAAACTCGATCTTGGAGTATCTCGCAAAGATGGAAGACCTGTTATAGAAAGAATTAAAGAAACTTTACCTGTAACCATGACGCTTAGTATTCTTTCAATACTTATAATTTATATGATTTCAATTCCATTGGGAATTTTATCGGCAGTTAAAAAAGGTACTCTTTTTGATAGGCTGACAAGTTTAATATTATTTATTTTGTATTCGCTTCCTGCTTTTTGGGTGGCTTTGCTGTTATTGATGTATTTTTCAAGCGGTGAACATCTTGATTTATTTCCCCTTGGCGGGATAATGTCTGACAGCGTAGAACATGCAGGGTTCTTTATAAAGTTACGCAATATCATGTGGCATTTGGTGTTACCTCTTGTAACCTTAACTTATGGGGGGTTTGCTTTTTTATCAAGATATACGAGAGCAAATATGATAGAGGTTATAAATCAGCAATACATTGTAACTGCACGAGCAAAAGGATTAAGCGATGCAAAAGTTATCTTTGTACACGCTTTTAGAAATTCTATGATTCCGCTTGTTACACTTATGGCTTCGCTCTTACCCGGTCTCATAGGGGGTAGTGTAATAGTAGAATCAATTTTTTCTATACCCGGAATGGGTCGATTGGGATTTGAAGCCATAGGAACCCGCGATATTCCTGTTATCATGGCAATAACATCTATTTCAGCTCTTCTCACATTGGTTGGCATATTGCTTTCTGATTTGAGTTATGCTCTTGTTGATCCTCGCATTCGCTTGGAGGATAAATCATGATACCAAGAAATTGGAAATTAGTATGGCATGAATTTAAACGCAATAAGCTGGCTGTTGCGGGCTTATGTATTGTAATAGTTTTATTTTTTATAGCGATATTCGCTCCATTGATAGCCAACAATAAACCTTATATATATATTACCGAAGAAAAAGTATATTTTCCATTGTTCAAAAATTACAGTGAGTTTAGAAATATTGATTTTCGTAAACTCGAATGCGATGGGTTTAAAATCTTTCCGCCAATTCCCTATACTCCTTCTGAATATGATCTTGATTATATAGTGAGTCCGCCATGTTCTTCTCATATTTTGGGTACCGATGAACAGGGAAGAAGTTTAGCATCGCGAATGGTGCATGGAGCGAGAGTATCTATTTTTGTGGGATTTGTTGCCGTTTTTATTTATGTTACAATCGGCATTTTTATAGGAGCTATTGCAGGATATTATGGTGGAGTTTTAGATTTAACAATTTCAAGAATAATTGAAATTGTGATGTGTTTTCCAACTTTCTTTCTTATACTTACTATTCTTGCCTTGTGGGGTCCCAGTTTATTTAGTGTAATGATTGTAATAGGTATAACAGGCTGGACAGGTGTGGCTCGAATAGTGCGAGGAGAATTTATAAAACTTAGAGGTATGGAATTTGTAATAGCCTCAAAGGCAACCGGTGCAAAAGATTTTTGGATTATTATAAAACATATTTTACCTAATTCGTTAGCACCTGTTTTGGTTACGGCAACCTTTGGTATAGCTTCAACCATATTGATAGAGTCGTCTCTAAGTTTTCTTGGATTTGGGGTACAGCCCCCAACTCCAAGCTGGGGGGATATTTTATCTCAATCGAGAGACTTTATGGATTTTGCCTGGTGGCTGACTTTAATTCCCGGATTTTCAATATTTATAACAATTACAGCATATAATCTTGTTGGAGAAGGACTTCAAGATGCATTAGATCCCAAACAGAGAGGAAAATAAAATCAGAAAAATTTGAATATTTATTCAAATAAAATTACCGTCTTAAATACCTATAGAAATACAAAAAAAATTCATTTAAAACTTGACAAAATTCGCATAGCATTTTAGTGTCCACATAATGGGGGGGGGTAACTTTCCGCCTCCTATAAGACTGATAGCATAATTCTTAAGTTTTTTTGAACATTTAGTACTTATATGCTTATAATTAAGGAGGATTTAAATTATGAAAAAAGTATTATTTTTATTAGTCGTTACTCTTACAGCAGGGCTTATGGCTTGTGGAAATTCAGATGAAATCTACACAATAACATTTGATGCTAACGGCGGATTTGGCGGACCTGAATCCATAAAAATTAAGTATGGAGATACAATGCCCAATCTTGGTGTAGAATTGCCGGTAAATTTGGGATATTATTTTGTCGGATATTACTCTGTATCCGAAGAGGGTAGTGTTTTAAAAAATGGCGAAGTAAATGGCGGAACAATGTACTACGATGCTAATTTAACGCCAACGAAAGAATATTGGAATGAAACGAGCGATATTACATTATATGCTTATTGGACGATAATACCCGAAATTGCAATAGTGTTTAATAGTAATGATGGGAATGATGATATAGAAACACAAAATGTTTTAGAAAACACATCAACAACCTTAAGAGAAAATACATTTGAACGAACAGGATATTCGTTTACCGGCTGGTCGAGTACTCAAACCGGAGATATTGAATATGAAGATGGAGTAAACTATACGGCAGGCACATCAACAGTAAAATTATATGCGGTGTGGGTAGTAGATATTGTAATGCCAATATACAGTACCAGCCAGTTAATTGATTATTTGGCAGTTTTTAATGACAATACCGTAGATGACCCAATACCGGTTAAGATTAATATGGAGCTTTCTACCAGTCCGTTAAATGTAGATCCTTATGCCGATTGGGTTCATATTTTAGCTGTTATTGGTGAGGCAAAAAAATATATTGCCCTTGATCTTTCAGACAGTACCGGAATGGAGGCATTTTCACGTATTTTATACCGGGATGCAAATACCGGTGAAAAATTTATTGTGTCGCTTATATTGCCAAATACAACAACAATGATACCGGAATTGGCACCTCAACCGGCTGTTGTGCCGCCTATGTGGGCCGATAGAGCCTTGACATATTTTATCGCATTAAAAGAGCTTACAGGTATGAAAGTATCTGATATTGGTTCATCATCTATCAGAGGGCATACCAACTTAACTAAGGTAAATTTCCCTATGGTAGTTAATATTGGTGTAAGTGCCTTTTCTGATTGTACAGGTTTAATTAGCGTGAGCTTTCCTGCAGCAATAAATATTGGTGCAGGTGCTTTTTTGCGTTGTACCGATTTGACAAGTGTAAGTTTTCCTGCTGTAAAAAGTATTGATGGTAATCCTTTTGGCAGTTGCACAAGTCTTTCAAATTTTATAATAACTGAAACAGATTCTTTAAGTGTTATTGAAAATGGAAGAGCTTTGGTGCGTAATAATACCGAGCTGATTGCTTACCCTGCTGCTTCAGGAGATATTGAATTGAGTGCAATTACTCATATTGAACTTTATGCTTTCTTAAATTGTACCGGTTTAAATAGTGTAAGTTTTCCTAATGTAATCAGTATTGGAAGTGTTGCATTTGCAAATTGTACCGGCTTAAATAGTGTAAGTTTTCCTGTGGCAGCAAGTATTGGTATTGATGCTTTCTATGGTTGTACCAATTTAACCGATATAAGTTTTCCTGAAGCAGTAAGTATTGGTTCGGGTGCTTTCAGATATTGTACCGGCTTAAATAGTGTAACACTTGGCACTATTACTGCAGCAAATTTTAGCAGCTCAGTTCCATTTCCGGGTAATTTGCGAACTGTTTATTTTGCTCCAGGTGGAGGAGCGGGAACTTATATTAGAGTTTTACCGTCTGAAAACTGGTACTGGACAGGAATTACGTATACAATAACATTTGATTCTAATCAAGGCAGTGGAGTACCAGACCCAATAGAGGCAAGATATGGATTCCCAATGCCCGAAATTACTGTGCAAGCCCCAACAAGAGCAGGATATGCTTTTATTGGGTATTTTGATGCCCAAACAGGTGGAACAAGGTACTATAATGCCGATTTAACAAGTGCAAGAGATTGGGATAAGGAGAGCGATGCTGTATTATATGCCCAATGGGTGCCGTTAAGAACTATAACCTTTAATGCTAATTATGGTACGCAAGCAGAAATAGAAACACAAGATGTTCCAATAGGCATAGCAACTGTCTTGCGGGCAAATACATTTATACAAAGCGGATACAGATTTATAGGGTGGTCGATCACTCCAACAGGAGATGTAGAATATGCTAATGGAGCAAACTATACAATAGGTGATTCTAATGTGACATTATATGCACAGTGGGAGGAAATGGATGAGGAATTTTTTAGCATGGTATGGATACCTGCCGGTAGTTTTAAGATGGGCAGCCCAACTACTGAGATAGGTCGGGACAGTCAAGAGAATTTGCATACAGTAATCTTGACAAGTGGTTTTTGGATGGGCAAGTATCAGGTGACACAGGATGAATATTTGGCAGTAGTGGGTACTAATCCAAGCTATTTTAATGGTGAGCCTGGTGGAAATCTTGGTGATCGAAGACCTGCCGAAGGAGATATTCAGGGCAGGCGTCCTGTTGAGTCGGTATCTTTGCTTCGCGTAATTATATATTGTAATAAATTATCTATAATGAAAGGATTAATGCCCGCTTATAGTATCGATGGCAGCACTAATCCTGATGATTGGGAAAATAATATGACTCCTGAGGTTTTGAATAGAGTAGAATTAGTGTCAGGTTCTACTGGTTATAGATTGCCTACAGAAGCACAGTGGGAATATGCGTGTAGGGCAGGAACAAACACAGCCTTTAATAATGGGAATAATTATAATTCTGATAGTACAGGATATGATGATGCTTTGGTAGGACAAGTAGCTTGGTTTAGTGCTAATAATAGCAAAAGAACACGTCAAGTAGGACTATTACCTGCTAATGCATGGGGATTACATGATATGCATGGCAATGTATTGGAATGGTGTTGGGATCGACATAATATCAATATGAATGTTTATGGCGATGTTGGTGGTACTCGTATTGATCCTGTTAATATTATCGGTAGCCATAGTCGTATTCTACGGGGTGGGTCTTTTCGCCTCAATGCGTCGCATCTGGGCTCGGCACGGAGGTATTCCAGTGGGCAGACATTTCCTGCCAACCACTCAGGCTTTCGTGTTATCCGCCCTTAGAAAATAGTTGGTAGTTTTTAGTGATTAGTTTTAATAAAAATAGTTATAGGAGGTATATATAAAAGAAAAATTATTTTTTACAGCAGGTCTTTAGACCTGCAAAATTTAAAAATTTATTCAAACAGGAGAAAAAAATGAACAAAAAAAGAATAGCAATCTTATTGCTATTACCGGTTGTTTTATTGCTGGTTCAGTGTTCAAATAATTCTACGGATACTAAACAGCAAAGAGCATATACCGAAGAAAAACGTTATTGGCAAGGAAGTATTAATGATAATTTTGCCGATGATAAAGTTGCCATAGTGCTTAATAGAGAAGCAAGCCTTAATTTTAAAACATACACTATAGAAGATTTTCCCGAAATTAGCTGTCGAGAAATTATGGATTCAACAAGATTAACAATGGAAAAGGTTAGATTGCAGCTTGAAGCAGCACAAACAGGAGATAATAGTAAAATTCAACATTACATAGACAAGGCAATGTTGGTAAATGTAGAAAAATTTAATCGAATTCTTTATCTTAAGCTGTCTATAACCGGCAAAGAAAATGTTGTTCAAGCTATTAGACTGCTCGAAAAAAGAGATGATATTATTTATGCCGGTCCCGATCATGTTTTCTCTCTTGCTTCGCTTCCAGATCCATTACCAGTGCATTATAATAATTATCAAAAAGATACA
>Ga0099364_10009945_pt1 | contig 13154 bp, 8 predicted proteins | sample TergutTh196P3_FD_73070 | JGI IMG/M metagenome (GOLD analysis project Ga0099364, IMG submission 73070) | Microcerotermes parvus P3 segment gut microbial communities from Pointe-Noire, Republic of the Congo - Th196 P3 | ecosystem: Host-associated > Arthropoda: Insects > Digestive system > Gut ...
AGGTCGTCCCTGTATTTAATATAGGTTTCACCTATTTTTAGCCAGCTAAAGATGTTTCCACGGTCGCTTTTGGTATCTTTACTAAGACCCTCTATGTATGCGGTTATGTTTTTACAGCCCAGCTCCAGAAAAAGCTTTCCCGCCTTGATTCTGGCCAGGGTAAGTCCTATGGTCAGAATCGAAAGGCTTACACTCCTGATGGTGTTCCTGACTCCACGATCGAGCTCCACGGGGTCATCCGAGCCGGCATAGCCAAGGTCATTATCGATGGTTGTTAATGAGTTCATATATTAAATATAATACATATATTAGAGAAAATCAAGGGTTTGGTAACAAATTAGTCGGAACGCTCCGACCAAAATAATTCGTATAATTCGATGACGATTCCTGGGTATATGTCTCCTGTTGACAAATTCCCTCCAATATATCTACAATATTAGTAGACTTTTTAATGGTCATCATTCTTCCTGCCAGACTGACAGGTGGACGATTAACTCAGCGGGAGAGTGCTACCTTCACACGGTAGAAGTCACTGGTTCAAATCCAGTATCGTCCACCTGTTGGTAATGGCATCATTTTGGAGGAGATAATGAAATCAGGGTTTACGGTATCAAGGATTTTAAGAAACAGTGCTACATGGCATGTAATTTTTATACTGGTAATACTTTACTGTGTCAGTTCCATCAATGTTCTTATCCTGGCTGTTGCAATTTTACCATTCTTGCAAAGGGCATATCTGGATACAAACGTATTAAAATACTATGCGGTAATTTCTCTTGGGTTTGCAGGGTTTCTTAGTGTGTACCATCTGAGTACCATGTTCCGCCAAAAAAAACGAAGTCTGGACAAGGCCGTAGAAGAGACCAAAATTAACATTATAAGCGCATGGAAGCGTTCCAGAATTATCGCAAAATTCATCTCCATAGCCATTATTTTATATTTATTATTTTCTGTTTATGTCCTGTTATGGGAGCTTAAAGTAATGCCGAAAATATTAGAAGTTGAAGATAATACCTTTTGGGTTATCTATTCAATAACGTCATTTGCCCTGACAACTTTTATTGCCGGATTTCATATGGCAACCTTGATTTTAAGGCAAAAAAGGGCATCTGATCTGTTAACTCACAAACGTAGGAGCGGTGAATAATAGCCTTAAACATGAAAAAAATATACCAATACTTGCAAAAAACTGATAAATTCGCTAAAATTGACATTATGAACCTTTTGTTTAAGAATCCGGGGGATCGTTACATCAAAAATGTGACTGGTTCTGGGAGAAGGGAGGGTTAATGAAAAGGATTTCATTCTTACTGATTGGTTTATTGTTTATAAACTCCGTGGTTATGGCCCAAATGGTGGGCTTCAATCAGCGTGGAGTTGGGGCCCAGGGTTTAACTGCCGACGGCCTCAGTATTGCACATCCCAGTTTACCGATCAGCACAAGGGTGACTGTAACCAATACAAGAACCGGAACTGAAATACAGGCTACCGTAGTTGCCCGTGTTCCCGCGTCTGCTGCAAGAATTGCCGATCTGTCCCCGGGTGCATGGGAAGCACTGGGGCTTACTGCGGATAATGAGATCCTGATTTCTACCACTCCTCCTCCAAGGGCCCGTCCCGCCGCGGTTGAGCTAGAACCTGTTCAAATTGCCACCGCTCCGGCACCAGCTCCTGCACCTGCCCCGGAACCTGAGCCAGAACCCGAACCTCCTCCTTCTGAGCCGGAACCTGTTGTAGAAATAGTTGCCGAGCCTGAGCCAATAGGAGAAGTTGCTCAAACGCCGCCTCCCGGTGACGAAGATCCCGGTGATGGTGAAATAAGATATCTGCCTATAAACATCACTGTAAATACGATATTCCCTGCTGCGGAAGAAAAACCGGCTGAAACTGAACCAATGTTGATACCAGTACAAAACACGTACAATGAATTCCTCATATGGCTCACTGCCTTGCTTTTGGACTCCAGAAGTGAAAGAGAATTCCGGGAGGCTCGCGAGGCAAGAGAAGCCCGTGAAGCACAGCTCGCCAGGGAAGCAAGAGATGCTCAGGCCTTGGAAGCCAGAGAATTCCGTGAGGCCCGTGAGGCAAGAGAAGCCCGTGAAGCGCAGCTCGCCAGAGAGGCCAGAGACGCTCAGGCTACAGAAGCCAGAGAATTCCGTGAGGCCAGGGAAGCCCGGGAAGCACTGGCTGCCAGTGAAGTCCGGGAATTCAGGGAAGCAAGAGAAATCCAGCTCATAAGAGAAGCCAATATAGCAAGAGAAGCCAGGGAAGCACGGGAAGCTCGTGAGGCCTTGGCCGCCAGTGAAACCCGTGAGTTCAGAGAAGCTCGTGAAGCACGGGAAGCCAGAGAGGCAAGAGAAGCTCGTGAAGCCAGGGAAGCAAGAGAAGCCAGGGAAGCGCAGGCTGCAAGAGATGCACAGGCAGCCAGAGACGCTCAAGCAGCCAGAGATGCTCAGGCCGTCAGAGATGCAAGGGAAATTTCTGCACTAAGATCGGTAACTCCGGCTCCGGCAGTCCAGCCTGTTATAACCCAGCCTCCTGTAACCCAGTCCTCTGCACCTCAACCTGTGATAAGCCAGGCCATTCCTGTATATGAGTTTTATCAGCAGGTAATTCCGGTACCAATGCCGGTTTTTGAACCAGCCTATCAGGTATCGCCCCCTGTACCGAATTCTAATGGCAGCTCACAACAGCCAGTACAGACTCCAGCGAACGGATTGAATGGAAATGGCGGTTCACAACAGACATCACACGCTATTCCTATTTTTGATTCCGGATCCCATATAAGCCCACCGCAGGATATTAATGGCAGTTCACAGCAGCAGGCTTCAATTCAACCTGCACAGAATCCCGGTGTGGCCATGGTTACGCCGGTTTCCCGGCCAGTCACAATGGAGGAACTGATATTAATCCCCGGACTGCCTGATCCGGACAATGGCAAGACTTACCACCTGCAGGTGGGATCATACTCCTCAAGTGAGTCCGCTACCAGGGTAGCTTTTCAGGTGAGAGACGCCGGTTTTGAAGTAGCTCTGGAAGTTATAAGCGGTTCCCTGTTCAGGGTTCTTGCACTGGATATTCCCTCACCATTGGTGCAACCGGCAGTGCAAAGACTTGGCGCTATAGGAATTGGTCAAATTTGGGTCAGGGAGCAGTAACTAGAACCTGCTTAACCTGTTCCAGTCGTTAATGCGTTGATCCAGGGGGCGGATATCAGGGCGAGTATCGCCCTCGCCTTGCTGTCTAATCCTTTCACGTAAATAAGGAACTATCGCCCGTTCCCTGATCACCATCCAGTTGCTGGAAAGTATGTTGGGAGGAGAGAGAAGGTCTTCTGTTGGTAAATGTCCCAAAAGTTCCGGGTAAAACCGGGGGAAAATCTGCTCGGTAACAGTTCTCATTGCAGAGAAACCTCCGGCAATGCCAAAATACAGTTCGTTCAGCCTTTTTTCCCCGGAGAATTCCAAAAGCTGTCTTTGGGTTTCCCCGGAGAAAAACCAGAGGGTAAATGTTTCGGCGGCTTTTTCAGCTGCGGTACTTTGGGAAATTCCGTAAAAAATACAATCATCGTTAAGCGGAATTTTCCCGTTATACGCTATCCACCGGTAATTTAAAATCATTTTTCGTTCTTCGGAAAGCGTAAAAAACCCGGAGCTGTTCATATATGAGTACAGAATCCTCCCGGAATCCATCATTCTGTCGGAGGGTTCAAAGAAATACCTTGAGGCAAAATCGTCATCCATTCTTATGGCTGAACTATCGCTGCCATACCATTCCCTTAACCAGGAGACTGCCGATTCCACTGCCTGTTGATTCCATGCAATGGGTAAAGCATCACGAAAATCTGCGCCGTGAAGTACGGCTGTTAAGTATATGAAATCATCACTTGACAGGGGAGAAAAACCAAGCCTGGTATACTCACGATTTGCAATATCGTTATGCGCTATGGCCCTTTCCCTGATTTCTTCCGGCTCAATTATAAAGCGATTTGATGAAGCATTTCCCTGAAACACCAGCATGGGAAGATTGAAACTTACAGGAAGCAGAAGCTGACTGTTATCTGCATTGCCCAAAGCCAAAAGCCCGGAATAAAATGATGAACGATCCAGCCCCCTGCTGCTAAAAAAATCATCCAGAGGCCGGAAGAAGCTCCTTACAGAAACACTGTTAAGCCATGCGGCAATTACAATATCCGGCGGTTCTCCGGAGTCTCCCAGGTGCTGGGCTGGATTTTCAAAATAGCGTACTTCTGCCTTGTACCTGTCCTGTCCGGAATTAAAAAACTCCGTGTAAAATGCCAGTTCCGGCCTGTCAGTCCAGACAACAAGCTTTACAGTTTCTTCGTTACTGCATGAGATTAACAGAATGGCCAGAATAGGTGCCCACAATGCTTTCACTTTTTATTTTTTTCCCCTAACGCATGAATTTTATAAAGAAACTGATCCATAAGAATATGTTCCGGGTAAGTATTGGCAGATCTCAACAGGAGATCGTAGGCAGCGGTAAGAGTCAGACAGGTTTCCGCCGTGATCAGGTTATACCGGCCTGCGGCGGCGGAATAATCGCGCTTTGCACCCGGAGCCGACACGCCTATTTTCCTGTATTCCGTCTCGTCAGTTATACCCGCTTCTTTTAAGTGGAGGTAGGCAATCAGTTTCCTGAAGCACGAGGCGAGAGCAGCGAAAATTGCGGGGAAGCTTTCTTTGGCGGCAATAAGCGTTCTGATGGATTCCAGACTGCGATTGAGATCCCCGGCGGCTATTCTGGTAAAGAGGGTAAATGCCGATTCCTCCCTTGTATGGGAAAGCCATTTTTCCACATCATCTCCGGAAATTTCTTTTTCTTTATCCAAAAACAGCAAGAGACGGGAACATTCCTGTTTAAGTGCGGCTGTATTGTTCGCCACCAGTTCAAGGACAGTGTCTATTCCATCAGAGCTGATCCTGTACCCTTCCTGCCTGAAAAAAGAGGTAACCCACTGCGTTTTCCGGCTGTCCAAAAGCTCCCAAAAGATACGCTTGTTTGCCGGGCTTATTTTGTTTTCCAGAACTTTCGAGACAGATGTTTCCTCGGAAACAAGAATAAGATATGTATCGTCTGCCGGAGAAGCCAGATACGAAGCGAGAAGATCAAGTTCATCCTTTTTTTTGAAGCTCTCGGCGCATTTAATAAAAAAGAGCCTTTGATCGGCAAAGAGGGAGCCGTTCATCATATTTGAAACTATTTGTGAAACCGCCGCATCCCCGGCATAATACACGGTCTCTTCAAGTTCTCCGTTGGGGATAAGCTTTTTTCTGATTTCATCGATGGCGGCCTGTTTTTCGCCTAACTCCGGCCCAAGAAAGAGCCAGGCCTGCGGAGATATTTTGCCTTTACTTGTTTGCGCTGTCATGAACTCTATGAATATGATCTAAAAAGATGAACCAGTTTTCCCAGAATCTGAATTTCCCTGGTATAATACTTTACCGGATAATTGGAATTTTCCGGCTGCAGCCTGACTCTCGAGCCCTCCAGAAAAAACCTCTTCAATGTATAGCCTTCATCATTGTCTTCGTCAACCATGGCAACAACAATTTCGCCGTTCTGGGCAGTGTTCTGATGCAGTATCACCGCAATATCACCTTCCATGATACCTGCTTCTTCCATGGAATCACCCCTTACCCGGAGTGCAAAATACCGCATTCCTTCCTTAACAAGGCTGCAGTTAAGACGTATTGAACCGTCCATATTTTCATCTGACATTATTGGTCTGCCGGCGGCAACAGTCCCTAAAATGGGAATTCTTACAACTTCCTCGTTTTCGTCATTTCTTACAAGTTTGATTGTCCGGTATTTTTTGTCTCCATGTTCCAGGAGGCCTTTCTTTCGCAGAGCCTGGAGATGATCGCTTGCGCCTTTTACGGAAATGGAGAAGTTGTCTGCCACATCCCGTATGGTCGGAGAGTATTCGTTCCTGCGAATATAATCCGCAATAAAGTCCAATACCTCTTTTTGACGCCTTGTCGGTTCTCTCATGAAAGCTCACTATACCATGATGTCATAAAAAAATAAAGAGCCTTTTACTCTTCTTCGAATTTTGAATCAAAGAGCCGGGACAGAGCATCAACAGCCATTTCCGCATCTTCCCCTTCCGCTATGATTTTTAATTCTGTCTTATACGCCGCGGCCAGGGTCAAAATACCCATGATGGACTTCGCATTGACCTTTTCGCTGCTCCTCTCAATATAGATACTGGCCTTAAAGTCCTTGGCCGCCTGAACCAGGATCGCCGCCGGCCGTGCGTGTATCCCTGCCCTGTTGGAAACGGTGATCATCCTTTCTGACACTATTCCCATTTAGATAATGTCCTTGCTTCCAAAGTAGACGGCTTTTGCGGTACTGCTCTCTATCCATTTCAGGATGTTCTGGTTGAATTCTTTTGCAGCATTGTAGCCCATTTTTTTGAGCCTTTCGTTCATGGCCGCCGTTTGAATGATTATGGGAATGTTCCGGCCTGGCTTTACGGGGATTTCCAGGAGCGGGATGCTGACTCCAAGAATCTCCATGAAACGCTCTTCCAGGCCGATGCGGTCATAGTTCTGCTTTGAATCCCATTCTGTCAGGTTCACCACGAGTTCGATCTGGGTCTTGTCTTTAATGGCACCAACCCCGAAAAGGTTTGTCATGTTGATTATTCCCATCCCCCGGACTTCCATGTGGTGGGCAATGATCCTGTTGGCACCCGCACCCATGAGGGTGTTCCCGCTTACGCACTGGATTTCCACTACATCGTCGGCTACAAGACGGTGACCGTGAAACACAAGTTCCAGGGCGGTTTCACTCTTGCCCACCCCGGAATCACCGAGGATGAGAATACCCAAACCATAAACCTCGACCAGAACCCCGTGAATACTCTGCCGGGGAGCGAAAATCCCGGACAGGATTCTCATTATGCGGCTGGAAAATTCAGATGTGTGAATATCGGTCTGCAAGAGCGGGCATTGGGCTTTCTCTGCAATATCTATAAAATCCTGGCCTGGAAAAAGGGAATGGGTAAAAATACAACATGGGATGGGGTAACTTAACATTTTCTCGATGTTTACGGTGTCCTTGCTGTCTTCCAATTTTTTTAAGTACGCGACTTCGCCCTGCCCCAGTATCTGGAGCCTTTCAGAGGCAAAGGATTCAAAAAATCCAGAAAGGGCAAGTCCGGGGCGGTTAATGTCGGGAATCTTTATTTCCCTATCCAGACCTTTCCTGCCTCCAATACACTTTAAATTAAGAGAATTGTGTTCCTTTAGATCGATATCTATCAGATCAAGAACAGTAAATCTGGTATCCGCCATAGAGCTCATCTTAGATTATTTTTATTAATGAGGCAACCTTACAAGCTCTTCATGGAGAGCACCCCTACCCTTGTCCCCAAATCCCTGATACACTTGTTTCATGTTTAATGAAGAAGTCAGATCCATGCTTGGAGAGGTGATTACTTCCTGGCAGGTAATTGTTGCAACGGTGATTATACTTATTTATATTTCCATTGTCAGATCTGTTGGCAAGCTCACCAGATCCCGAAGACACAATATTCCAAAACCTCCAAAAGTATCCGGATTACCCCCCTCCCCTGCCGAGGATTCTTCTGACGACGATCTTGGCCTGGAAGAAAGTACCGAGGAGTGATTACTTATGCAGAAAGATGAACAAATGCAATCATATCTAGATGAAACAAGCAAAATATTATCGTCATGGCTAGAAAAAGAATTGCCGGATTTATCTCAGGACAACTGGTGGAAATATAATGTAATTGCAAAGTTGAGCTACGCTCAAGGAGATCTTGTAAACAGGAAGGGCATTAAAGAATTGTCTAAACTGGATTTAGCCGCCCTTCTTCGTATTCTTGATAAAAACTGGGATGAACTTGTATATAGGGGAAAAATAAATAAATATGAGGGCAGGCATTTCCTGAAAGAAATGCAGGATGTTCGTAATCGTCGGGCACATAAACCAGCGGCCGGATATGAACAAGACCAAATTTTTAGGGATTTTGACACTATTGAACGATTCTTAGAATTGATAGGTGCAAATGAGGATCTTGTCTCACAAATATATGAGGCAAAAATGAGCATCTTTTCTCCTGAACAGGAAAAGTCACAAAAACCTGCTGAAAAGGTTAAAGATGCCGTACATTCTTCGAAAGATGAAAAACCAGAAAATGTATTATCCAGAGCTGTAAATTTATCCATAAGAGTTCCATGGCATGATAGTGGATGGGAAGGTCATGTATGTTCAAATCCCCAGAAAAACATATCATGTCTGCATCTAAAAAACATTGCAGAAAACAAAGATGTAGAATTTGAGTGTTCATTAATGGGGAAAAAAATTAAAGATTTATCTCAAGAAGATAAAGAAAATTTGGTTTGCCTAAAAGAAAATGCAGCTTTCTTATCCAAAGATAAATATACATTTGACGCAAAATATCCCTATGATAAATATTCCGGATTAGATCATATTCTACCAACACCTGTAAATACTCATCCCAATACACTCATATCTCGTCCTTTCCGTTGGTTTCGCACAAAGGATACACCTGCCAGCAAAATAGTAACAGGTTATTGCATAAGTCGAGAAAATGATTATAAAGCAAGTCATACAAACAGTAGCGGTTATCCCATAAATGAGACATGGATAAATGAACCAATAAATCAAAAGGCAATTATTGAGTACTACTATGATGGGGTCTCTGAAAAATCTTTACTTGTTCCATATTTAAAAAATGTCCCATTTACCGATGATGGACGCCGCATTGTATTAGGCATTGGCTATGCAGAAAAAGTACATGAAAACCAAATTTACAATTCCTCTGATGACTCTATTACCGATATGCCTACTGTATGGGATAAAGTTATCGAACATAACATTGTTAAAGATGGTTTTTTACTTCCGTATAAAGAGTTATATGAGCAATGGCTAAAGGGAAGTTTATCGGATATTGAAAATTATATCTTGTACGTTGATGATGAATACAGAGTTGAATTCAGCAATGGTTCAGAGCATGTTTCCTATGATGCCCTGTTGAGTATACTAAAAAATGCAAAAAATATTTTTCTTGATATATCAAGAGATATTCATACAATGGGAACAGACTATGCTCGTATCTCCAGCTGGATTGATGCACAAACTAAAAAATTAAAAAAAGAACGTGGTATTTTTCCGGCACTTGGAAACTTACTCCTTGCCTCAGATAATTTTATCATTAATGTAGAAGGTGAAGAAAAAAATATTGCTCTGGATATCATTAAGTCGATATCATATGATGGCAGCAGTAAATCGATTGAATCAATAAATAGAAACATTGATAACGAAGAAAGATTGACACAGAAGCAAAAAAGTTCATCAAAACTTTTTATTTCAAAAAATTTAGATCTAATAAATAATCTTTCACGTTTTACACTTAATGAAGAGCAATTTAAGGTCATTTTAAATGAAAAGATAGAATATTTACCGGAAAACCCATATTTATTGTTTGAAAATTCAATAACCATGAAAGAAGAATTAAGAATCCCCATAAGTAAAATTGATAATGGGATATTCTTTGAAGATAAAACACAAGAATCAATCCAAAAAACAACCCCTGGATTGGTTTTGCTGAAAAACGATTCTAAAGAACGTTTAAGAGCGTTTATTATTCGTGAGCTGGATGAACAGGCCCTAAAAAATGGGCATTCCCTGTTACCATTGGATTACCTAATAGAGTTAATAAATAAAAGGAATTTACTACATGATTTAAATTTTAAAAAGGGAGATCTGGATCTTCCTGATTACAGAGAATACATTGAAGAAAAAATTATTATCAAAAAAAGCGAAGGCGAATTTTATCTAAAACTTAAATCTATAGATGAAAACGATGTAATTAGTAAAAAAGAAATCGATGTACGTTTAAAAGCAGAGAAAATTTCCATAGACACATCTGTATTTAAAGATGAGCTGAAGACATTACCAGACGATGAAGAAGAAATAAAAAAAGCAAAAAAGGAACAATTGGATGCTTTGGAACAACTGGCAGTAAATAAAATTTCGGTACTTATAGGTGCTGCAGGAACCGGAAAAACCCATGTTATTTCTTATCTGTGCGAACATGAAGATATTAGTACAAATGTTTTATTATTGGCACCTACAGGCAAAGCAAGAGTCAGAATGTGGGATGCTACCGGTAAAAAATATACGGCAAAAACCATTGCCGGATATTTAATTGCTGATAAATGTTTTGATTGGAATACAGGAAGATACACTGTTCCTGAAAATTCAAAAGTTGAATTAGCTGGTGCCAATGTAATAATTGATGAAAGCTCCATGTTAACAACAGACATGTTTGCCGCGATATTGAAGACATGCTCACAGGCAAAAAGAATCGTTTTTGTAGGAGACCCTAACCAGCTTCCGCCTATAGGATGCGGCAAACCTTTCTCTGATTTAGTTGATTATCTGCAACAGGGATATCCTGATAATGTTGCAAGGTTATCTCATATATGGCGAAATGAGGTAATAGAAGCCAATAGTTTTGCCGCATGGTTTAAAAATGATTCAAACACAGATGAAAGCATCTTTGATAAGGTTGAATCAAATGCAGATGCTCACAGTGGTATTAGATTTACTAAGTACGAAGATAACTTACAGGAAGTTTTATTGGATGAGATAGTAAAAATAACAGGTATGGAAAGCCAGAATGATATAAATGGATTTGATGTTAGTTTGGGAGCTATAATAAATGGTCAGTATACCAATTTTAATACAGGTGGAATAAGAGCTTTTAACATCCCAATAGATCAAGGCGCGGGCTCAAAAGCAGAAAACTGGCAAATTCTTAGTCCTGTAAAAAACTCTCCAGATGGAACTTATGGTATTAATGATTTAATTCATAATAAATATCGGCCTACTACATTTACCGAATGGGGAAGAGAGAGAAATAAATATCATTCTTCCGAGGTAAAGGGACTGCAAAAAATAGGTGTTGGAGATAAGGTTATATGTACAGAAAATGGTAACTCAGACCCATTTCCATTAAATGATTTTAAATATATCGCAAATGGCGAGATAGGTATTAGGGTATCACCAGCAAGAGGTACAGATTTTCCTAATGTTGAATTTTCTACCCAGCTTAATGTTTCTTACTGGGGGAAAAAATATAAAGGAAGAATGTACCCATGGAAATATAAAGGAGACGAAAACGACGGTGATCTTGAACTTGCATATGCAATAACCATTCATAAAGCTCAGGGAAGCCAGTTTGAAGATGTAATACTGGTACTAAACAAAAACTCAGGCATGCTTTCGCGTGAACTGATTTATACCGCAATAACAAGACAGAAAAAAGGACTGGTTATTTTATATAATGACGATATCCGCAATCTTTTAAAGTATTCCAGTGATCTATATTCCGATTTAGCTAAACGTTGTACAGATTTATTTTCCCCGCCAAAGTTTGTCAGGCTTACTGAGGGCTGGTACGAAGAAGCAAAGATTCACAGAACAACACGCGGGGACATGGTTCGTTCAAAATCAGAAGTAATAATTGCCAATCTACTTACAACTGAGAAATTGGATTGGCATTATGAAAATGACGGTCAATTTATTGAAATAGAAGGCAGGAAATTATTACCAGATTTTGTAATTATTCATAAGGGAAAAACCTATTATTGGGAACATTTAGGTCTTTTAAATAATCCCAAATACAGAAGAGATTGGGCTGAAAAAGAAAAGCTATATTTAAGTAATAAAGACATCATTTTGAAAGTGAGTGAAGATAAGCCAAACGGGGCATTTTACAGCGATGATGCCTTGAAGGTAATTAGTGAGATTATGAAGGATTAGTTAGTTATGGAGATGAATATATGACCGAAAAAGAACTTGAGTACTTTCAGTTATTAATAAAGGACAGAGCAGAAAGTGCTGATATGCTTGAGAAACCATCTATGCGTGGTATTAAAAATAGTGTTGTTGAAAAATATTCTGACCAAGCACATTTTATCTATGAACTACTCCAAAACGCAGACGATGCAGACGCAAATTCTGTTAAATTTAAGTTGCATAAAGATAAGATAATATTCACTCATAATGGAACAAAAAGGTTTTCCATATCTAATCCTAAAACAGAAGATAAGGATTCAATAAATGGCACTTTAGGTCATATTAATTCAATAACATCAATAGCTAATTCTAACAAGCGTGAAGCTTCAATAGGTAAATTTGGTGTTGGCTTCAAATCGGTCTTTCAATATACTTCAACGCCATATATTTATGATCCTAATATATTTTTCAAAATCGAAAGATTTATCGTTCCAAATAAAGTTGATGTTGATTTTAATGGAAGAAATAGAGAAGAAACTCTTTTTGTTTTCCCGTTTGATCACGCTGACAGAACAGCAGAAGAATCTTTTTCAGATGTTTCTGCTAAACTTCGTTCACTTGATTATCCCCTTTTATTTTTGCCCAACCTCAAAAATATTTCGATTGATATTCCCGGAGCATTGGGGCTGTACGGCAAAAAAGTTGAACAAAAACAGCAATTTGGTGACACTGTTGCTGAATTTGTATGTCTCACTCAAAATGACGGAGATAAACTTTGGTTGTTTTCGCGAATTGATGATAAAAATAATAAATACTCTGTTGGCTTTTTTATTGATGAAAACGGTTGTTTAACCGCAAAGCAACATTCTGCTTTTTGTTTTTTTCCAACTAAAGAAACAACAGGTCTTAAGTTTATTATTCATGCTCCCTTTTTACTGACTGACAGCCGAGAAGGTATTAAAGCAGGTGTCCAACATAACAAAGATATGGTTATGTTACTGGCAGAGCTAGCAGCAGATAGCCTTGTTTATTTAAAAGAAATAGGTCAAAGCTGTGGAAAGCGGCTTATAGATGATAATATTTTTGAGATTATTCCATACAATAAAGATACATTTAATGATGTCAATGACAATAACAAGATTTCATTTCTACCGTTCTATACAGCCATCTTAGAAAAAATGAGTAGCGAAAAATTATTGCCTTGTTCTCACGGATACGTAGAAAATAAAAACGCATATTGGGCATCAGACAAAGAAATTGCAGAAGTATTTTCTGACAGGCAATTATCAGAGATTACTGGCAATATAAACGCAAAGTGGGTATTCACTTCT
>Ga0099364_10009946_pt1 | contig 13154 bp, 8 predicted proteins | sample TergutTh196P3_FD_73070 | JGI IMG/M metagenome (GOLD analysis project Ga0099364, IMG submission 73070) | Microcerotermes parvus P3 segment gut microbial communities from Pointe-Noire, Republic of the Congo - Th196 P3 | ecosystem: Host-associated > Arthropoda: Insects > Digestive system > Gut ...
GCCAATTCCCCGCCTATATGACCGACGACGCGCTGGATACGATTTTAGCGATCCCCGGCTTCCCGCAGGATGATACCACCAGAGAAGCGATGCGTCCGAACAATATCTTCCTTGAAATGCCAATGCATGAGTTCGCGGCGGAAATCAACGCGATCCGCAACGAAGCTCACGAGGAGATTATGACCCGGAATATTTCGATTCAAGAGGGCATCGACATGATGAACCAGCGAATCGGGAGCGAACTCCTGGGGCAATAAAAAAACGTAATTCCGCATGATCGGCGTAAAGAGGGGCGTGTTACCGCCCCTCTTTAGTGTAATAAAAAAATCCAAATTCGGAAAGGAGAAACGGCCTATGAAAACTCTGCTCCCGGCAGCAGACGCGTCCGCCGCGCATAGCTCGCGCCGATCTTCCGATATACAGGGCAAATGGCAATTAAAACTGACGGGAGTACTGTGTGTTGTATTAGGCATATCGGAGCTTTTCGGCGCGCTTTCCGTAAATATTAATTTTCCATGGCAACGCGCGCTGCTTTCGGTTGGAGACGGTCGATTATCCGCCGCCGGTATTGTTTTTGCGTCTTTGTATATTGCTTTAGGTATTTTGGGGCTGGTGTATTCCGCATCGCCTCCAAAAGCCGATTTGCTTGCGTTTTTTTGTATTTTCGTTCTGATATTCCATTTCGTTATGCTGGTTGTTTCGTTTTTTACCGGCGGTTTTTCTTATGTTTCGATTTTGTTTCTCGCCGTCCCGATTGTATATCTTGTGGGCGCCGCGATGAACACCAATAGCCGAAGCCTTAAAAATACGGTGGTGGCTTACAGTTTTATCGCTCCAAATCTGGTCGGTTTCAGCATATTTACTTTGATACCTATGGGTTTTGCTCTTGCTCTCGGCTTTATGCATTGGAATCTGGCGGATAACTCTTTTACCTTCGCGGGCCTGTCAAATTTTGCACGTATGAGAACAGACCATCTTTTTATTCCGTCTTTGCGCAACACTATTTATTTCACCGCCGCCACAGTGCCGCTCACTTTGGTTTTTTCACTGGGTCTTGCTTTGCTGCTCAACAACAAAATACGCGGGCGGGCTTTTTTCCGCAGCGTTATGTTTTTTCCCCATGTAGCTTCATTAATCGCGATGGCCGCCGTTTGGAACCAGATTTTCCATCCGTCCTGGGGACCGGTGAACCAACTGCTCATGAGCATGGGAGTCGCCGACCCGCCCAGATGGGCCGCCGATCGAAATTGGGTTATGCCGACCATTATCTTCTTTACCGCATGGCGGAATATGGGGTATTTTATGATAATCTACCTGGCCGGACTTCAGAGCATCCCGCATGAGTTGTATGAGGCCGCCTCAATTGACGGGGCGGGCGCTGTGAGAAAGTTTTTTTACGTAACTTTGCCGCAGCTCAGGTTTGTCACCTTTTTCGTCAGCGTCATGCTTACAATCACGAGCTTCCGGGCTTTTGACCAGGTTATAATGATAACGAACTCGGAAACCCCCGGCAGTTCCGCTTCAATGCTTGTCGTACATATTTTCCGCACGGCATTCGTCAGTTGGGATCTCGGCTATGCCAGCGCCATCGCCCTTGTCCTGCTTGCGTTGGTTCTGGCCGTCACTATTCCGCAGTTCATCATACAGAAACGGTTGGAGAGCTGATTATGGAAATAATTAAAACGCGCCGCGTGCTAAAAACGACCGTCATATATGCCCTGTTGATTTTCTTTGCCTGCTTATTGATGTTTCCGTTTTTCTGGCTGATTTCTTCTTCATTAAAGCTGGACAGGGACGTTTTTTCCATACCAGTCCAGTGGCTGCCCAATCCGCCGGTGTGGAGAAACTACCTGAATATTTGGACAAGGATCCCCTTGCTCAGATATTTGCAGAATACGGCGAAACTTACCTTAATAGTGACGTTTTTGCAGCTATTGACCTCCAGCTTCGCCGCCTACGCCTTTTCAAAACTGCGTTTTCCGGGCAGAAATTTCCTTTTTTTGGCTTATGTGGCTACGATCGCGGTGCCCTGGCAGGTTTATATGGTGCCCCAGTTTATCATGTTCCGCACAATGGGTCTTGTAAACACCCATATGGCGATAATTATCCTCCAGGCGTTCACGGCTTTCGGCGTTTTTCTCATGAAGCAGTTCTATGATACGATACCCGACGAACTGATCGAAGCGGCCAGGATCGACGGCATGAGCGAATACGGGATTTGGCGGCGCATAATGCTGCCGCTGTCAAAACCGGCGCTTGCGACATTAACCATCTTCACCTTCGTCTTTACGTGGAACGACTTTTTAGGCCCCAGACTCTATCTCTCCAGCCAGCCGTTATGGACGATTCAGTTGGGCATGCGCCAATTCATCGGCATGCACTCGTCGGAATTCGGCCTTATCATGGCAATATCCGTGGTATCTTTGATTCCGATTCTTATCGTGTTCTTTGCCCTGCAAAGATTCTTCGTACAGGGAATCGCCTCAAGCGGTATAAAGGGATAACAGGCCGGCACGCAGGGCTTCGCGGATCGGCGTACGGCTGGTTCCCATCTGGCTGGCAATCATTTCTTCAGGTATCCTGGAACCGGGAAAGAATTCTAGAGCGAGAATTTTATTTAAAACGGAAGTTCCAGAGCTAAATACCCTCAAAACCCTTGCTATCACTGGCGTTGGAGGCAGTTTCATTTTTCAAGCGATAGGAACTGGAATGAATTACCACCCTCTAAAGCCGCTTATACACTGGCTTGAAAAATGGCTAATAGGCTACATGGAAAATGAAAAACGGCCTTAAGGCCAGTGATAGCAAGGCTTAGAGGCATTTTACTCTCTGGAACTTCCGTTATAAACTTCGGCGCGGTATCATGCGAGTATCGCATGGAAAAGAGCGGGGACAAACCCCGCTCTACTCAAACTAACTTCTTAATTCTAAGTCGAGTGACTAAGGATTAGAATTAACCGTTATTGTTTCTACGATTTTTTGATCGAAAGCACCCTGCTCTCGGATACTTGAAGCCTTGGCGCGGAAATCGAGATCAAACCATTCTCGAATGAGGCCTCCGCCTTGTCCGTGTCAATTTCGAACGGCAGCGACAGATCGTAGTTGAACGATGCAGCGGTCTTCTTGCTGTACCAAGTCTTGCCGTCGTCCTCGGTTTTTTCGGTCTCGTCCTTCTGCTTCGACTTAAGCTGTATCCTCTCCTTCGATACCCGAATCTCCACACCGTCGGGATTGATCCCGGGCGCCTCCACCGATACGTTCAACCTGCCATCCTTCTCGTACATGTCGACATTGGCGAAGCCCCTCGTTGTTGGGAAGTCCGGCGCCCACAACAGCCTGTTGAAGATGTCGTCGATGTCCGTCAGCGAACTGCGGCGAGCGCTTCCCGGCAAATTGTTTCTAAATGGCGTTAATGCAAACATTTTTCTCTCCTCCTGTCGTTCTTTAATAATTGACATTAACTGACCAAATGCATGGTACATCGCTTTTCTAAATTTGTCAATACCTGTTGACGGAAATTGGTCGATTTTTCCCAAGAGACTAAAAAAGCGCATTAAATGTCATTTTACGTTTTTTTATGTTATAATTTAAGTTATTAAATAAATAAGTGGGGGATTTTTAACTGGCTAAAATAGTCGATTTGCTTCAGAATGGAAAAATACTCGTTTCGGACGGAGCATGGGGGACGTTTTTATTTCAGCGCGGCCTTGCGGTTGGTGAGTGCCCGGACGAATGGTCGGTATCACACCCGGATATTGCTGCCGATATCGCCGCTGGTTATTTAGCCGCCGGATCCGACATGGTTCAGACAAACAGCTTTGGCGCAAACCGGTACAAACTGGGACACTTCGGCCTGGCGGACAAAACCGCCGAAATAAACGAGGCGGCGGCGCGCGCATCGCGCGCGGCGCTTCAGGGCGCGGCGGACAAATTCGTAATTGCGTCGGTCGGCCCCACCGGGAAGATGCTGATAACTGAAGAAGTAACAGAGGGCGAATTGTATGAAGCATTTGCGGAACAAGCCGCAGCGCTTGAGCGAGGCGGAGCCGACGCAATATGCATCGAGACGATGACGGATGCGGGTGAAGCCGTCGCGGCGATAAAAGCCGCGCGGGAGAATACTTCCCTTGAAATAATCGCCACATTCACGTTCGACAAAACGTTACAGGGATCATACAGGACGATGATGGGAATATCTCCGGAGCGGGCGGCCGCCGCCGCACTGGAGGCAGGGGCGGATATAACGGGCGCCAATTGCGGCAATGGTATGGAACAGATGGCCGATATAATCAAGGAGATGAAAACCGCATTTCCCGAAGCGCTCCTGCTTGTTCACGCTAACGCCGGATTGCCCGTAAACGTGGACGGGCGGGATGTTTTCCCTGAAACTCCGGAAGCCATGGCGTCACATGTAAATAAAATACTGGACGCCGGGGCAAATATTGTGGGAGGATGCTGCGGATCCACTCCGGCGCACATCGCCGCGATAAGGAACGCCGTGGACTCATATATAAGGAGCTCAATAAAAATGTCTGAGGGGGGACACTTTTATGAAAGGTAAAGAATGGTTGAAGGAATATTGCATTCCGGTGGTGTCGGTTTGTGTGCTGATCATCATATTGATCTCCGTCGCCTTTGCTTCCAAATCAAGTTCCAGCGCCAGTGATTTGGAACGATTGCAGAGTACGATCGCCGAACAAAACAGAATACTCACCGCATCCAAGGAGCAAGTGAGCGGCCTCGAACTCGAAAACGCGAACTCAATCTCCGTAATCGAGGGCTTGAGAAGGGAAAATTCCATGGCGTCCGAGGAGTTGGAGAGCGCGAGCGAGGAAATCAGAAAGGCTTTGGACGAGGGTAACGCGGCACGAGCGGAGATCGAGCGCCTGCGGCGGGAACTATCGGATCGCGAAAGAAGCCTTGAGGAAAACGCCGCTTTGATTCTCTCCGTCGAGGAAGAAATAAGCGCGTTGAATTTCGACCTTGCTGAGAAAGAACGGGCAGTTGCAGACAGCGAGGAGAGAAGCACCGCCGCTGAGACGATGATAAGCAGTCTGCAATCCTCACTCTCTTCGGCACATGAATCCTACGAAGCATTACATGGCATCGCGTCCGCCAACGAAGCGGAAATCAGACGGCTGAATAACGAATTGTTCGATTACGAGAACGCGGCCATGATGGAAATCAATGACCTTCAAACGCGAATTGAGGAATTCGTCAGGAACGCACAGGAAACATCGGAAGCCAACAATGCGGAGATAGAACGACTCAACGCCCAACTGACCCGCCATGCGAGCGAAGCGGTAACTGAAAGACAATTCGCGGCCGAACTGGAAGCGGAAATTGAGCGGCTCCAGGCGGAACTTGACGAACAGCGGGAAGCTGCCGAAGCCGGCAATGCAGAATTAGGACTGCTAAGCGCCGAATTAGCGCGTTATGAAAGCGAAATGGCGGCGGAAAGACAGAACGCGGCTGCGCTGAGGGCGGAAATCGAGCGGCTGCAAACCGAAATGAACGAGTATCAGAGGGCTTCCGAGGTGGGAAACGCCGAGATAGAACGCCTGAATGCTGAACTGGCCCAACATGAAAACGAGGCTCTTTCAAGCCGGCAGGCCATTGCTTCATATCGAGAGAATATTACGCGCCTTGAAACCGAAATCGCCCGGCTTCAAAACGAGGCAGGAGCAAATCACGAATCCATCGCCTCGCGCGAAGCGGAAATAGAGCGCTTCATGAGACTTGCGGCGGATTCGGAGGAAGAGATGCTCCGCCTGTCCGCCGCCGTATCGGAAAATACGGAATTGCTTGCCGGGGCAAACACGGAAATTGTCAGGCTCAGGGAAGAAATTAACGAGGCGAACGGCGAAATCGAAGCGCTGAACAACGTGATCGGCGAACACAACGAAACGATCGCCGCAGACAGGGTTGAAATCGACAGACTGAACGGGCGGATAGCCGACGCCGACGCCGAAATCGAGCGCCTTCGGGAACAACTGCGGGAGCGGGACGCCGACATGGCTTCGTTACGATCCGAACTCGAAACTCTTGCCGCGCAAACAGCAGCCGCTGCTGTTGAAATATACAAGGACAGATTATTCGAAGGATTGAGCGGGGCTATCGAGAAATTGTGGGTTGAAGGCTATATTACCGCCGCCCACGCGATGGCGTCCGAGGCCGCCGCAATGTTCCCGGAGCACTCCGAATTTGAGGATTACGCCCGCAGGCTCCAAATCGTGCTGGACGGGCTGGCCGGGGATCCGAGAGCGCTGCCGGACGTGATACCGCAGTAACATCAAACGTGAGGATCATTGAAACGCGCCCATGATTTTGCTCATGGGCGCGTTTGTTCTTGGAGGAATCCGTCTGTAATTCTCTTCTTAGTTGATCATGTCGAGTACAACTAAGGGAACGTAGAATTTTCCGCTCTGGTTCACTATAACGCTCTCAAGCATCACTTTGTCGCCGTTTAAGAAAACATAGTTCTTGTAATCAGGAATTACGAGGGTAACCCCGCCCTTGGTCACGGTCATTTCGCCTTTTTCAAGGTCTACGTTAACCTCGGCGCCTTTTGCACTGAAAGCGGTTTCGGCTTCGTTGAAAAGTTGTCGGGTCACTGCTTCCAGGTCGATACCCCACACGCCCGCAGAGACGAGCGCGATGTCGGTGTTGTCAATCGTGCCTGTTATGCGTCCGTTGCCGGGCAGGTAGGTGAACAAGTTAACGTCCTGGCCGGTGTGCCCGTGGGTTGCCCAGCCCAAGTACGCGCGTTCGGAAAGCATAAGGCCCACGGTGTAGTTCATCGACCCCGCTGCTGTATTTCTTATTCTTGCCACTTCTCTGGGGGTAAGATCGTCGATGCCGTACCATTCTTCCATAACTTCCCTGATGTTGGCGCGGTTTTCGTCAAATTTCGCGGCGACGCCTTCGCCGGTCAGCCTGGCTCCGGTCAGAGGAACGATGTAATTGTCAATGGCGGAGCTGTCATAAGGCAGGGCGGCCCTGGCGTCCTGGGTGTCGCGGTTGCCGATTGTGACGCCGCCTGTGCCGTGGTCGGTCATCATCAGAAGCATCGTGTTTTGGTCTCTCTTGGCGAAATCAAGAGCCACCGCCACGGCCGCTTCAAAGGCAAGAATGTCTGAGATCAGGCCGATCGGGTCGTTGGCGTGAGCTGTCCAGTCAATCTTTGAACCTTCAACCATAAGGAAGAATCCTTCGTCGTTCTGCGACAAAAGCTCAATAGCCTTGGTTGTCATTTCCGCCAGCGACGGCTGGTCGGGCGCCAGTTCCAACCGGTCAAAGTCGTAGGCCATGGCGTCCGGCGCAAACATGCCCCAAACCTTGCCGGATGTGAGAGCGTACATTTCTTCGTTAGTGGTTATGTACTGGTAACCCATGTCCTTGATAGCTTGGATAACATCACGGTCGTTGTAATTCAAATGCTGGGAACCGCCTCCGAATACCACGTCGATGTTATTGTGCGCCTGCTGTTCTCCGATAATACCGTACCGGCTGCGGTCGTTATAGTGCGACGAAAAGGCGGCCGGGGTGGCGTGCTGGATGTTGGAGGTGGCAACCAAGCCGGTGGATTTGCCGATTAAATTGGCCGCTTCCAGGATAGTTGCAACGGGAACCGACTGATCGGTCACGCCGACGAACTTATCGTTTGTCTTTACGCCGGAGGCCATGGCTGCGGCGGCGGGCGCCGAGTCAACGATAGCGCCGATGGTGGAACCGGATCGCCACCAGTTACGGATAAGACCGCTGGCCAATTCGTCAAACGCCAGGGACACAGAGGTATCGAAAATTCCGGTTTCGGTATCATATGATTTGTACCATCTGGTAAGCGCGACGCCGTCAATACTCATCCCGTCGGGAATCATCACGATGATGTTTTTAATATCCGGGTTGAGCCGCTTGGCTGTCTCTATATCAATAGCCAACGCGCTTGAAAACGTTAAGAGCACTAACACGACCGTCAGTAACAGTGACAGTGACAGGGTAAAACGCGATTTCTTTTGCATAATCTTCCTCCTGATATCCTCGATAAACATTTCGCATCTCTCCTCTTTTTCAGTAAGATAACTGACGCTAAGCTAAAGACGCGCTCCAAAAAACAATCCCAACAAACTCGTCGTTACTGTAATTCTCAATCCCAACAAAATTTTTCCTAAAAAATCCCCTCCTCCCCTGGAATTCGATACCAGATTACCAATAAAGCGTAACAAAAGTCTTGCGGCGGCGTTACATTTTTTTGACATTCTCCCACGTATGAATTGATTTATCCAAAGCTCCCCATGACCATACCCGCAATAAACCGCACAACCCTCCATTTGCCATAACAGGTAAAAATCCGGGAATCTCGGCATTTATTTTACAATCTGTATGTTACATTACCGTAATGAATATGTTACATTAAATATTGTTTATCGTCAATCCTTCGCGACAAAACCTCAAAAAAGGCGGAGGAGCTGTTGAACGGTCGTTGAGCAAAAATGAAAGGGGCGTTTTTCGATCCGAAGCTTAAGAAAGTCGATGATGTTTTTTTGCGTGTCAATTGTCGTGATTGTTATTGCTTTTATAACAGTTTCATGTTTAATATTATCGCCGACATTTGTTTTCAGACTTTTACGCCGTCTCGATTCAAGTGTGGACGATTACAGATTCTTTCCCGCAAGGACAATATCAAAAAGTGACTGCCCTTACGAGTACGAGAATAGTTTGGACTCCGGGCTGGAAAATCTAATATTACGCTATAAAACTGCGGATAATAAGGAAACTGAGGCGGCGCTGGCGGATTTTGTGATCTCCACGGGGACTTCTTCGTTTATTATCATCAAGGAGGGAAAAATCATATTTGAGCAGTACGCAAACGGTTATGAAAGAGCATCGATAAATACCTCATTTTCAATGGCAAAATCCATAGTTTCACTCTTATTGGGCAAGGCTGTTGAGGATGGCTATATTGACAGCGAGTACCAAAACATTTCAGACTTTATCCATGAGTTTAAAGGCACAAACATGGAACATATAACCATTAAGGATCTGCTGACGATGCGCTCGGATATTTCTTACGAAGGAAGGGGCTTTCTTTGGTTTCAGGATGACGCATACACTTACTGGATGCCTGATTTACGGACATTGGCGCTTAATCACCGGAAACTTACCGATAAATACCAGGGGAGAATGCGCTACAACAATTACCATCCGCTGCTTTTGGGAATTATTCTCGAACGCAGTACCGGCATGTCGGTATCGGAATACTTTGAGCAGTCATTTTGGCGGCAAATCGGTTCCGAATATGATGCCTCCTGGAGTTTAGACAGCGAAGAAACGCGGTTTGAAAAAATGGAAAGCGGGTTTAACTTCCGTTCTATCGATTTCGTAAAAATAGGCAGCATGCTTTTAAACGGCGGCCATTGGAACGGGAAGCAAATCATAAACCCAAACTGGATACAAACATCTACTATAGCCGACTTTCCAATCAATGAGCATGAGTATACGGGCACATTTCTGGAAAGCCGGAATATCGGCTATGGATATATGTGGTACTCAAGACCGTCCGCCTCCGGCGGAATGGATTTCTGGGCTTGGGGAAAATACGACCAGATTTTATATGTTTCTCCCGCGAATGATATGGTAATTTTGAGAACGGGAATTAAAAACGGCAATGTTTTTGATTATTCCGAGGCGCTTGAATATTTAACGACAGCTATTGATTAATTCCACGCAGCAAGACGGCAAAAACGATTTTTTATTCGCAGATATTTGTATAATATGTACAACAAAAAAATCCAAAATAATCAATAAATAAAGGAGAGGTAAATAATGGCAAACCTGAAAGGCACAAAAACGGAGAAGAACTTGATGGAGGCATTTGCCGGGGAGAGCCAGGCGCGCAACAAGTATACCTATTTTGCGTCGAAAGCCAAAAAAGAAGGTTACGAGCAAATCGCGGCCTTTTTTGAAGAGACTGCGGGCAATGAGAAGGAACACGCAAAGATTTGGTTCAAGCTGCTTTGCGGCGGCGACGTCCCCGCGACTGCCGAAAACCTCAAGGCCGCCGCAAGCGGCGAACACGAAGAGTGGACTGAGATGTATAAGCGCATGGCGTCCGAAGCGAGCGAGGAAGGTTTTAAAGACATAGCTTTTCTTTTTGAATCGGTAGGCAGTATCGAAAAAGAACATGAGGAACGTTACCTCAAGCTGCTCAAAAACATTGAGGACGGCTCCGTCTTTACAAAGAAGGAAAAATCCGTTTGGATATGCCGTAATTGCGGTCACATCGCCGATAACGAATGCGCCCCGCAAAAATGCCCGGTATGCGTTCACCCGCAAGCATACTTTGAGCTGCGCTCAGTCAACTATTGAGGATAAATAAAACGTCACATAACCGCCCGTTTCGGCCGGCGGTTATGTGAATTTACGCAAAACTGATTTTTTGTAACTTTTTGAGATATTTGTAATCTTATGAGATAATGGACGTGTTGGCGATGGGACAAGGCAAGTGATACTTGTAAGATATCAAAAATCTCGAATTAACGCGGGAGGTAGTTATTTCCGAGGGGGACATCTGCTTGAAAATAAGCAATAAATGGGTATGCGCCTTATTATCAGCAATATTGCTGTTTGTCGTATTTTCAGGCTGCGGGAACTCCGGATGGCAACAATCCGCAGGATTGCCGGTTTATTCCTCGTATCGCGACAATCCAGGCGTAGCCAATGAGGAAGCAGCGCTTGCGGCCGAAAGCGCCGCGGAAGCGCAAAGGGCTTTGATAACCGGCGCCCTCGCCGCGCTCGTGCTGATGCTTGTTATCCTGGCGGCATTACTTGTTTTCCTTACGGTTTTATATATTAAAAACTCGCGAAATATCAAGACCATCGAGGAACAGGCGTCTGTTCTTACCGCTATTATCGACCGTTTTAATGATTTATCGCCGGAGTATCAACCGGACGGCACGCCTGTGCCGACGCGAGACACACCCGTGCGCGTCAGTTATGGCGACGGTCTTGCTGCTTTAGCGTATTCTCAGGATCTGCGGGAACAAAAGGATTCCGCAGAAAAAGCGCTGGAGGCTGAAGAGCGGACGCGGCTCATACTCGACGCAATGCCTCTGGCCTGCCATTTGATAAACAAGAAACATAAAATCATCGACTGCAACCAAGAGGCAATCAAAATGTTCGGCGTGTCCGGCAAAGAAGAATACTGTGAAAAGTATCGCGACTTCTTACCGGAACTCCAACCCTGCGGAGGACGATCGGCGGAACTCGAAGGCGAATATGTGGATAAAGCTTTTGTCGAAGGCTGCCAACGCTTCGAATGGCTGTACCAAACACTCGAAGGCGAGCCGTTGCCGTGCGAGGTCGTGCTGGTTCGCGTAAAACACAGGGGCGAATATATAATCGCGGAGTACGCCAGAGATTTGCGCGAGCAAAAGACTATTCTTGAAGAAATGCGCAGAGCCGAACTCGCTGAGGAGAGCAACAAGGCAAAAAGCAAATTCCTGGCGGCGATGAGCCACGAAATCCGAACACCCATGAACAGCATCATAGGGTTTGCGGAACTTGCGCTGGATAGCCCCGACGCGGTTAACGTTAAAGACTATTTAAAAAAAATTGCGGAAAGTACAAAATGGCTATTGCGTATCGTAAACGATATTCTCGACATTTCAAAAATAGAATCGGGCAAAATGGAATTTGAAAATGTTCCATTCGATTTGCATGATGTAATAATGCGCTGCCAATCCGTCATAATGCCGATAGCCAAAGAAAAGGGCCTTGATTTGCGTTTTTACGTGGAACCGCTGCAGGGTAAAAAGCTATTGGGCGATCCGGTCAGGCTTTATCAAGCGCTTATGAATCTTCTGTCCAATGCCGTAAAGTTTACGGATACTGGAACAGTCAAACTTTCAGCGATGGCAAAAAACTTAAATTACAGTATGCGAAGATATGTGACGATTTGTTTTGAAGTAAAGGACAGCGGTATCGGCATTAGCCCGGAACAGCTTGAAAATATATTTGACTTTTTTATTCAGGCGGACTCCAGCACAACGCGCAATTACGGCGGCACTGGGCTTGGGCTTGCGATAACTAAAAACATAGTGGAAATGATGGGCGGAAAGCTGATAGTGGAGAGTTCGCCCGGCGCAGGCAGCAAGTTCAGCTTTGAAGTTTTATTTGAGACAGTAATCGCGTTTGATGATACGCATGACGATAAAAAACTCAATGTGCTCGAAAAACCGAACTTCAGCGGTTTGGTACTCGTTTGCGATGATAACCTGATGAATCAACAGGTTATATGCGATCACCTCGCGCGCGTGGGAATCCATACGGTGACGGCGGAGAATGGAAAAATAGGCGTGGAAATTGTTCAAAAACGCATACAAAAAAATGAAAAGCCATTCGACTTGATTTTCATGGACATGTATATGCCGGTTATGGATGGAATTGAAACCGCGTCGAGGATTATGGAACTTAATACCGGAACCCCCATAGTGGCGATGACCGCAAACATTATGGTCAGCGAACTTGAGAAGTACAGAATGCACGGAATGCTTGACTGTTTGGGTAAACCCTTCACAACACAGGAATTGTGGCGCGTCCTGTTAAATTATATGACGCCTGTGAGCGTCTCCGCCATTAACGAGCATGAACATACGCACGATAAAAATGAACTGCAAAATAAATTGCGGATTAATTTTGTTAAAAATAATCAGGACTTATATAATGAAATTGCCGAGGCGATTGCCGCAGGTGATAAAAAACTCGCGCACAGGCTGGCGCACACTTTGAAAGGAAACGCCGGAATGATTGGGAAAACCGAATTGCAAAGCTCCGCCGCAGAGGTCGAAGCCCTGCTTAAAAAAGGAACAATTCCAATACGGCGTGATATAATGAATCGTCTGCAGACTGAGTTAACTTTGGTTCTCGAAGAACTAAAGCCGTTGCTTAGTGAATTATCGGCTCGGGAAGTCAAGCCTCTAAACACAGAACAAATACTTGCCTTGTTTGAAAAACTGGAGGCTATGCTCGAAAATATAAACCCCGAGTGCGTGAATCTGCTCGACGATATCAACGCTGTAGAAGGGGCTGAAGAACTCGCGCGACAGATAGCGGATTTTGATTTTGAATCTGCGGCTCGGACGCTTGGTGAAATA
>Ga0099364_10009947_pt1 | contig 13153 bp, 3 predicted proteins | sample TergutTh196P3_FD_73070 | JGI IMG/M metagenome (GOLD analysis project Ga0099364, IMG submission 73070) | Microcerotermes parvus P3 segment gut microbial communities from Pointe-Noire, Republic of the Congo - Th196 P3 | ecosystem: Host-associated > Arthropoda: Insects > Digestive system > Gut ...
CGAATAACATCGAAGCCATCGTAATCGGAGGACATGGCGATACAACAATGGTTCCGCTTGTTTCATTAGCAACCTGTAAAGGAGTCCCTGTAACGAATCTTCTACCAAAAGAAAAGTTGGATGAAATAGTCTCTGCAACAAAGGTAGGCGGCGCGACATTGACCGGGCTACTTGGTACATCCGCCTGGTATGCTCCGGGAGCCGCAGCAGCTATCATGACCGAATCAATCGTCAAAGATCAGAAAAAAATTATCCCTTGTGCAGTAATGGTAGAAGGTGAATACGGACAAAACGATCTGGCAATCGGCGTACCTGTTGTTTTAGGAAAAGAAGGATGGAAAAAAATCGTTGCACTGCCGCTTTCCGAAACTGAAACAGAAGCATTTACCGCTTCTGCCGATGCTACCCGGAAACTGAATCAGATACTGATAGATTCCGGAATGATATAGTCTCATTTTACTAATATACCTCAAATCGTTTATCGGCCATTTCTTTTTTATATAATCCATCCTGTTAAATACAAGTCTGCTACTGTCAAATTCATCTTCACTTTATCCGGCAAAGATACGTATTCCTATGACAAATTTGAGCAAAAATCACGTAATCCGAAAGAAAAAATGATTACCTTTGCCTCCGGTTAAATTTTAGTAACAATATGATTTGAGTATGGAGTTGAAGATAATTGCAGGGGAAATTAAGCAGTTAAATAAAGAGGCGGAGGATAAAAAGGTATGAAAGAAGCGATCTGTAAATGGCTTCTGCGTCGATTAGGATGGACGCTCGGGCCTACGGGTGAAAACATACCGAAATGTGTTATATGTGTTGCACCGCATACAAGTAATTACGATTTTATACTGGGAAAGTTATTTTATGGAGCGATTGGCAGAAAAGCCCATTTTTTAATGAAAAAAGAATGGTTCTTTTTTCCATTTAATTTTGTTTTGAAGAAGATGGGCGGTTTCCCGATTGACCGGAGTAAAAAGAAATCAATGACCGACCAAATGGCAAAACTGTTTGAGAGGTGTAAATCGTTGCATTTGGCTATCGCGCCCGAAGGCACGCGGAAAACGGTCGACGAATGGAAAAAAGGATTTTACTTTATCGCATTGAAAGCACGCGTACCTATCCAGTTAGCGTATATTGATTACAGAAAAAAGGAAATGGGTTTTAAGGGAACGTTTTATCCGACAAACAATGCAGAAAAAGATATCCATACCATTCGTTCGTATTATCAGGGAATGACCGGGCGTAACTGGAAAAAATACTAAATGCAATCTCCTGATTATATTTTTGAATGTAGCTGGGAAGTGTGTAATAAAGTGGGAGGTATTTATACCGTACTTTCGACCAAAGCACGCACACTGCAACAACAGTTTGCCGACCATGTGATTTATATCGGCCCGGATTTGGGGCAACCGACCATGGAATTTATTGAAGATCCAACCCTTTTTCCGGATTGGGTAAAATTTGTGAAAGAAAAAAATAAACTCCTCATAAAAATCGGGCGCTGGAATATTCCCGGAACTCCTCCGGTAATTTTAGTTGACTATCAACCTTTCTCAGGCAACCGTGATGTATTATTTTACGAGATGTGGGAATCTTTTGGCGTCGATTCATCGTGTGCGTATGGCGACTACGACGAAGCGTGTATGTTTGCTTATGCTACCGGACGGGTGATTCAGAGTTTTTATCACTTCCAGCATCCTGCGGAAATAAAAATGATTGCACATTTCCATGAATGGATGCTGGGAATGGGCGCTTTGTACATACAAAAGCATTGTCCCGGAATCGCAACGGTTTTTACAACACATGCCACCTCTATCGGACGTTCCATTGCGGGGAATCATAAACCGCTCTACAGTCGCATAAGCCAATATAACGGAGACCAAATGGCACACGAACTCAATATGAAAGCAAAACATTCGCTCGAAAAACAAACAGCCCGTTTTGCTGACTGTTTCACAACCGTAAGTGATATTACTGCATTGGAATGCAGTCAGTTACTTTGCAAAACGCCTGATGTTGTTACCCCTAACGGATTTGAACCCGATTTTGTTCCCCGTAGTAAATCATATACGGCAAAGCGAAATAGGGCGCGTAAAACAGTATTGAATGTATCTGAAAAATTATTGGGAAAATCAATTGATCCACACGCTTTTTTGGTTGCTACAAGCTGCAGGTATGAATATCGCAACAAAGGGATCGATATTTTTATTGATGTAATGAACCATCTTCGTCTTTCGAATGAAATTGAACGCGAAATAATTGCTTTTATCATGGTACCGGCATGGGTCTATGCTCCCCGGGCCGATTTGAAGGAGATTTTGGATAAAAATATTCAAACAACCGAACCACTGCAAACACCTTTCCTTACCCATTGGCTCCATCAAATGGACGAAGACCGGGTAATGAATTTCATTTTACATGCAGGTTTCACAAACAGTACTTCCGAAAAACTGAAAATCATCTTTATTCCCTGTTATTTGGACGGACAGGACGGAATTATGAACTGCTCCTATTATGATTTGTTGATCGGAATGGACGCCACCGTCTTTCCATCCTGTTATGAACCGTGGGGCTATACGCCGTTGGAAAGCATAGCCTTTGGTATTCCGACCATTACGACCGATTTGGCAGGATTTGGCTTATGGGCGAAAAATAGGATGGCTGACAACTCGATCGACGAAGGAGTTGCCGTTGTTCATCGCACGGATGATAATTATGTTGAAGTAGTTCAACATATTTCCGGCATCTTGCATGAATTGATACATAAGGAAAAATCCGAAATTGAAAACATAAAAAAGAAATGTTTTGCGCTGGCTTCCAAAGCCGAATGGAGAGAATTTATTGCGCAATACCATACAGCCTATGATGTCGCTTTTGCCAATACAGCGAAAAGAATTGACCGTTGACAATGAGGAATAACCTTATTTTTCCGGTTCCAGCGTTATGTTTAGTCCGGCAGGTGCACTTTCTCGCAGGTTGAGGACATAATCTTTATAGCCTTTCTTGCTGAAGATAATGTCTTTTTCGGTATGGTAGATGGTTGCTTGCCGGGTTGTTTCGGAGTGGGCAGGGTCAGGCAGCGAGAATTGTCCGTCCTTGTCTGAGGCGATGGGAATGCCCTTGCCTCGTCCGGGTCCGTAGGGAATCAGCGTTATGCTGACGTTTTCCAACGGTTTGCCGGTAGCGGCGTCGGCTACCGTGCCGGTAATCTTCTCGTCGCTTTTCGCCTCAACCAAATCCAATGTGTTGGAAGCAAAGGCGTTGCGCAGAAACACCCGCGTGGTACTCACCGTAAAGGGCGCAGTGCAGGCGCTTAGATAGCCGGGTCTGCTTACCTCAATATAATAAGGGCCGCCTGCCGGAACATTGCGCAAGACGTCGTCTCCGTCGTTTGTGCCTGCGCTTTGCAGTGGCGCTCCCACAGCCTTGCCTTCCCCATCTCTAAGCTGATAATAGATTTCCGTAGATTTCGTGCCGGTGCGCAGGTGAACTTCCTGCAACTTGGTCAGGGTGATGTCTCTGCCTGCTATATCCTTATCGAGCAAGAAATTGTAGCCGCCGCCTACTCCATAGGGGCTTGTGTTGTCCGGATAAACTCTGTCATTAGGGTCTATGCCGTACAGCCTGCCAAGGTTCAGGTCTAAAGCGCCCAGGTTTTCATCCGTTACATACATTTGGGGATTATAACCGTCCGGCGTTTTAACAGCCACTGCTGCAAAAGGTTTGTTCCATGTTTCCACCCTGGCGTCTATCTCATACCTGCCTTGGGCGTCCGTTCTGTAAGGTCCGCCCAGCACTTTGTAAGCATTGCCGATGTTCAAAATATACACGTCCGCCCCTGCCAGCGGCGTTGCATCGCTACCGTCGGAATTGACGCCGGCATAGATAATACCGCTGACTTTAAAGGTTAAGCGCTTCAATTGCAGTTCCGGCAGTGTGACATGTCCGTCGGTTACAGCAAAGGACGCGCTTTGCCCATCAAGATATTTGGGTTTTTCGGCTGTCATGTAATAGCCGGTTCCGGCAGGCACACCCGGAATGTGATAATAACCGTCCCAGTCGGATTTGGTCGTGGCTATCAGCTTATTATTATGGTCATAGAGTTTCACTTCCGACTCCACACCGATAAAGGCGCCGGGTGCGGGACCGGGAGTGTCGCAGGTGATTTGTCCGCGAAGGCTGTAAGTCGGAGCTGCACCAACTTTGACCAAACCGCCGCCGCTGAAGATTGCCGGTTCGTAACCGGTATAGTCGTAGTAACGAATGATGTCTCCGTCAATGTAACACTTGTACAGGTCGCCCAAAGGATTGGCGCTGACATTTCCTGCTGCGTCTTTGATTGTTCCCACGCCGTCGAAGCCGGGGTCGCCCTGTGTCAATTTTTCGCCGCGCCAGTTGTGCAATGTGACGTCTGTAATGGTACCTTTCATCTGATATTCAGAAGTAACGGCGTTGGCTTTGACCTTGAAATTCAGGCTGAGTATGGTGTTTTTGTCAATCATACCGACGCCGGTGGCGGTTATCAGCAGCACGCCGGTATCCACATTCGCAGTATCCACTATGTAAGTGAAGGGAGCGGCTCCAACTGACACATACTCAAAGTTTTCCGCGTCAAATTCCACTTTCATCTCGAAGCCGGCTATTCCGCCCGGTACGCCTAATGGGGTGGCGACCCGCACAACGCCGTTGTTATAGGGTGCACTTTCTGTTGGTTCCATTGCCGGATCCGGAATATCGTTTACAGCAGAAACGCCTAAGGTAAACATATCGAAATCAACCGTGAAAGCATCATTAGCCTGCACATAATTATCGGAAGCCATCAGTACGCCCTGATAAATATGTTTGGCGAGTCCGGGATAAGCGGGATTAACGGTTTCCGTAGCTTTTCCGGTATATGTAATCTTTATCTTGTCGTAGAAGGTGTTGGATTCCAGCACCGTAATGGTGAGACCAAGATTGGGGTCTTCCCACACTTCCTCCTCTTTCAGACCATTGGCGGTACAGCGTTTAAATCCGCCTGCGCCATTGCCGGTTTCCCATGTGGGGTTGGCAATCATGCTGATTACAACGCCTTGGGAGGCTGGATTCAATGTGTTGTCGGCGCCCAATGTCTTGCGGCTTTCCAGCGTGTAAAAGGTGGGGAATGATTTGATGGCGCGTGTTACTCCGCCCACCCATGAATTGGTGAACCAGTCGTACCAGTTATAATCGTCTTTTTTGGGATTCCAGCCATTGCCCCACAGCATGCCGTAGGTGTCGCGGGTACGCCATTCCTTGGGTATCAGTACCATTCTGGTTTGGATATCGGGGTCGTCCGTATAGTTTCCGCCATCGTCCGCATAACTGCTCAAGGCACGGATGTAGATAATTTCTTCATCGCCGGGCAGTATCACCTTGACTTCATCGTCAGCTATCCATCCTGTGCGGAATTTTTTCCAGGATGTAAGGTCTTGGGTGTCGCCGCCGAATTTGCCGCCGATTGTGCTTTCGCCGGTGTTCATGTAGTGTATGGGCTGATTGACGCTATTGCCTTCGTGCCAGGGCATCCAGCCATAGTAGTAGTCGTCCATCATGCCCATGCCATGCAGGAACTCGTGCATACTGATGTTGACGGCGGTTCTGGGATTGCCGTTAAGCCATAAGTTCTTGATACCAAACACGGCGGAACCCACGATGCGTCCTTCTTTCGTTTGGACGCCCGGCTCATGGCGAAATTCGCTTTCGCGCTGCATCAACGCCTGGTCATTATATGCGAAGGAGGTATCGAAACCGCCGCCGCCCTGCAGACCTGCGCGGTGACCAAAGGCATTGATGGGTACAATCGTGTAAATGAAATCAATATCTTCAATATCCAATCCCGGTATATCGCGATAGGCTGCGTTGATTGCCGCCTGATGCAGCCGGGCGAACTGGCGGTAGTCCTCACAATCGGCGGGACCTTGCACGGCGTAGCCAATCATCGGTCCGTCCAGGCGGAACCAGGGCCATTTATCGGTTTCAGGATTAAGCCCCTGCAATTCTGCCAGCCGCTTGTTGAGGCATACAACTTCAATTTCCATCTTCCCCAAAGAAACTTCATTGATAATCTGCACCATCCCTCTGAAGTCGTCGGCGGGATCTTCACTGCCCCACACAAATTTTTGGGGGTGCATGTTTTTTAAGCCGTTTGCGCCGAAATAGTTGTAGCCGGCAGAACCTTTATAGCCGTTCGAACCGTAAAAGGTACTTTCATACATAACCTGCGGGTCGGACAGGTCGTATATTGAGCCTTGATTACGAAAAATATTTCTTTGCAGTCCGTAGGATACGCCCACTTCACCTATCAGGTCGTCAAAATCTACGGCGATAACATATATCTTGCCTTTGCCCGAAGGTCTGTCTGTAGGAAAGAACTGGGTGCCGCCTTTGGCGAAAAAGGGGTCAATCACGCCGTTGGTCAGGATAGAATTGGGGGCAAACTCCCTTAGGGTTATGGCATTGTCGGCACAGAACTCGCCGGCGTGCATATCGTCCACCGCGAATTGGCGTGCTATATCCGCATCTGAAATAACCTCAGAAGCCCATTGCGCATACAATGTTACGTTACGCGTTGCAGTAAAGTTTACGCCCGGTTGGTAAGCCGTACCAGAACCGTCGGCTTCCGTATTCCAACCGGAGAACACATAATTCTCGCGGGTGAACGTATTCTCTTTTACCGTATAGGTCGTATTGTGTTCCACATCGGTATCGGCAGCCATATTTCGGGCGCCGCCATTGGAGTTGTACGAGATGATGTATCTGTTGAGCGACCATTGCGGATACAGTGTAATGTCGGTCGTTACCCTGGGAATGGTTGCGCCCGGCACATAGGTTGTGCCTGAACCGTCGGCTGTTGTATTCCAACTGGTAAGGGTGTAGGTGTCACGCGTAAATGTATTGAGTTTGATGACATAACTTTCGCCATCATAAACAGCGTCAGGCGTCATGGTTCCCGTGCTGTAACCAGGCAGGAAGGTGATGGTGCGGGTCACCGCAGCAGCATTCCCATACGTATCGTTATTGGTTCCATCCGTTTCGGAAGACGCTTTAATAAGCAACGTATTCACAGGGAATGTATCCAGCGCTTCTTCTGTGGCTTTGATATATACCGCGAATTTGATTTCCCCGTCCGGATGAATAGCGTATAGATTGTTCAAAACCTTCGCATTATCCGCCATAGCGCCCAGTAATCTTACTCTGACAATATCGGTGGCATCGGCATCCTTCGATTGTTTAAGCGTGAAATGCTGAACAGCGTATCTGCCCTGGGAAGCCGGCTCAAAATTGCCTGCTGTTAAGGTCAGTTTGCCGCCTATCTTCACAGCGTCCGGAGAAGCGCTTCTAACAGCGATGTTATAGGAAAGATAATCACCGTATTTGCCCTTGTTGACAATTTTGTCGAGCACATAGAAGTGAAGTTCATTAAACGAGTCAATATATTCATTGACGACGTTGCCGTGAAGTCCTGTTCGCAAATCGCCCTGAACGAATTTTTCAGGGTATTTGTCTTTGAAATAGGTCGGATTATGGTGTACGCCGGCGTGGAACAGCGAACTTGCTAACTGAAGCTGGTCGCCATCCGAAATCATCGCGACTTCACCGTTCGGTCTTATAAAGTCAATCATATCCAGCGGGGTAGGGTGGGCATCCTGAATAAATATTGTTGTAGAGCCGCTCGAAGCGGTTTTCGCAATCATAACGCCGTGGTCATTGATAAAGGAGTCGTAACCTGTTCTGTCTAAAACTTCTACGGTGTAGCCGGTATAGTTTACGCTTCTGCCCCAGTTCCATTTAGCCGGGTTTATTCTTAATCTGGCTTCTTCATAGCTGACATCGGTTGAATCCATCCCAACGCTCCATGTGTTATTGTCTTTCAGGGTTTTGTCTACCATGTCGGTAATTCTGATGCCGCGGTTGCCTTTGATTTCATTGCCTGCCTGGTCAGGAATACCCTTGTCCGCAGGAATGTTACGCGCCACTACTTCGACGATAACGGGTTTAACCTTAATACTGTCGTATGTTACGTCTATGATGTGCTCCGGCGTGGTATAGCCTTGTCCTATTTTTGATCTGAGCACCTGATTGGGCGGGCAGGAAGAGCCCATTGTTGATGGAATCTGGTATCTCAGGTGGTTTCCGCCCGGACCGCCGAAGGAGCCGCGGCTCATCAATTCATACGGACCGGTGTAAGAGCGCGTTCTCGGAATGTCATACGGGTTGTTGTAGTTATCAGGCAGTCTCATAAGGTGTCCAAATTCGTGCGCAAACGTACCCATACCGTCGCTTTCGCTCTGAATGGAAAGCGGTATGCTTTTGCTGGGAAAGCCGGGTACAGAGTCGGTAGCAGAGCCTGCGCCCGACCAAATGCCTAAAGCGCCATACCAGGATGACCATGGAATATAGCGCGTTACAGCGCTGGCGTAATGCGGGTTTGTCGAATGATTGCGCGCCTCCGCTTTTACGGTGTTAAGTTTCTCAATCAATATGTCCTGCACCATATCCGGGTATTTGGCATCAAACGCTGCTCTGGTAAGCGCCGGATTCGCTTCCTGCGCTTTCGCAAACTCGGCGTTTTGGGTCGTTGTGTCGTTAAATAAATAGAAATTCGACCATGCTTTCTTTATATCGAAGTCTTTGGCAGTCACTATTTCTAAAATCCTGTCTATTCTGGCTTCGCCGCTGAAGTCATAACCGGAGACGCCTGCCAAAAACTCGCCAGTAACAGGATGCCTGACATTGCCCACAGGCACGGTATGAATATTGTTTTCATCCAGGAACATCATTTCGCCCAATTCCTGCCAACCGCCTGACTGGTCGTAGCCGGCATGGAGAACAAATACAAAGTCATAAACCGGATCTCTGTCGGTACCGTCTTCGTTTGGTTTAAAGAACTCTATTCCGTCTGCTTTGGCGAGATTATAGGCTTCCGCATTGGCTCTTGTCCGCGGAAATTGGGAGGAAAAGTTCTGATACGTATTGCCTCCCATACCAAAACCGTACTGAAATTCAAATCCGGAAAGCGTATAGGGTCCACATGCTTCAAGCTCAATTTCCCAGTCGCCATAGGAGTTTTCCAAAAAATATCCGTTCAGGGTGACATAATTATTGTCAGCGCTGGGGGTATTCAGAAAATCGCACCAGAACTGTCCTAATTTGCTTTTATCCAATTCACTGACTACAGGATTACCGATAAGTTCGGAGCCTGCTGGCTGTCCGCTAATCATGGGCTGATCCGGAAAATCCACTAAAATAATCATACCGCTGATTGTTCTTTTTGCAGGAATAACATTATCATTCGGATCTTCGTAGTTGACTACCGGATTCGGCGTCCAGTCGTTCCAGGTCATAAACTCTTGAAACGTCCAGCTTTGCGGGTCAATAGCCATTGCATCAAGCGCTTCCTGCGTCAGACCATACGCCTGTTGTTGTTCCTTTTTTTGATCGGCGGGTTTATTGTCAGTTAGTGTACCGGTGTGGAGCCATTGCCCGGAACCTGCAATGAAAAGTAAAATGAGTAAAAGAAATTTCTTCATACGTTGATTATTATGTTTAAGTCGAGATTCTGATTAGTTTTTGGACATACTGCCTTTAGCCGAGAAGAAAATTGCCAGGGCTACCATATCGCCGACCGTCTTCATCCTTTCCATACCCAGACCGGGGATGGGAGTCGGCGCAGTAGTGGGGAATCCTTGGGGCGCAATACCTGAGAAGTTTGTCTCGTACGTGTCGCCCACCTTATGATAAAGCGCTTCAAACGATGTGCCTTTCTCATTTTTGCGCCAGTCGTATTCCACCGCATTCATCATGTTTGGGAAATTGTTACCTGCGCGTGTGGCTTCCTGCACGAAAGCCCAGTGGTCGGTCGTGGTATCCCAGCAGATATTGAAACGGTTCATGTCGAATTTCAACTTTTGCGCTGCCAAATACGTATGGTTGAATACATCGCGTTGTTTGGCAAGCGCCAGCGCTTCCGGAACGTCGATAAGCCGCCGGTCGTCCTCCAGCGAGCTTTGGATCGTTCTTAGACGTGAAGTATTGGCGTCAGCAGTGTCATTGATATTCAAAAAAAAATGGATGCAGTCTTCCTGGGCTGTGGCAATCATATCCATATTATAGTCAGCCACAAAGTTTTCACGCTCCTCATCCGTCATATCCATACAGTAAGCGCGTGCGCCACGCAGCCCCACTTCCTCAGCGTCGCAGAGGAAAAAAATAAGGTTGTGTTCAAAGTTTGCATTTTTGAAGGCTCGCGCCATTTCCAGGGTCATAATGGTACCCGAGCCGTTGTCGTTCATGCCTGGTCCGCTGACGGTTGTATCAAAGTGCGCCGTTATGTACACACGCTTCTTGCTTCCGGTCGCCGAAGGCAATACAGCCAGCACGTTTTTACCATCATTTCGGGTTTGCATCGTCAGTTTTATTTCTTTGGCGCTGCGTAAACTGTTCAGCACGGGATGTGTCTCGTAGTGTAACGTGACGCCCACGGGGATGGTAACGGGGGCGCCGGTCGTTGTGTTGGGAATACGCGAATAGGTGGTATTCCAGTCGTCCCGGGGCGCAGGCAATTCAAAAATAACTGCTTTTGCACCTGCATTTTGCAGCGCCAAACAAGCATTGTAGTAATGGGTCGCGTCGGGTACATCTGCACGAGTAACATTCGAATTTTGAGCCGAAAGCAAGGTCACAATCACCGCTTTTCCTGTAACATCCACCCCGCCTGGAATCACCAAAGCGCTGCTTACATCCGCCCAGTTCAACACTTCCACCTGGGTAACGGTTACCGTGTTATTGGTGAATTGATATACGGTTTCGGCGTCATAGCCCGGACCATAATAGATATATTTCCTGCCGTCTGCCTCGAAGCATCCGTTGTTTGTGTAGCGATTGTTTTCAAATTCATGGATATACGGTGTATAACCATACGATGTCAACTCGGTCATCATCCAATCCACAGCCATGTCGCGCCTGAACGTTGAGGTGTGTCTGTTGCCGATATCTTTAGTCAGGTGTTGAGCCAACCGGTCTATATTGCCATAATTGAGCAACGCAAGGAACTGCGCTTCTTCTTCGGTCAACGCTTCCGCAGTTTCTTCCCACTGAGCGTACAGCGTGAGGTCGCTCATTGTATCATCTGTTATGCGGTCGTTGGGACGGTAGGCTGTTCCGCTGCCGTCCGCTTTCGTGTTCCAGCCACGGAAAGTCCACCCGTCGCGGGCGTTCAGTTTGGCAACGGTAGAGTCGCCGACTCCACCCACAATCCGGTAGCCGCCCTCTTGGAAGTTGGCTGCCTTCACACTCTGACCACCCTTGGGATAGGCGTCTGAATAGCCACCTAAATCATCATAGAGGCTGCTGCCGCCGTTGGCATGGTAGAAGATGCTGTAAGTGGGCACAATGGGCAGTTCCACAAAGGAGTTTTCGTTCATGAAAAGCGTAAACTCGGTCACATCATTTGGTATGATTGTAGAACGGTAGTCGGTGGAGTAGACATAGAGAGCTAAACGCGTGCCTGCCTTGAAAGTATAGTCCATCGGCTCCATTTCAAACGTGTATTCATACGTTTGTCCGGGCGTAATCTGCTTTGTCTGGTAATAGAAAGCAGGGATGTAGCCGTTCGATGCCGGCGCATTCAGATACGTTTCGCGGGATGGATTGGGATTCTGCACATCGGTATAGCCGCGGGTAACAATCTTGTACTGAGATAAAACGTTGTTGACAATGTAGTTGTCGAGCGTAATATTTGCTTCGCCGTGACCACTGTTCAGCGCCACATCCGTATTGGCGGTTCCAAAAGCGCGGTAGTTGGCGCCTGACTCCACCAATACGGCAGAGATGGTACCCTTACCCTTATTGGCGGCAAGCGCTAAGGTAACTGTAACCGTACCATTGATACGCAGCGGTTTTTCCAGCGGCTCTGTGGCAAAAATCAAACGCTCGGAACTGTGGGTGTCGATTTCCGCCGGATTGAGAAGACGATTTTCCCAGGCAGTCAAATCTCCCGCAGTACCAGGCTTTATTTCGGCATTGAGGTCATAATTATCCTTAAAAGAAGCGCTACCGGCAGATTGACCGGTCGACGGGGCGTTAAGCAATCCGCCTGCTTTGTTGGCAGTGGTGGGGGCGCCCAGAAAGAACCTGGTGCGTGCAGAGCCGGCGATAGGCCATTCATCGTAAAACTCCCAGTTCACATTGTTGGCATTGGGAATCGAAATATCAGGAATCCGCTCCACAGCGTTATTATCCAATCCGTAAAGGAAGTGGTCCAACCACAGGTGGTAATACGCTAAATAGTGCGAATCATATCTGTTCCACACAGTGGAATGACCGCCTAAATGCCACACCTGCTTGACCGTTTTTCCGGCATTTTTCAATGCGCGGTAGAACTGGTCGGGCTGCTTGGTCTTCACGTTCCAGTCGTTCAGACCGTGCATAATCATGATGCCACAGTCATCGCGCACGTTATTAATGGTTGTCAGATAGTTGCGTTTATCCCAGAACTCGTTGTAGTCGCCGGTGACTCGGTCTTGCTCTTGATGTATCTGTGCGATCCAGGCTTCATACATCTCTCTGATACCGTCCACGTTATCCTTGTAAAAATCTTTCATCAGGGGACCGTAGCAAACGTCTATTAATACGTCGGCATCTTCGCCTTGATAGTTGTAGGGAGCTACCACCGCACCGGCGGCGCGGTAATAGTCGTACCAGTTGCTGATGGCTGCAATGGGCAAAATCGCCTTCAGTCCCTCCACGCCTGAGCAGGCGGTTGCCTGGGGCAGGGTGCCCACATACGATTGCCCCGTCATGGCTACGTTGCCGTTACACCAGGTGGCTTTGACCTCTGTGACGGCGCTACGGTCGGTATAGCCTTTTACTTTGCCGTTCAGCCACTTGATAATAGCCATGGGTACCAAAGTTTCTTCTACGTCGCCACAGTTGGTAAGACCTTCGGATTCATCTTCATTGAACGTATTGCCGATAGAGGAACTGATAATGATCGCATAACCCCTTGTCAGGAAATATTGATAGGTAGGGTTGGGGTTGCTTTGGGTCAACGTGTTTACTCCCTGAAAAACAACAGGCTTGTCGCCGCGAGAAGCCGGAATAGCCCAGTCACCGCTTGTGCCGGTTA
>Ga0099364_10009948_pt1 | contig 13153 bp, 1 predicted proteins | sample TergutTh196P3_FD_73070 | JGI IMG/M metagenome (GOLD analysis project Ga0099364, IMG submission 73070) | Microcerotermes parvus P3 segment gut microbial communities from Pointe-Noire, Republic of the Congo - Th196 P3 | ecosystem: Host-associated > Arthropoda: Insects > Digestive system > Gut ...
ACAACGAAATATTTTGCATATCATTGTCTAACTTCGGGTTTTTTTAAAAAAAAAAAAAAAACAAATTTTTTTTTTTGATATTTTTTTTTTTTTTTTTTTTTTTTTTTTTTTTTTTTTTTTTTTTTTTTTTTTTTTGGAAATTTTTTTTTTTTTTTTTTTTTTTTTTTTTTTTTTTATTTTAATAACTTTTTTCAAAAAAAAAATATAGTAAGATATAAAATTTTGATAGCATCAAATTATTTATTAATTCTTTTTAATTTTAATTATTATTTATTTTAATTCTTGTTTTAAGTTTTAATTATATTTCATTTCATTCTAATTATTTTTAAATATAAACAATTATTATTAATTATTTTAGAACATTTATCTGCAATGTCTATTAAATTATAGATATGTTTATATATTATGAAACAAATAATTTTCAGTATAAGCATAAGGATATTTAATATGTTTATTATCATGCTTTAGAAAAAATCAAGTTTTTATAATTTATTATAAAATATCATTCGGCTTGATTTTTCAAAATAGCTATAAATAACTATTTATTTATTATTTTAACAGTTAAAAATCTTTTGAGTGTTAATTGGTAACTGAGCATGAAAAAAATAAATTTGAGAGAATTGAGAGAAATTGGGAGAAAGTGATAAAAAGGTTAGGAAAAATAAGAAATGAACAATATATTAAAAATTTCTCAAAATAACATTAAAACTCTTATAGATATTAACAACGGGAATAAAGCTAATTTTAGAGAGAATTGCTTCTTTAAATCCGTTCAAATTCATACATATAATAAAAGATTAAATAATGTTAGTAGAAACAGCACGGAAGCTGGTTACTCTTTTTATACAATAGCTAATGCTTTGGCTAAATTTGTAAAAAGAAGATTGAATACTAATTATTTTAGTTCTCATTCTTTAGCTAATTTCTATAATCATTCTTTAACTAATTTTTATAACTATTTTTTAGCTAATTTTAATTATCATAGTTTTGCTAATTTTTATAACTATTTTTTAGCTAATTTTAATTATCATAGTTTTGCTAATTTTTATAACTATTTTTTAGCTAATTTATGTAACCATTATTTTGCTAATTTTAATTTCCCTAATTGTATTAAATCTAATACTTTTGATTTCTTATACACTAATTTTTTAGTCAGTTTTTTTAAATTTAACATTCACTCTAAATATATTTATTTAGGTCCTGATTTTTTAGTCAGTTTTTTTAAATTTAACATTCATTCTCATCTTAAAAATAATTATGATTATTATATTATTTTCTATAATTTTTCTATTGTAAAAGATATTGTAGAAAATATTGTGGAATATTTTGTAAAAAATATTACTAATTTTAATTACTGGGCTTTTTATAATAATCATTTTTGTAAAAATAATAGATGTTTAAATATAAGTTTCAAAGATTATACTAAAAAATTTAATTCGTTTTATTTTAATCATAATTATCATTACAACTATTTCATTAAATACAGTACTTTTTTTAATAGATTTTACTTAATGTTAGCATTGGTTTATCAAACCATTAGCTATTCATTTAATAAAATTATTTCTATTTATAATACTTGTATTTTTACTCGTTTTAATAATAATCGGCTTTTTAAAGTTTATTTTAATAGTTTTCTCTTTGCTGATTATGGATATCCTAACAGGAGAGTGCTTTAATATCTTAGAAGAATTTAATAGAATTTAATAATGGAATAACATTTGATCTATCATTAAGTTTGATACTTTAAAAGTTATTTCTTTGTCCTTACAACTAATTATAATTTTTATACTCTTTATAATTGTTGTAAAATTGATAAAATATACAAAACACATGTTTCAAGAGGTAATAATTAAAAAAAATAATTTTTTACAATAAATAGCTAAAAAAACATAATTAATTTCATAAATTTTAGATATTTTTAAAAATATTTATTAAAATATTTTTCGATTATAAAATATTAGTTTAATAATGTTTTCAAAGTGTTTTTGAATAAAAAATATCATTATAATGTTTTTATTGTGTTTTTAAATTTTAAATATCATTTATAATGTTTTTTTAGTGTTTTTAAATTTTAATTATTTATAAATAATGTTTTTATTTAAAAAATATATTTTTTTCAAATTATCAAAAATTTTTAAATTATGGGATGTGAAAAATTCGTTAAAAATGAAGGAGGGAAGAAAATGAAAATTCTTAAAAAATTATCAATATTTACTTTAATTTTTCTTTGTTTTCTAATTTTTGGTTTGCAAACTAGCTTTGCAGCTAATCATACTATTAATAATGAAACTTTAGGTGGTATTAATGGTACATTAGCTAATGATAGTGTAGCTAATGATGATATTATCATATTAAATCCTGGAAACTATTCAGGAACCAATAATACTGGAATAACTATTAATAAGAATGTGACAATCCAAGGAAATGGTTCGATGCATAATGTAATTTTAGATGCTGGAGGACTAAGAAGGATATTTACAATAGCAGATAACATTGATGTCACATTTATAAATATTACATTTTTAAATGGAAATGCATATAATGGTGGTGCAGTTTATAATGAATATGAAAATTCTAATATGACATTCATAAACTGTGTTTTCACTAATAATACTGGAGTAAATTATGGTGGTGCAATCTACAATAGTGGTAATGGTTTTAATATAGCTTATTCTACTTTTACAGATAATATTGGAACATATAGGGGTGGTGCCATTTATAATGAAGGTGATGGTTTTAATATTAGTCACTCTATTTTTAATAATAATCATGCAATAGATGGAAGTGGTGGTGCAATCTATTTTGAAGGAGGTAATGGTTTTTTCCTAGATAATTCTAGTTTTACAGGTAATACTGCATATAGTACTGGTGGTGCAATTTATAATAGTCATGGTAATAATTTTACTATAATTAATTCTATTTTTGCAGATAATGCTGCTCTTACTGGTGGTTCTATCCTCAATGGTGGAGATGGATTTACTATAAATAACTCTGTTTTTAATAATAATTCTGCAACTCTAAATAGTATAGATACTGGTGGAGGTGCAATACATAATTGGGGGAATGGTTTTTCTATTAGTAACTCTAATTTCACAGCTAATACTGCAGCATCTCGTGGTGGTTCAATTTATAATAATGGAGGAAATGGTGGTGATGGCTATGGTTTTTCTATAATTAACTCTAGCTTCACAGCTAATACTGGAACAAGAGGTGGTGTAATCTATAATTATTATGCTGGTGGTTTCAATATATCTAACTCTAACTTCACTGAAAACATTGCAGATTTTGGTGGTGTAATTTTCAATGATTTTGGAGATGGTTTTAGTGTAAATAATGCTATTTTCACAGCTAATACTGCAATTAATGGTAGTGCAATATATGCTGCTGTTATGGATAGGGAAATGGGTGCTAGTTTTAGTGTAGTTAATTCTACTTTTAATCATAACAATGCTACTGGTAGTGGTGGTGCAATATATAATACTGCTAGAAATTCTTTTGATTCTTCTTTTAACTTTAATGTAGTCAATTCTACTTTCAACCATAACACTGCAACTTTAAATGGTGGTGCAATCTATAATATTTTGCCTTCAAATTTTGGTGGTGTTTTTAACTTTAATCTCTTTGGTTCTACTTTTAATAACAATACTGGAGTAAATGGAGGTGCAATTTACAATAATGCATCTACTTTCAATGTAGCTAACTCAAATTTTACAAATAATCGGGTAACTGGCTTTGGTGGAGGTATTTATAATGCTGCTAATATGTCAGTTTCTGGTAATATAATGAATAATAATAGTGCTAGTTTAGGTCACACGATTTATAACACAGGAAATATAAGTGTTTTAAATTTAACTTTTATGAATAATTCTACTTACATTGTTGGAGTTAATCAAAATATCAATTTATTTGCTTATTTAACAGATGATATGGGTAATCAAGTAACTGGTCAAAATATTACTTTCAGGGTTAATGGAACAGCAATTGGATCTGCAAGTTCTGTAGAAGGATATGCAAACATAAGCTACATTAGTCCTAACTCAACAACTTTAGTTCCAGTAACTGGTAATTATGATGGTCATGGAACTTATCCAATAAATACTTTTAATGGTGGATTACAAATCATGTCAGTTCCAACTATTGTTAATGGTTCTGGTGTGAATGGTTCTAATTCTATTATTCTTAGTGTGGATGTTGATGGAACTTATTATGTTCTTATTAATTATGGAAGTACAAATGTTTTCACTGGTCTTGTTTTATTTAATAGTGGTTTAGCTACTGTTGCTTTACCTTATGCTCTTGATAGTACTAACACATATGTTGTAAGTATTTATGAAAATAGTTCTTCAGTTACTCCTTATGCTACTGGTAATATTATAGTTAATCTAGCTAATAATACATTTAGTATGAATAATACAACTATAGGTGGTATTAAAGGCATGTTAGCTGAAATCAATATAGGTACTCATGGAACTATTCTTTTAAATCCTGGAACTTACACTGGAGAAAATAATACAGGATTAATCATTGATAAAAATGTTACAATTATTGGAAATGGTCCTGCAGCTAGTGTGATTATAGATGCTGAGAACTTAAGAAGAATATTTACAATTGCAGATAAAATCACTGTCACATTTATAAATATCACATTTATAAATGGAAATGATAGTTCCGTTGGAGGAGCAATTTTTAATAACTTTTCAGATTCTACAATTTCAGTAATAAATTCTACTTTCTCAAATAATAGGGCATCCAATGGCGGAGCAATTGCAAATAGTGGTAATAATTTCACTGTAATTAATTCTCTTTTCAATAATAACTATGGGTCATACGGTATTGCCATTTACAATACTGGTGGTGGTTTTACTGTAGCTAATTCTACTTTCAATAACAACAATGGATCATCATCATTTTCGGATGGCACAATCCGAAATATGGGTAATGATTTCACGGTAATTAATTCTACCTTCAACAATAACAGAGCATACCAGGGTGGTGCAATCTATAATTTTGGTGGCAATGGTCTTACTGTAGTTAATTCTATTTTTAACAATAACGCTGCTACAGATGGTGGTGCCATCTATAGTAATATTGGTGATAACTTCACTGTAGTCAATTCTACTTTCACTAACAACAATGCTACTTATGGTGGCGCAATCCTTAATAATGGTAATGATTTTACTATTCTTGATTCGTTTTTCAATGATAACACTGCATCTTTTGCTGGTGCTGTTTATACTAATGCTGGAAACTCTACTATTGAAAATTCAACTTTCAACAACAACTTTGCATCTAATGATGGTGGTGTAATATACAATATTGCTGCAATTTTAACTATAACTAATTCTACTTTCACTGATAACATTGCAAATCGTAGAGGTGGTGTAATATACAATACTGCTTTAAATAATGCTTCAAATTTTACTATAGCTAATTCTATTTTCAATAACAATACTGCAAATGGGAATGGTGGTGCAATCTTCAATAGAGGTGGAGGTTTTATTCTAGCTAATTCTACTTTCAATAATAACACAGTAATCAACAGTGATGGTAACAATAGTAGTGGGGGTGCAATATTTAATACTGCAAGTGATTTCAATATAGTTAACTCTAATTTTACAAATAATTCTGTTAATACTTTGAATGGTACTATTTCTTTTGGTGGTGTTATTTCTAATGAAGGAGATAATTTTACTGTAGTTAATTCTATTTTCACTAACAATAATGCTAGTAATGGTGGAGCAATATTTAATACTGGAGAAAATTTCACTATAAGTAACTCTAGTTTCACTAGTAACACTGCAACTAATGGCGGTGCAATTAACAATAATGCTACTAACTTTGTCATAGCTAACTCTAATTTTATAAATAACACGGCAAGTAGTTTTGGTGGTGCAATCCAGAATACTAATGACTTCACTGTAATTAATTCTATTTTCGATAATAACACAGCAAATTTTGGTGGTGTTATCTACATTGGGGGTGGCTATTACAGTATTATAGCTAATTCTACTTTTAATAATAACACAGCTAATACTTTTGGTGGTGTAATCTTCAATGTTGGCAGTCCTTATTTTACTGTAGCTAATTCTACTTTCAATAATAATGTCGCTGATAGTAATGGTGGTGTAATCTACAATTATGGTTCTAACTTTACTGTAGCTAATTCTACTTTCAATCATAACCGTGCAGGTACTGGTGGTGTAATCTACAATAATAATGCTAATAACTTCACTATAGATAATTCTATTTTCTACAATAATTCTGCAAACAATGGTGGTGGTGTAATCTACAATACTGGGGATGTTTTCACTGTAGCTAATTCTATTTTTAACAATAATTCTGCAAGATCTTATGGTGGTGTAATCTATAATTCTTGGGGTAATGATTTTACTGTAGTTGATTCTATTTTCAATAATAATTCTGCAATATCTAGTGGTGGTGCAATCTACAGTAGCTATAGTTATAATGTTACTGTAGTTGGTTCTACTTTCATTGATAATACTGCAGGTGATTTTGGTGGTGCTATTTATAATGGTGGTAATCTATTAGTTTCTTCTAATACAATGTCTGCTAACAGTGCTAATTTAGGTGAAATGATTTATAACATTGGTAATATGAGTGTTTTAAATTTAACTTTCCTTAATAATTCTACCCATACTGTTGGACAAAATCAGAATATTACTTTGTTTGCCTATTTAACTGATGATATGGGTAATCCTGTTACTGGTCAAAATATTTCATTTTTTGTTAATGGAACACTGATTGGATCTGTGGAGTCTATTGAAGGATATGCTAATATAAGTTATTTAACACCTAATTCAGCAGCTTTGCTTCTTGTTACTGGTAATTACTCTGGGCATGATTCTTATCCAATAAACACTTTAAATGGCGGATTAGAAATCATGGCGGTTCCTACAATTGTTAATGGTTCTGGTTTTAATGGTTCAAGTTCTGTTAATCTTAATGTTGATGTTGATGGAACTTATTATGTTCTAATTAATTATGGAAGTACAAATGTTTTCACTGCTTTTGTTTTATTTAATAGTGGTTTAACTACTGTTACTTTATCTTATGCTCTTGATAGTACTAACACATATGTTGTAAGTATTTATGATAATAGTTCTTTAGCTACTCTATATGCTACTGGTAATATTCTAGTTAATCTAGCTAATTATACATTTAGTATGAATAATACAACTATAGGTGGTATTAAAGGCATGCTAGCTGAAATCGATATAGGTGTCCATGGAACTATTCTTTTAGATCCTGGAATGTATACTGGCGAAAATAATACGGGATTAATCATTGATAAAAATGTTACAATTATTGGAAATGGTCCAGCAGCTAGTGTAGTTATAAATGCCGAGAATTTAAGAAGAATATTTGCAATTGCAGATAATGTTACTGTTACATTTGTAAATATCACATTTATAAATGGAAATACTACAGTTAGTGGTGGTGCAATCTATAATAATTATTCTGATTCTATCGTTTCAGTAATAAATTGTATTTTCTCCAACAATACTGCAACTCGTTTAGGTGGTGCAATCTTTAATGATGGTAGTGATAATTTTAGAGTAGTTAATTCTTCTTTTAGTGGTAACATTGCAGATGGTGGCGGTGCAATTTTTAATAGATTTTCTAATAATTTTAGCATTGTTAATTCTCTTTTCACAAATAATTATGCAGAAACTGGTGGTGCAATTCAGAATACTTTTGGTGATGATTTTACTATAATTAATTCTACATTCACTAACAATTCTGCAGATTTTGGTGGTGTTATCCTAAATCAAATGTCTGATGGGCTTAGTATAGTTAATTCTATTTTCACCAATAACTTTGCAGATGTTTATGGTGGTGCAATCTACATTCTAGATGGTAATAACTTAATTTTAGCTAATTCTATTTTTACAAATAATGAAGCGGGTGAAAGTGGTGGTGCTATCTATAATGCTTATAGCATTAACTTTAATGTAGATAATTCAACTTTCATAAATAATACTGCAGTTAATGGTTCTGCTGGTGCAATCTATAGTCATGGTGATAACTTTACCTTAACTAACTCTGTCCTTATTAATAATACTGCAGGTGCTTTTGGTGGTGCTATTTATAATGGTGGCAATATGATTGTTTCAGCTAATACAATGATTGGTAACAGTGCTAATTTAGGTGGAATGATTTATAATATTGGTAATATGGGTGTTTTAAATTTAACTTTCCTTAATAATTCTAGCTCTATTGTTGGACAAAATCAGAATATTACTTTGTTTGCTTATTTAACTGATGATATGGGTAATCCTGTTTCTGGTCAAAATATTTCATTTTTTGTTAATGGAACACTGATTGGATCTGTGGAGTCTGTTGAAGGATATGCTAATATAAGTTACTTAACACCTAATTCAGCAACTTTGATTCCTGTTACAGGTAATTACACTGGTCATGAATCTTATCCAATAAACACTTTAAATGGGGAATTAGAAATCATGGCGGTTCCTACAGTTGTTAATGGTTCTGGCTTAAATGGCTCAAGTTCTGTTAATCTTAGTGTTAATGTTGATGGAACTTATTATGTTCTTATTAATCATGGAAGTACAAACGTCTTTACTGGATTTGTCTTATTTAATGGTGGATTAGCTACTGTTAATCTGTCTTATGCTCTTGATAGTACTAACACATATACTGTAAGTATTTATGAAAATAGTTCTTCAGCTATTCCTTATACTACAGGCATTGTACTAGTGTATCTAGCTAATGCTATCCATATTATTAATCCTTCTAGTTATGGTGGTATTAGGGGCATGTTAGCTGATGTTAATGTACGTCATGGAGATACCATTGTTTTAACTCCTGGAATTTACACGGGAATCAATAATACTGGAATACTCATTGATAAAAATGTGACTATTTTAGGAAATGGTCCGGCATCTAGTGTAATCATAGATGCAGAAAGGTTAAGAGAAATATTTTCTATTGCTCCTAACACAAATGTTACATTTATAAATATTACATTTACAAATGGAAATACTACTTCTAGTGGTGGTGCAATCTATAATAACTATTCTGATTCTATCGTTTCAGTTATAAACTGTATTTTCTCCAACAATACTGCAACTCGTTTAGGTGGTGCAATCTTTAATGATGGTAGTGATAATTTTAGAGTAGTTAATTCTTCTTTTAGTGGCAACATTGCAGATGGTGGCGGTGCAATCTTTAATAGATTTTCTAATAATTTTAGCATTGTTAATTCTATTTTCACAAATAACTATGCAGAAACTGGTGGTGCAATTCAGAATACTTGGGGCGATGATTTTATTATAATTAATTCTACATTCACTAATAACTCTGCAGATTTTGGTGGTGCAATCTTAAATCAGATGTCTGCTGGGTTTACCATAGTTAATTCTAACTTCACAAATAACTTTGCTGATGCTTTTGGTGGAGCTATTTACCTTCTTGAAGGTCATAATTTTAATATAATTGGTTCTATTTTCGCAAACAATGAAGTTAATGAGGATGGTGGTGCAATATTTAATTCTTATGGTATTAATTTTGCTGTAGCTAATTCTACATTCGCTAATAACCGTGGAAAAAATGGTGGTGCAATCCTTAATCGTGGTGAAAACTTCACTGTAACCAACTCTAACTTTATTAATAATACAGCAAGTGATTTTGGTGGTGCAATCATTAACTTCCAAAGTGATAATTTCAGTGTAATAAATTCTTTTTTCACTGATAATACTGCAGATAGTGGTGGTGCAATCTTTAATGAACTTAGCAATGATTTTAGTATAGTTAATTCTTCTTTCACAACTAACACAGCAATAAATGGTGGAGCAATCAGTATTCTGACTTCAAATAATTTTACTGTAGCTAATTCTAATTTCACAAATAACTCTGCTGAAACGGGTGGTGCAATTCAAATTGTTAATAGTGATGGCATTAGTTTATCTAATTCTTCTTTCACTGGTAACACTGCAGATTTTGGTGGTGCAATCTTAAGTCAGAATTCTGTTGAGCTTAGTGTTGTTAATTCTATTTTCACAGCTAATTTGGCACTAGCTCGTGGTGGTGCAATTTACACTATTTATTCTCATAACTTTAGTGTAATAAACTCTAATTTCACTGATAATATGGCATTAGATTTCGGTGGTGGAATCTTCAATTATTATGGTGATGGCTTTAGTATATCTAATTCTAGTTTTATAGATAATATTGCAGATTATGGTGGTGCAATACACAATTCTGGCGATAATTTCTCAATATATGGTTCTATTTTCACAAATAACATTGGAAATAATGTTAGTGGTGCAATTGACAATGTTGGTAATGATTTTACTATAACTAATTCTAATTTTACAGGTAATATTGCAAATGATGCTGGTGCAATTGGCAATAGTGGTGATAACTTTGCTGTAGTTAATTCTACATTCCAAAATAATACTGCAAGAAATAGTAATGGTGGTGCAATCTACAATGATTATGGTACTAATTTTACTATAACTAATTCTACTTTTAATAATAATATTGCAAATCTTTATGGTGGTGCAATCTTTAATTATTATGGAGATGGTTTTAGTGTAGCTAACTCTAATTTCGCTAATAATTCTGCAAATAGTGGTGGTGCAATCTTCAATTGGAATGATGATATTTTTACTGTAGCAAATTCTTTCTTTTCAGATAACACTGCTATAAATTATGGTGGTGCAATTGTAGGTCTTGGTGGTATTTTTAGTCTAATTAACTCCAATTTCACAGCTAACACTGCAGATTTTGGTGGTGCAATCTTTAATCTAAATGGTACTAATTTTATTGCAAGTAATTCTTCTTTTAGAAATAATGAAGCAAATGTTAGTGGTGGTGCTATTTATAATGAAGGTACTTTTATTGCTGATGGCTTGAATTTCACCAATAATAGTGCAGTTAGTGGTGGTGCTATTTTAAACAATGGTACTTTTACAGTGTCTAACTCTAATTTTGTTGAGAATTTTGCTGGTATTAATGGTGGTGCTATTTGGAATAGTGGTATTTTTAATACTAGTAATTCTAACTTTACTAATAATTCTGCAAATGTTAGTGGTGGTGCTATCTTAAACTTTGCTAACTTTACCGTAATGGGGTCTATGTTTATAGGCAATAGTGCGAACAATAATAGTGGTGCTATCAGTAATTCTGCTGACTTTGTTTTATTTAACTCTAGCTTTGTTAATAATTCTGCAAATGTTAGTGGTGGTGCTATCTTAAACACAGGTAATTTCATTGTAAGTGCTTCTAACTTTGTTTCTAACTTTGCAGGCACTAATGGTGGTGCTATTTGGAACAATGGTATTTTCACTATTGATGGTTCTAATTTTATTAATAATTCTGCTATCACTGACTATGGTGGGGCTATCATAAACTTTGCTAACTTAAGTGTAAATGCTTCTAATTTTATTAATAATTCTGCACTTACTGAACACGCTGGTGCTATCTGTAATTTTGGAGATTTTAATCTATCTAATTCAGATTTTATTAATAATTCTGCAAATGTTAGTGGTGGTGCTATATTAAACGCTGGTAATTTTATTGTAAATGCTTCTCAGTTTGTTAATAATTTTGCGGGTATTAATGGTGGTGCTATTTGGAATAGTGGTAATTTCACTGTTACTTCTTCTGGTTTTGATAATAATTCTGCAATTACTGAAGATGGTGGTGCTATAATAAACTTTGGTAGTTTTAATGTTAGTGCTTCTAATTTCATTTTTAATTCTGCAAATTCTAAATATGGTGGAGCTATAGCTAATGTTAATGTTTTTTACTTGGATAATTCTAATATTATAGGTAATCGAGCTACTATTGGTGGAGCTATTTTTAATCAAGGCAATATGACGGTTTCTGCTAACGTAATATATGGCAACATCGCGGATTTAGGTAATGAGATTTACAACACAGGTAATATTGGTGCTTTAAATTTAACATTTCTGAATAATTCTACTTTCACTACAGGACCTGGTCAAAATATTACTCTAGTTGCTCACTTAACTGATGATATGGGTAATCCTATTACAGGTCAAATAATCACGTTTATTGTCAATGGAACTGCTATTGGCTCTGTAAGTTCTACTGAAGGTTATGCCTTCATAAACTACTTATCTCCTTACATAATAGCCGTGTTTCCTGTTACTGGTAATTATTCTGGTCATGGAGATTATTTAATTAACATATTTAATGGTGAATTAAGAGTCTTATCAAACCCAAGTTTTGTTAATGGTTCAGGTCTTAATGGAACTACTACTGTTAATCTTGTTGTGGATGTTGATGGAACATATTATGTTGTAATTAATGATGGAACTAGTGATGTTTTTGTGGGTAATGTTTTGTTTATTGGTGGTTTAGCTACTGTTACTTTGACAAGTACTTTGAATAATGCTAATAGCTATGTTGTTAGTGTGTTTGAGAATAGCTCTTCAACTGTTCCTTTTACTACTGGTGGTGTATTAGTGAGTGTGCCTATTTCTACTCCTTCTGTTGTTAATGGTTCTGGTGTGAATGGGTCTACTAGTGTTGTTCTTAGTGTGGATGTTGATGGAACTTACTATGTCATAATTAATGATGGTTCAAGTGATGTTTTTGTGGGTAATGTTTTGTTTGTTGGTGGTTTAGCTACTGTTACTTTGACAAGTTCCTTGGATAGTGTTAATAGTTATTTTGTTAATGTTTTTGCGAACAGTTCTTCAGTTTCTCCTTATGCTTTTGGTAGTGTATTAGTGAGTGTGCCTATTCCTACTCCTTCTGTTGTTAATGGTTCTGGTGTGAATGGCTCTACTAGTGTTGATCTTGTTGTGGATGTTGATGGGACTTATTATGTTGTAATTAATGATGGAACTAGTGATGTTTTCTCAGGTAATGTTTTATTTGTTGGTGGTTTAGCTACTGTTACTTTGACAAGTTCATTGGATAGTGCTAATTCTTATGTTGTTAGTGTGTTTGCGAACAGCTCTTCTATTGTTCCTTATGCTACTGGTGGTGTATTAGTGAGTGTGTCTATTCCTACTCCTTCTGTTGTTAATGGTTCTGGTGTGAATGGGTCTACTAGTGTTGTTCTTAGTGTGGATGTTGATGGAACTTACTATGTCATAATTAATGATGGTTCAAGTGATGTTTTTGTGGGTAATGT
>Ga0099364_10009949_pt1 | contig 13152 bp, 5 predicted proteins | sample TergutTh196P3_FD_73070 | JGI IMG/M metagenome (GOLD analysis project Ga0099364, IMG submission 73070) | Microcerotermes parvus P3 segment gut microbial communities from Pointe-Noire, Republic of the Congo - Th196 P3 | ecosystem: Host-associated > Arthropoda: Insects > Digestive system > Gut ...
ATGAAATGACGCTTAATAAGCGCTGTCATCCCGTTAGGGATGTAATATCGGTAGAAAATGGATGCACACATGCGCCACGGCGTGCCGTTAGGTACGCAACATTTTTCAATCCATATTCCGTCCCCAAAGGGTAGTCGCAGAGCGGATTGTTCTGCCTTTTCTACCGATATTTTGTCCTAACGGGACATCGCTTCAAATATTTACGCCATTTTATCATTAACTTAACAGTAGTAATAAATTGATAATTTTCAATTTTCAATTTTCAATTTTCAATTAAAAAACGGGTTGCTTGCAACCCGTTTTTTTTTACTTCGAGATTTTTTCAAGATAAGCGATAATCTTATCTGACGACATGCTGTAGACAAAATCTCTGACCGATTTCGATTTGCCGTTTATTACAAAGAACAAACATGGGGGGCATATCGTTTTGGTTACATATTCAGCAAGAGCCTTTTGGGTAGGATATTCAGCCTTCCGTATCGTTTCAAGTTCCTGTTCATTGTAGGCTATAAAATTATCAATCCGTTCGCGCATAGAATCGAACATCGCAGCGTATTCAGGAAAATATGCGACAACCTCTGCGTCTTCGCCCGAAATAACCAGTTCTATTATACGCTTGTCTGATGAAATATTATTGAGTATGTGGTGAATAGCAACGTATATGGGCGATTTCAATTTTATGCGTCGCCATCGGCTATCAACCACTATAAATCCCTCGTGATACCGGTCAAGGTTTTTGGCAGCCTCAACACATGCCTCAATTGTGGATATGCTGTATTCTTTTGGTTTTTCGACGCCAATATCAATGTGTAATTCCTGCAAGCTACTGTTATCGCGCGTTCCTATGTGGTAAAGTTTCGTTTCAGCGTATGGAACAACTACCCGCGTTTGAGGCGACACAAGTTCAAACATATATGTATATTCAGGATTTAGTTCGCCGAACTGCTTGCCGGTATGCGCCCATGCTTCATTAAAAACATTCAGGAACGTATTGTCATTGTTGTTTGTTTTCGCGCTTTCGGCGTTAATTGTGTTATTGGTCGATACACGCCACGCGCCCTTATAATTCCAAAGCTTTATCAGCGAGCCGTCAATCTTTTCCAGTACGCGCGCAGTATTCCAATCAATATCGTCGGCATAAGGTTCGCCGTAATTTCCGAATTTGAAAAACGGAACGCAAACGGGTCTATAGCCGTCTGTTTCGTCTAAAATTATCCCTCTGCACTCTCTGACAATATCAATATGAAAATCGGCGTCGATACCGTATGAGAACATAATAAAACCTTCCGCCCGCTTAATTTTTATTCTATAAGTATCATCTGAAAGGCGCTCTTCCCAATCAATATTATTTTCTATAAACTCCAATAATTTAAGCATATCAATTTATTTTTATCTTTTCAAATGCTATCACTATCAGACTGCAAAAATAAACAAAATTTTTCAGTTTGCAATTTTTTTCGAAAAAAAAAATTACTATTTTTGCGGCTTGATTTTTTTTAAACGATAATAAACAAATTTTGTAAAAGATAATGAACGCTAAACAATTATTTTCATCGAATACGTCTTCCCACATTTGGAATTTTTCAAGGGTAGGCGGAGAAAACAGAGTCAATTTGACAACGGGAGAAGATTTGACCAACTTGGAAAATCTCGACCAAAAACTGTGGACGGCGCTCAGTTGTCCGGTCTACGACCTTGAAATTGACTCGAAAACGCTGGAGTTGATAGACGCCGACAATGACGGAAGAATAAGAGTTCCCGAAATTAACGCAGCGGTTAAATGGCTTGTTTCAGTTGTCAAAAATCCTGACAGTATTCTGAAATCCGAACAATTCCTCAGGCTTTCCGATATAAACGACCAAACCGAAGAGGGAAAAAATCTTCTTCAATCTGCAAAACAGATACTCAACAACTTGGAAAAGCCTGATGCTGACATAATTACAGTTGACGATACTTCGGACACCGTAAAAATATTTGCCAATACAAAATTCAACGGCGACGGCGTTATCACCGACATTTCTGCCGACGACGAAACGGTAAAAAAACTTATTGCAGAAATAATTTCATGTATGGGTTCGGTTGTCGACAGAAACGGACAAGACGGCATAACCATCGACCACGTCGCCGATTTTTACAAGTTGTGTGGCGAATATTCAGAGTGGCGGGCTATAGCCGAGTCCGAGCCTGACGCTGTAACCCCGTTCGGCGAAGAAACCCCGGCGGCTTTTGAAGCCTTTATCGCTGTTAAGGAGAAGTTGGAAGATTTCTTTTTGAGATGCAAAATGTTGAACTACGATAAAAATATTACGGAAATTTTTAACGCTGTGAATCCAAGTTATGAAGGCGTCCTGACTAAAAACCTTTCCTCGTGTATATCAGAGTTAGAGGCTTTTCCCATAGCCTTGCCCAATGGCGATAATCTGTTTTATTTTGCACAGGGACTAAATCCTGCGTGGACAAAATCTGTTTCAGCATTTAATACGTTGGTTGTCAAAATATTATTTCCCGACAAAGCAAATCTTCGGGAAGAAGATATGGCTACAATAGCGAAGACTTTTGAAGGATTCGCGGCATGGCAGGCTGATAAGAAAGGAACTGAGGTTGAAGCGATTGGACTTCAACGCATTCGGGAAATACTTGCGAACACTGAGGAAAGAGAAATTTTAGAATCGCTTGTCAATCGGGATAAGGCTCTCGAAGATAACGCCAATCACATAATCCTTGTTGATAAGTTGGTTAGATACCACAGGGATCTTTTCAAACTTCTGCAAAACTATGTCACTTTTTACGACTTTTACTCACCTCGCGGCGAGGCTATTTTTCAGACGGGTTTTCTCTATTTTGACCAGCGCCGCTGCGATTTGTGCATGAAGGTAATAGATGTGGCAAAACACAGTCAGTTGGCTCAAACCAGCGGATTGTGCCTAATTTATTGCGATTGTGTTAGAAAGCGCGGAGAGGGTAAAATGACTATTGTTGCCGCTCTTACTGACGGCGATTTTGACAATATCGACGTTGGAAGGAACGGAATTTTTTACGACAGAAACGGCAACGACTGGGACGCGACAATCGTGAAGGTTATTGACAACCCAATCAGCATACGGCAGGCATTTTGGTCGCCCTACAAAAAATTTGCAAAGTTTATTGGCGCACAGGTAGAAAAACTTGCGTCTGACAAGGAAAAAGAGATAGATGCAGCCGCCAGTTCGGGAGTTGAACGCGCGTCGATTACAGGCTCAACAGACCCGTCTGCGGCGTCGGCGCCTCTGCCTCAACCATTCGACATCGGGAAATTTGTTGGAATTTTTGCGGCGCTCAGTTTAGCGATGGGCGCAATAGGCTCGGCATTAGTTTCTATTTTCAGCGGATTTTTATCTCTTAACTGGTGGAAAATGCCCTTAGCGGTCATAGGTTTGATATTGGTTGTTTCGGGTCCATCAATGATGATTGCATGGCTCAATCTAAGAAAAAGAAACCTTGCTCCCCTGCTCGACGCCAACGGCTGGGCGGTCAATGCAAAAACTTCCATTAACATAGCGTTTGGGGCGACCCTTACGCATATTGCCTTCCTGCCCGCAAACTCAAAATTGAATATTGTAGACCCGTTTTCCAAAAAGAAATCGCCATGGATAATCGTGGCAGTCATTCTATTATTGTTAGCCGCCGCGTTGCTGATATATTACTACGTCTTTAAACCGTCGGCAATAATTACAGGTCAATGATTTGTAACAAACATTTTTTATTTTTTTGTTGTTTATAAAAAGCATTTTTGTATCTTTGCGTCTCGGAAATTTTGTAAAAATGGATGAGCTTTTTGATTATTTTTATCAATTTTCAATTTTCAGAAATAAAAAAAAAAATAAAAAAATACAGTGAATGTAAAATAAAAAAACTAATTTTGTATTGTGAAAATTTTACGATTAGCTTATGAATATTTTAACGATTAAAAATTTAATAAAACATAATATAATGAAGAACATTTTATCATTAACATTAGTTTTAGCTTTTGTTTGTTGTTCGGCAAGCGCTCAAATACAGGTACATAGTCAGGCGCCCGTCGAAAAAGATTTTGTTGGTTATCTATTTCCATATTTTTTGGGTAACCGTGTACATCAGGAAGCCATTCATTTTGCAGTTAGCATGGATGGACTTAATTATTTTACGCTCAATGAAAATCGCCCGGTGCTTGATTCTCGTGAAATCAGTTCCACCGGCGGTGTGCGCGACCCGCACATTCTTCGACGTGAAGATGGAGGATTTTACATGGTTGTTACCGACATGACTTCCCACTTGGGATGGGATTCCAATCGGGCAATGGTGTTGTTAAAGTCCGATGATTTGGTAAACTGGACGTCTTCGGTGGTGAATATCCAGCAAAGATTTCAAGGACACGAAGAGTTGAAGCGCGTATGGGCGCCTCAAACAATTTTCGACAAAGAAGCCGGAAAGTATATGATATACTGGTCAATGCAACACGGCAGAAACCCCGACATCATATATTATTCGTATGCTAATGAGGATTTTACAGACTTAGCTACAGAGCCAAAACAACTATTTTTTCCACAAAATGGAAGGTCGTGTATTGATGGCGACATCATATACAAAGACGGGTTGTATTACATGTTCTACAAAACTGAAGGACACGGCAATGGTATAAAATTGGCAACTACAAATTCGCTGACCTCAGGTCAATGGGAAGAAATAGAAGGATATAAACAACTTACTGACGATGCGGTGGAAGGCTCAACCGTGTTTAGAATGATAATGTCAGACACGTACATTTTTATGTACGATGTGTATATGAGGGGTGAATTTCACTTCACGAAAAGTACAGATTTGAAAAATTTTGAACGTATCCATGACGTTTCGATGAATTTCAGACCGCGTCACGGTTCAATAATTCCCATCACCCGTTGGGAAATGCAACGTATAACAGATAAATGGGGAAAACCTGAAGAACTTGTCGTATTGCCAAACAATCCTGTTCTACCCGGCTTCCACGCCGACCCTGAAATTCTTCATTCTAAAAAAACCGGAAAATACTATATTTATTCCACTACCGATGGGCATCCCGGCTGGGGAGGATGGTATTTTACAGTATATTCTTCCGATGATTTAGTCGACTGGACTTTTGAGAATGTGATGCTCGATTTGAGGTCAGACCAAGTTACATGGGCTAACGGTAACGCATGGGCTCCGGCGATAGAAGAAAAAATGATTAACGGGCAATACAAATATTTCTTTTATTTTAGCGGACAACCCGTTGCAGGAGGCGGCAAACAGATAGGTGTTGCCGTTGCCGACCATCCGCTTGGCCCGTTTACCGACCTTGGACGCCCAATGATTACCGAATCGCCCACCGGACGTGGACAACAAATTGACCCGTATGCGTTTACCGACCCTGTATCGGGCAAATCATACCTCTACTGGGGCAATGGTTATCTTGCCGGAGCCGAATTAAACGATGATATGACTTCGCTGAAAACTGAAACAATTACAGTGATGACCCCAGAAGGCGGGACACTGCAAGACTGGGCTTACCGCGAAGGAGTTGTAGTGTTCTACCGAAACGGGGTATACTACTTCATGTGGTCAGTAGATGATACCGGCTCGCCAAACTATCACGTAGCCTACGGAACGACTACCACTCCGCTCGGAAAAATTGAAGTTGCGAAAGAGCCGGTAGTGTTGATACAAAATCCGGAAAAACGAATATATGGAACAGGACACCACTCTGTGATAAATATTCCCGGAACAGACGAATGGTACGTGGTATATCATCGAATAAACAAACATTTCATAGAACGCAGAAGAGGTCCGGGATATCATCGCGAAGTTTGCATAGACCCTATGTTTTTCAATGAAGATGGAACCATTAAACGAGTTGTGCCGACAAATTAAAAAATATGATAAAGAAGTCTATAACGTTTTGTTGTTTAGTTATTTTTGCTCTGCCAATTTTTTCTCAGGCAGTTATAGTCAGGTCGTTCGACGAACATCTCGAAAATTATCCTGAAACAGTTGCCTCAATGTTTCCTGCCAATGTTTCTGAAGAAGACAGAGCCTTGATAACAAAATTCTCTGAAGCTTGGAATGACGGAACATTTACCAATAGTGAAAAAATAGAAATTATCCGTATTTCAAACGGTTTTATAGAAAAAAGAGCCCGCAACGTTAATTATTGGACTTTCTGGCGATGCTTACTATCGTTCAAAGAGCCTGAAAATACAGGAAAAGGACTTAACCAATGGATGCAGGCAATTATTGCCTCATTTCCCGACCGCACCACAACGCCCACATCGTTATTAACGCTGATGAACAATACTTTAGAGCTTATTAACAAGCGTTTGATTTTTTCGTCGAGCGGACATATTTGGAAACTGTCAAACGACAATTACAGATACGAATTTGTGGACGACAAGATGTCTGTAGCAGTAATTGGCAGTTTCGACTTGACGTGCATAGTGAGAACCGACAGTATTACTATTTTTCAAACTACCGGTCGTTTTTGGGTAGAAGAACAGGAATGGACAGGCAGAGGAGGAACCGTTAGTTGGGAACGTGCCGGTTTTTCGACTAATCAGGTAGCGGCAAGGCTTGCAAATTATACCATAAATGTTAGAAGACCGGAATTTGAGGCTGACTCGGCAATGTTTACCCATCATTTATATTTTCCGAACCCCGTAATGGGACAATTGATAGACAGAGTTAGACGCGTGTCGAATCCCTCAGAAGCAACATACCCAGAGTTTATCACGTATGGAAAAAGATATTTATTTTCAAACCTGTATCCGGATGTGGATTTCATAGGCGGAATGCGAATACAAGGCGCACGGGTTGTAGGAGCGGGCGGCGAAGACGAAAACGCTATGATAGTTATTCGAAAAGGCAACGACAGCCTGAAAGTGAATGTTAGTTCGAGTAGCTTCGTTTTCACTGATGATAGAGTAAGTTCGCGAAATGTGATGCTGGCAATACATTTTTTCGGAGATTCAATATATCACACTAATCTCGGATTTTCATACATTGTCAGCACAAGAGAAGTAAACTTTTTTCGCACAGAGGTTGCTACCTCTCAAGCGCCCTATTTTAATACATACCATCGCATTAGTATGTCGTTCGACCAGATTGTGTGGCGAACAAACGAGCCTATTATGACTTTTTCGATGGCGAGAGGAGCCACAATGGGAAGGGCGCAGTTTCGTTCTGAAAACTTTTTTGATAGACGAACATTCGATGGAATGCAATTTATGGACGCACAGCACCCATTAGTGTTAGTGCGGCAAGTAGCCCGAAACACAGGTAGCGCCACTTTTACTTCGGCAGCATACGCAACCCATATCAGAAGAGCGTTGCCAGATGCAAGAGTGCAGCTAATTAACATTGCAAGACAGGGATTTATACTCTTTGACAGCGAAAGAGATTTGGCGACAATGCAGCCAAATCTGCAGATTACACTCGATGCAGCTTCCCGATTAAGAGATTTTGACGTAATAGACATGAATTCGACAGTTAACGCGCCGGTGCAAAATGCAACGTTCGACGTCAGAACACACGATTTAGTCATTAACGGTATACAAAGTTTTATGGTTAGCGATTCGCAAAATGTAGTAATAAGACCAAGAGGACAAAGAGTATTGATGCAAAAAAACAGAACATTTGAAATAGACGGACAAATAAATGCCGGAAGAGTTGAAATGTATGGAGATTTGATGAAATTTGACTATGATGGATTCAGAATAGACCTCACTAAAGTAGATTCAATGTATCTTTATATCCCTACAGGAGGATTAGGACTGTTCGGACAACAGGAAGTGCGCCGACTTACGTCCGCAATTACAGGGCTTTCTGGCAGACTGTTGATTGACCAGCCAAACAACAAGTCGGGCAGACAAAGTCTTAAGCAATATCCCATACTATACAACGACAGCCTTGCGCGCGTGAGATATTCATCATCAAACATTGAAGGCGGCGCTTACGCAACCGAAGATTTTTATTTTGAATTAGACCCATTCGTGCTTGACAGTATAGATAATTTGAGAAGAAGGTCGGTAGCTTTTCATGGAACATTCCACTCTGCCGGTATTTTTGACAATATGCGACAAGTGTTAGTTGTGCAGCCCGACTATTCGCTGGGATTTGTTCACAGCGCTGACACTGCTCTGTCTACATACAAACAATCTACTTTACACGCTGAAGTAAGATTAAGCAATCAGGGATTGATGGCAAGCGGACAATTGGACTATCTGACTACCACAATACACGCCGAAGATTTCAAACTGTATCCCGATTCAATGAACGTGCTTGAATCAAAACAGTTTGTTATGCGAAAACAAACCGGAGCTGTTGAATTTCCGGATGTTACTGCATCTCGAAGTAGAATCCACTGGACGCCAAAGCAAGAAAGAATGTACATCATGGATAGAGAATTTTCCATGTACAATCCGGAAACAAAACTTGACGGCGCGTTGCTTCTTACTCCGCGTGGCTTGGGAGGCAACGGACTTGTCGATATAATGGATGGAACGGCTCAAATTAATTCCGAAGATTTTGACTTTAAGTCAAACAAGTTCAGCGCTGAGCAATCAAATTTAAAGATGCAGCCCGTAAAAGACGGTCCATATCGTGTGATGACGATAGACAGCCTTCGCTCAGAAATTGATTTTGACCAGCGTAGAGGACGATTTGTGCCAAATGGCAGTAAACAATACACCCTTGTTGATTTTCCATCTACAAAATATGCGGCATACGTTGAAGAAATGGTTTGGGAAATAGATAATGGTCTGCTGCATATCAACTCGTTAGATACTGTAGGCGCACCCGTTGATTTCAAATATGCCTATCCGGGAGAAAATAGAGGCTCGCGATTTTATGCTACAACGAGAGGAGCCGACTCGCTGAGCTTTGTTGCACCCAGAGCAACACTAAACCTTGAAAAAGGAGATATGAAAGCCGAAGGCGTTAACCTTGTAAAAACCTCCGATGCAATAGTATATCCGGGAGAAGGTAAACTTACAGTGAACACTGAAGGCGAAATAGAAGTTGCCGATGCAAGAGTAGTGTTCAACGACGAAATTAAGCAATTTACAGTATACGAGGCTGAACTAAAAATGCAGGGCAGACGACAATACAGCGGGTTTGGAAAATACGACTACATAGACGAAACAGGAACGCCATGGAAAATTGACATCTCACAAATAGCATCTGACAGAAATACCGGAAAAACAACAGCAACGGGAATGATACAGCCTGAAAACAATTTCAGGTTAAGCCCATTCTTCAGATATGAAGGCAGAATAACACTCCTGTCAGACAGTTTGCATCCGGTATTTACCGGAACATCACAAATAGTACACGAATGTGAAGTTATTAAACCTGATTTTTACAGATTTACGTCTATGGTAAACCCGGACAGCCTGTATCTGCCTGTGTCTGACGAGCCGGTAAATAATAGTGGCAACAGAATATTTAACGGATTTTTCATGTCGGTTGATTCAGTTTATCCTGCGGTATTTTCGATGCCCAGACCGGGACAGCGTCAACTTATCAACACTCACGGCTATTTGACCTACGATAAAGATTCTATATCATACTTCATCGCTCCAAAAGCCAAACTGTTTAACAGAGATACAATAGGCAATTTGTTCAAACTCAACCGCGACCGATGTTTGCTTAGCGCCGAAGGACAATTTATGTCATTAGGCGGAGATTTTGGAAGCGTAAAAACAGATGCAGTGGGAAGCATAAAATATAACCTAAACAATCACGAAGTTTTATTGGATATAATGTTAAGCTTTGATTTCTTTTTTGACCCACAATTAGCGGCAATGGCGGCGAGGATGATAGAAAATGACGAAAGTCTTACTGGAGTCGACATGCAAAGAACAACATTTATTCGCGGAATGAACGAATGGTTAGGCGTTAGCGCATCAAATACCTATAGAACTGCTGCGTTGCTTGGCGAAGTAGAAAGATTTCCCGCCGAATTGAGCGGCAAAACATTAGTATTGACGCATTTGCAGATGTATTGGGACTATGAAGACAGATGTTTCCGCTCGTATGGAAAAATAGGAGTAGGAAATATTTTTGGGCATCAACTAAACCGAATGATAGATGGAATGGTAGAGATATACAGACAAGCTAATAACGATAGATTTAATGTATATCTGAGAATAGACAATGAAAACTGGGTATTGTTCAGTTACACGCGTGAAAACATGCAAGTAGGCTCTTCCAATAGAGAAATTACCGAACAATTAGCAAAAATTCCGGAAAGAAGACGCAGAATAGCGGAAAGACGACCCGGCTACAGATTTACCTACATGCTTGCAACAACTGAAAGGGTAGCTCAAGTGCAAAGTATCTATCAACGACGCGCCAGACAAACAGCTCCATCGACAAGCCCGGGAAGCGGAGGAAATCAATCACCACAACAACCCGTTGTAACACCACCAATAGAAGATACGCCTATAATTGAAATTGAATAGTCTAACATAATTGTTCACTCGCTCTTCACCACCTCCGCCGGATTTTCAACGCTCGACTTGTACACTTGCCACCCCACGCAAACCACAATAGCCAGCGCCAAGACAAATAAAATCGACAGATAAATCCATGCTGCGATGCTTGTCTGTTTCACATACTGTTCCAACCATCGTTGCATAATCAGATAACTAACCGGAAAAGCAATTGACGCGCCAATAATCAGCAATAGCGAATATTCTTTTGTAAACATGCCAAGAATGTCGCCCACCGTTGCGCCATGCACCTTACGTATTGCAATAGATTTGCGACGTTCTTCGCAAGTGAGCGAAATAAGAGACACAAAACCAAATACGCAAATAAGTATGCAAATAGCCGAAACGACTGATAACAACCTCATAAGGGCAGCCTCTGATTTCAAAAACTTATCGTACTCCTCTTCAGAATTTAGTATTTGAAAATTCATGTCGGCAAACTCCTTTTCAATCAATTCCTCAATTCTTTTTTTGCATGATTTCCATGTACCTTCCTGATATTTAAACAAAACGGTAGTTATAACGTTACCCTGCGAATTTTTTCGATATACAAACGGTTTAGCCTCTACGGTCGGCGCAAAATGATAAACGTTTCGTATAACGCCTTTTACCGTAAGTCCGTAATCATGACCGAAGCGTTTGCCTACAGGCTCCTCCCATCCAAATGCTTTAACAGCGCTTTCGTTAATCAAAACATATGATTCAGGGTCGGCATCGGTAAGCATTTCACCTGCCAAAAGCCGGAAATCATAAAAAGCGTTATATTCGGGCGTAACGTCTAAAAACTCTACTCGAATGTCTGCTGCATCGGCCGGCTTTCCGTCCCACATTTGAATACCACGACTCGTTCGGCTATTCAGAGGGACTATACTTTGTGTTCCCGGTGCATTAACAACTTCTATGATTTCAGGTATTTGTTTCAACTGATTTGCAATAGCGCTACCATCACTTCTGGTCCAAGACCTGACTGTCGCTCTGTTTTTGAACGCAAAGCCCAATTCGTCGGTGTGATGCAGAAAATACATCTGTTTCAGGATTATAATTGTACAAAAGGCAAAGCCAACGCTAATCACTAATTGTACGATAACCGAAATTTTTCTCGACAGATTTTTTTTGCTTCGGCGAATTGACACGTTCAAGCTTCTGTGCCGGAAGATAAACAATATCAACCAAAACGCCAGCAAGGAAATTATAATGAGCGCTGATATATACACGAGCGATTCGCGATAAATGGCAGGTAAACCTATTCGGATTTCAGATAACGTCAGAAATGATTTGTGAAAAAGCTGTGTCAGTGAAAATCCTAACACTACGGCAAACAATATCGTTAAAATAAATTCTACCGACAGCATCGCCAGCAGTGAACGCCCTGAAGCGCCGCACACCATGCGTAAAGCCAATTCTTTTATCCGTATTCGGAAACGGCTTACAAACAAAGTCAAATAATTAAACAGCGAACACAAAACAACCAACAATCCCGATAGAGCAAAAATCAAAATATGCTGAAATTTGACCTCCCTGTCTATTGTTGAATCTGTATAGCGCACTTTTGTCAAAGGTCTGATTGTTAAATTTGTGTTTCTGCCTCTTCCCGGACTCGGGTCGTGTTCATACAGTTTTTTTTCAAAAGCTTCAACGTTAGTTCCTGCAAGCAACTCTATCAGAGTATGTTCACCATTTGAGATCGTCCATCCATTTGTGGCATCTGTGACATTTTGAAAGGCTCTAATGATGTCGAATGAGTAATTGCTTTGTTTGGACATTCCCGAAACTACCGCACAAATTGTTAATTCCTCGCCCTGCAAGGTAATTGTTTTACCTGTTGCCGGTTCATTTCCAAACAACTGTCGAGCTTTTTCTTGAGTGATAGCGATATTTTTACTGACAGGAACGAGACAATCCCGACTGCCTTCCAAGATTTTTATGTCAAAAAACCTGAAAAATGACGAATCAGTCATGATTACAAGCGCAAATTGGGGGTATTCTACATCATTCACAGTAACCGAAGTCATACTCCATGGAGGAATAATTGTAGTTGCCGACACAATTTCCGGAAACGTTTCTTTCAGATTAACAGCTAAAGGGTTTGGCGTACCTCTGCTGAAACCGGTGGGATTAAATGAATCCGGGCTGTAAATCACATACAGATGTTTGGCGTTTTTGTGGAAACTGTCATAAGTCATTTCGTAGCGTATCCACAGCGTTGCCAACGCAAAGCAGGTAAAACCTACTGCCAAACCAATAACGCTTATGAGCGTCTGGTTGAAATATTTCCGCATGTTACGGAACGCGATTTTTAGATTGTGTTTAAACATAATTTTTAATTGTTAATTGTTAACTAAACTTCGGCAAAGGTACGAATTATTTTTTAGATTTCCAAGCGCGAGAACGAAAAAAATATTTTTGTACAGAGGAAGGGTACAAATTTTTTTTGATTCTAACGGATTGCCGACGTTTCCACCCAAAAAGTCGTAGAACTTTTTTTTTTAATTCCACCCAAAAAGTCGTAGAACCTTTTTGTTAAGGTGGATAACTAATTAATTTTTTCCGTTTCCATCGCCACCACGCACGTTTTCTTATGAAAAGCAATACTATACTTATATATCCTTTCATATCCTTCGCGCTTCAAATTATG
>Ga0099364_10009950_pt1 | contig 13151 bp, 8 predicted proteins | sample TergutTh196P3_FD_73070 | JGI IMG/M metagenome (GOLD analysis project Ga0099364, IMG submission 73070) | Microcerotermes parvus P3 segment gut microbial communities from Pointe-Noire, Republic of the Congo - Th196 P3 | ecosystem: Host-associated > Arthropoda: Insects > Digestive system > Gut ...
GGCGCGGGCAACGACATCGTCATCACCGCCAAAGAGATGGGGCTCGATGCCGGTAACTACGAGTTCCGAATCACGCGCGGCAATGTCAACGATGTCCGCATCGTTTCGGAGCCCGAAGGCGGAAAAGCCGGAGTCGTCGAAATCTCCCTCGTGGAAGGAACCGAAAACCGGTACAACAATTTCGCCGGACTCTTCGACATCACGGTCGATACCACCGACGGACCGCAATCGACCGTTAACATGACACGAGGCGAATCCAACAAGGTTGTCTATAACGAAACGTCATCGAACGCCGTCTCCAACGTGATTGAAGGCAAATCGTTGACAGCAAGCGTAACTGCCGGTGGGAGTACCTCCCTCTTGAACGGCTGGACTGTCGTGGTCGATAATGCTGCCGTGAGCGACCCAGAGCAATCTTTCGCGGACATGAACACCAAGACGCTGTATGTCAATACAGAAGTCGCCCAAGCGGACTTGACGCTCGCGCTCAGTGAAGCGATCGCGAAAAGCACGCCGGGTGCTGTCGATGGAGCACCTAACATTACCCTGGCGGGTATCGGGATTGTCTTCGAGGCTGGTACGAACCTTGTCAATGGTGACCGGTTCACCTTTGCCAATGGTGCCTCCGCCGGGGAAATCGACATTACCTACAAAGAAGGAGCAACTGCCGATGACATTCTCAAAATGCTCAATGCAGCCCCGAATGTTTCGGCATCGCTGGCAAGCGGAGTCAAGGGAAGTGACCTCATCAAGAACATTCCTGATGGGCAAACCTATATGCGTGCCACGGAAAACCACACCAGCCGATACACGTCCGGTGCGACTTCGCAAGAAGTGATCGACCTCATCAACAGCAAACTCGGCGATAAGTTCATTGCCGAAGGACTTGCCAGCGACAAAGGAACCGGCGGACGGGTTAACTTCATGGATGCCTCCGCCGTTTGGGGAGATGTCAACCTCGGTAATGCTCTTCGATTCAACGGCATGGACAATGGACCTATTGTCCGATTGACGAATTTGGGCACCAATGGTCAGCCCGTCGCCAATCAGCAACTCGGCGTGAACATCATTCATCCGAGCGAAGCAGACATCAAGGCGGGCATCCACACGCCGATTTTAGAAATCAAATTGGCAACCGATGCCCAAGGGAACAGCATCACCACCGCCAGCGACATCGCCAAACTGTTCAACAGTCTCACGCCGGAGCAAACGATGGGAGTGAGCGTTTCGCAACTCTATCCGCCCGGCGTTGACCCGAATGGTCGAATCTTCGGGATCGGCGAATGCGGAAACGAGGTCGTCATCGACACCTGCCCCACACCGATAGATGGAATCGTTCAGCCGACCGGCTTGCCCGGACTCTGCGGTCCAGACCAAGGAGACCTCGTCCTCCTCGGTGGCAATCAAATGATAGTTAACGACAACGCCATTGCAAGAGTTGCAGGAAACAACCCGATTGTTGGATTTGCCGGACCGGGAACTCCGGCTGTAGCTGGCAGTGGGGATTTGTCATTAGGTGGTGGTACGTTCACTATCACTGCAGGTGCTACCGGAACCGTTGGTAACGTGACAATTACGTTTGCAACCGGTTCTAATGAGAATGTGTGGAATTCTGCTGGTACAGCCTTGACTATCGGCACGCAGGGACTTACTACTGGGGAATTTAGTACGGAAAGTGACGTAATCACTTTCCTGCTTGGAGCACTCAATGACACCGCGCTTGATAACAGACCGGCAGCAGGTACCTTTACGGTTGTTGGAGACGGTTCTTACACCACCGCTACAGTACCAACAGGAACTGCTACGCTCGCAAACGGTGCGCCTGCAGAGCCAAACACAACTGAAACTACCGGCAACGCGACTTCCGGTGCTTTGGCGGGAACGGCATACATTGGTACAACCAGCCTTACCTTTGAGAAGACCTCCGCTTTGAATGGTTTGACCTTTGGCTTTACCCGCGAAGAAGGGAGGGAAGGGTTCGATGAAGTAACCGGAACATTGACGATCTTCCTGGGGTCGCAGTTCGGTACGGCGGCTGCTCCGGTTGGCGGTATGGAAGAGGCGTTCAAAATGGCGGTCAATGATGCCGTTGCCGCCAACTGGGAAAACATTCGTGCCTATACCGGTGCGACGGGCGATGCCGTCCGATTGCTGGGTGCCGATGTAAGTGATGGTGTTGGAGGTAAGGTTGCCACAACTGTCGTTACTGCTGCCGTAGCAGCGGCAATGGCAGACGCAGCCGCGTCGGATGCAGTAGGAGCCGTTGCCGGTGCGGGGAAGACGCATATCTCCTCGTCCAATCTGGAGAATAAAGCCGCTGCCACAGACAACCTGAATGGTATCTATGGAACTCGCGGTTTCAGTACAGACGATCCGGTGTTGACCATCACGGCGAAAGATGCGGGAACGCACATGGCGGGCATCAGTATCCACTTCGTCAATGACACGAACAGCGGATTGCGGGCGTGGGACAATGCCTTTGAACCTGGTGCCGGCTATCTTGCCAGCGACGCGCTACCCGACATCAAAGTGGACTTCGTTACAAAGGAAGACGGCTCGCGGGAGTTGATCATCACGGGCAATCTCGGTGTTGGTGCGGGAAGCGAAATGGATGCGGGACTCTTGGCGAAAGCATTGAACGCGAATGCCGAGTTCAAAAAGAATTTCGAGGCAAACGCCCTGCAACTTGCGCCGGGTGCTGCACTTGGCGACGGTACAGCGGGCAGCGTGTTGTTCAATACCGATGTTACGAAGCCTTCGGCGACGACCGTCGGCGGCTACCGGATTGACTCCGGCGAGGGTGTCTCGACGAGCAGCGGTATCGGCATGTATGGTCAGAGCGACAATAATGAGCGGCTCGTAATCGAGTCCGAGGAACTCGGCAGTGAGCAGTTCGTGCAGATCAACATGGTGAAGGGTTACTTCAATACCGTGAACGCTTGGGGGGAGAATAGTGCTTACTCCACCGGTCAGGATATGCTTGCCACCATTAACGGAACTCGTGCGACGGCACAGGGAAACTACATTTCTATCAACACGCCTGACTTGTCGGTCTCGATGAGCGTGGCTAACGGTGTCGGCGGCACTGGATTTACCATTACCGGCGGCGGTGCGTTGTTCCAACTCGGACCGGACGTCGTTACGCAACAGCAGATTCGTGTCGGTATCGGTTCGATGTTGACGACCAACCTCGGCGGAAAAGACGGTGCGTTGTATCTCTTGAAAGAGGGAGGCATTGCCGCGTTGAATTCTGACGATGCCGGTCGCCGATTGGCGGACAGAATCGTGAATCAAGCGATTGAAAATGTTGCGGTGCAGCGGGGTCGATTGGGGGCGTTACAGCGTGGAACGTTGGAGCCGAACATTATGGCGTTGCAAGACTCCTTGACGGCGATGACGGAAGCGAATGCTCTCATCACGAATGCAGACTTTGCGGTCGAGTCGAGTAACCTAACACGGTTGCAGCTCTTAATCCAAACGGGTATGCAGACGTTAGGCATTGCCAATCAGTTGCCGCAATATGCCGCCCAGTTGGTGCGGTAGGATTTATATCAGAACCCGTATCGTAAGATACGGCGAAGTACACAGAGCCCGGTGCGGTAGCTCCGGCGCAGTACACAAAGCCCGCGTCGGTAGACGCGGGTTTTTGTTTGCGCCGCTGCTACCGCAGCGGGCTCTGATCTGGTATAATTCAGTTTTGGTATAATTCCCCAACAGAGCCCGTATCGGTAGATACGGATTCCGGTGTTGCCGCTCCGGGCTCTGTGAACTTTTTCTCTGCCGGGGCAGTAAGTCGCACAAACACAATGACGAAGAAGTGTTACGCTGGGCAACTCAACAATGGAGTCGCATAAAAAAAAGCGAAAAGACTCGGTATTCCCTTAATATTATTGGATGAGGCAGGTTTTTCACTGACTCCGATTCGCGGCACTTGAGTAATTTTCGTACGGTGGTCACGCCGATGGAATATCCCATTCGCTTTAATTCGGCGGTGATTCCTCCGCGTCCGAGTGGCAGTGCTTCGGCGACTGCCCAGAGTCGTTTTTGCCGCTCGTCAAAAACCTTGAAAAAAGGTATTGACTTTTCCGAAACGATTGCTAAAATGCTCCCGTCCATTCTGGAGTATAGTAATTTCCTGACGTTCATGCAAGGGAAACTTCGGAATAGTTATTTGCGCACAATGCCTAACTCAGTAGATATTACACGATGGCGCCCTTTCGGATAAAACAAATCCCTCTCGCATGTTTATTGCTTCTGTTTTGTATTGCCGGTAACACAACCGCCGACACCCAAGTCAGCCCTCTGACCGTCAAAGAGGGCAAACTCCTCGACAAAAACGGCGAGGTTGTCGTCCTTCGCGGAATGAGTCTCTTTTGGAGTCAATGGATGCCGCAATTCTACAACGAAAAAGCGGTACAATGGCTCGTCGACGATTGGAATGTCAATGTTCTCCGCGCTGCAATGGCAATCGAACATGGAGGATACCTACGAAATCCTGAAAGGGAAAAAGCCAAGATATTCGCTGTCATCGACGCTTGCATCGCCGCCAATATCTACGTGATAGTTGACTGGCACGATCATAACGCCGTTAATCACGAAGCAGAATCGGTCGCCTTTTTCAAAGAGGTTGCCGAAAAATACGGCAAGTATCCCCATATCATTTACGAAACGTACAACGAACCGCTGAACACTCATTCCTGGGAACAAATCAAAAAATATCACGAAGCCGTCGTGAAGGCAATCCGAAGTGTTGATCCTGATAATGTTATTTTGCTGGGCAGTTCAAACTGGTCGCAAGCGGTGGACGAAGCCTCACGCTCACCGTTGGAAGGTTTTGATAACATTGCATATACCTTTCATTTTTACGCTTCTGATCCGCATCACCAGGAGCGGTTAAGAGCAAGAGCGGACACTGCTATTAAGAATGGTTTGTGCATTTTTGTTAGTGAATGGGGAGTGAGCGAATCCTCGGGTGACGGACTGTTCGACGCGGCGAAAACGGTTGCGTGGCTTAAATGGATGGAGGAAAACCAGTTAAGTTGGTGTGTCTGGTCGATTGCCGACAAAGAGGAAACGTCGGCGGCACTGCGTCCCCGTGCTTCCGGCGAAGGCGGCTGGACGGAAGACGATTTGACGCCCAGTGGAAAATTTATCCGGGAGCATATCCGTTCATTGAACGAAACCGGTAAGTTTCCTGCTCCGGTGAGGGCGCTTCGGCTCGACAATACCGAAGTCGATGATGCGGAATTGAAGAAAATCTGCTACCAAAACCCGGAGTTGGTCGAACTCACACTCGGCGGAACGCAAATTACTGATGCCGGTCTAGTACATCTCTTGCAACTGAAAAAACTGCGAAAAGTCCGGCTTGCCCGGACGACAATTACCGATGCCGGAATGAACATCTTGGCGAAAAATGAATTTTTAGAAGATGTCGATTTGAGTCAAACGAAGATCGGCGACTTCGGTGTTTGGGAACTGCGGGCGTTGCCTCGGTTGAAAAATTTGAACTTGTATTTGACGTTCGTTTCTGACCAGGGACTCGATTCATTTCGGCGGGGGGATCACCGGTCGGCGGCGAGGATAGAGCGGTTGAATCTCGATAAATGTCCGATAACCGATGCGGGCATTCCGAAGTTGGCGTCGCTGACGAGTCTTGCTTGGCTGCACTTGGGCGGTACTGCGTTGACTGATGCCGGTCTAGATGAATTGGAAAAACTCGAGCCGCTCAAAGAGGTGATTGTAACGAAGACGGAGACGACGCTCGGCGGTATTGAAAAGTTACGTCGGGTTCGTCCGGATATGAATGTTCGGGACAACATCAGCGAAAAGACTCCGCAGGAGGAAATCGACGAAGCGGCAGAGTACCGGAAACAACTCGGTGTGCGGTAACGATACGTTCACAGAGCATCAACATAACAAAAGGATACCTCTTCACTATGGAAGAACAAGTTTTAGTCGTTCCGACGTCAATTTTTCATACACTAGGCTGTTTTCAAGGATTTTCTACCGATGTTGAACGCTATCGGAAAGTTCTCCTCGATGCCGATAACGTTCAGTTTCGTCCTCGCAGTCAAGTCGAAACCGATCCCGGCTTTAAGCAGTTAATTCCCTATATGATTTTTTGTCATACCGATTCTTCGGGCGGTGTCCATATTTTTCAGTACGTTCGAGGCAAAGGAATGGGAGAAAGCCGATTACACCGAAAGCGGAGCATCGGCATCGGCGGACACATTTCCGCCGAAGATAAGGTGCAACGTGCCGAAGACATTTACCGTGAAGGAATGCTTCGGGAACTGCACGAAGAGATCGTATTGCACACAGCTTTTACTGAGCAATGCGTTGGTCTCATCAATGATGATTCGACGGAAGTCGGACGTGTTCATCTCGGCATTGTCCATCGACTCGACGTTGCCGAACCGAAAGTCGTACCTAATGAGTCGGACTTGATTGAATCCGGTTTTATGCCGCTTGAAGAACTCCGCAAGCATTCGGAACAGATGGAATCGTGGTCGGCAATCATTTTGGACGCCCTATTTTGTGCGGTGAGACGTCAATAATTTCACTATACTGTAAAATGCCAAGATGGAATCCAGCCGATCGGCACGCAACCATTGGTAACTAGTCTTTAAATTGGCGAAGCCGAAGGTTATGTGAACGCTTGGAAATTTTTACACACATCAAAAACACCGGGGGTATTCTAAAGCCCGTTTTTTAGTACAATAGTTCGATAAAGGGACGCAGAGATGGTCGTATTCGAATACCATGAATCTTCTCTACAATCGGTTCCTTCGAAGCGGCGGTTTCAAGTCGTCATTATGGCGACCGGTGCGTTTGCCGTTCCTTCGATGCAGGCGTTGTGCGAAGCTGACCAGTTCGATGTCATCTGCCTCGTAACGGCACCGTTGCGCTACGACAAAAACAACAATCCCATTATCACTCCTGCCCGGCAAGTAGCGAAAAAGTATGATTTGCCCATCTCCGAACACGAAGACGTCAACTCCAAGGAATTTTTTGAACTCCTGTATCTAATGCGTCCCGACTTGATTTTCGTTTGCGATTTTGGGCAAATTCTCTCCAAACAGACCTTGAAAGGTTCTATCGTCGGAGGCATCAATTTGCACGGCTCCCTATTGCCTCGATTTCGCGGTGCCGCTCCCGTCCACTGGGCGATTCTTACCGGTGAACCGTACACCGGCGTAACTATTATTCAAATGACTCCGTATGTTGATGCTGGACCTATCGTGGCTCAGAGTCCTCCGATCCCCATCTGCCCCTGCGAAACGGTCGTCGAACTTGAAGGGCGGCTTGCCGAATATGGTGCCGAATTGGTTTACGATGTCGTCATACAAATGACCCGCGGCGAAACAGTACGCATTATCGAACAACTTCACGATAGAGAATCGAAAGCGCCGCGTCTGAAAAAAGAGAGCGGAGTTGTCATTTGGGATTCTTCTTCTCAAGACATTTTCAATCACTATCGTGCGACGATTTCGTGGCCTCGGGCGTTTACCGATTGGCATCGAGAGAAGGGTGCCCCCCTGCGTTTGATATTTGGAGCAATCACTCCGTTAGACAATTCGCTGTCGGAGCTTGTCTGGGAAAAAGATTGTAGCCAAGAAGATTTTGTACAGCCGATGCTGACTGATGCAAAATTGGAAAACTTGGCGGAATTGCTGGCAGCACCAAAACTTGCGGCAAAACAATTTCGTGAGGTTTCGTCAGACCGCTCCGCATGGTGGTTGCCGGGCACAGTGATTTTTGCAAAAAAGAACGTGTTGATCGTTGCAGCAAAGGAAGGAGCGGTGCGGATTGAGCAGCTCCAACCGGCAGGCAAAAAAATGATGTCTGTACAAGATTTCCTGCGAGGGTATCCCATTAAACAAGGGGATAGGCTGGGCAGTCCAAAGTAATTGTCCGGTGCTGCCTCGCTACTGTTTATAAACAACATGTTCATGGGTGTGTAAAAGTTTATGTGGGCTCATTGTTCCACGTTGAGGTTATCCGCCCCGTAGGCGGGGCGGATAACTTCACGAGGAATTTTTTTGGGTAAAATCTACAAAAATCGGGTTGTAATCTTTTCATTTTTCCTTTCGATTGTTTCTCTTTTGGATCATTTACAAAAAAATAGAGTATTTTCTAAATTTTTCTCCAAATTTCTTGTCCCTATTTTCGTAGTACATTAAAGGTTTTTACGCTGCTGCTCATACTAAAATGGAAAGTTTTCGGCGCAGTTGGCACGGAATGTGTTATTACTCTCCTTGAGTGCAAAACAAACTTGCACGACTTGGAAAAAAACATTACACTACGAAAGAAGAAAGGTGCAGCATGATCCGCATAGCCAATGAAACGACCGCCGTAACGAAGACAACCGCAGGATGCCGATGGGAACACTGGACAGACGAAGACCTTCTGCTGGAATACCGATGCACCGGTATCCGCGAAGCCTTTGAAAAACTCGTTTGCCGATACGAAAAGGAATTGTATAACTTCCTGTACCACCAACTCGGAAACGCCGCCAACGCCGAAGATGTGTTTCAAAAGACCTTCCTGACAGTGTTGGAAGAGTGCGGCAAATTCGACAGCAGCCGGAAGTTTCGTCCCTGGTTGTATCGGATCGCCGCCAATAAAGCCGCCGATTTTCATCGAAAGAACAAACGATATACGGTCGTGAGCATTGATGCTCAACGGGGAGACGATGCCGATGATATTTACAGTCTTGCTGATATGATCACGGATAACGAGCCGGGGCCCTTTGAAGAATCGAGTGATAGGGAAACCGCCAACATGGTTCGAGAAGCAGTGGAAGCACTGCCGGAAACGATGAGGCAAGCGGTGTACATGATTTATTTCCAAGGCATGTCCAATCAGGAAGCCGCCGAAATTGCCGGAGTTCATTGCAGTACCTTGACGCTGCGGGTGCAGAAAGCGGTATCGAAACTGAACTTTTTGTTGAGAAACGTAGGATAGCAAAGCAGGGACGCAATTTTTAGATTGCATAAATTACCCGCAATCTTACGATTGCGGCTCTGATGAACAAATGAAAACACAAAATCAGGAATATCCGTTAGGTTTTCATACCGAGGTCGAACCGCCCGCCGGGCTGGCACGCCGAACCTGTGCAAAGATTTGGGCAACTCTCGATGCCGAAGTAAGGAGCGCAGAGGAACAAAACATTGCGCCCAATTCTGATACGTTCTTGAACTCCGCTTTTTTCTCTCCCGAGTCCATACTGCCGCATACCTTTTTGTTGCAAACTTCCGAACCGGAAGAAATTGAAGAAGTTAAAAACGTCGTTCCCAGAGCCAAAAAAAGATTCAATATCGAAGAGGAGGAAATACCGCCGCATTCTTCCCGAATAGGGCTGATCGCTTCGGTGTCTGTCGGTATTGTGATTGCTTGTTTTTTGTATCCGATGATACGTTATGCGGAGCGGTCAACGCGTTCTTATGTAGCGGAGAGTTGGACAAGCGAGATCAACCGGCGGGTCGGTCAGTACGAACAGATTTACGGAACCTCCAATAGTTCTTTGCCGGTCGAGGCAATATCTCCTTACAATTTGGCATTTAGCGGCTGGCAGGAATTGCGTTTGGAAGATGTTGGACTTTTGCCGGAACGCTTCATACCTCATGCGCATACTCCTTATGTTTTAGCCGCACAGTGTGATACCGATTTGCTATTTCCTGAAATTCAACCGCCTGTCCACCTTTATAGTGTTGCCGTACCCGACATTGGTCCGTTACCGGGAGAAGACATATTGCTCATCATACCGGGGCAGGAGGATTTGTTGCGTTCCGCTTTTGGTCGTGCGATTTTTTTCAGTGAGGGACGTGTCTTTGCTCGCGTACTGCCGGTTCGGTAATAGAGCTGTGTTCGTAAGAACGCTGACTGCGGGGGGGAGTAGATTGACAAAAACTCATATTCTATACAATGATTGTAAGCATTTACATAAAGGAAAACGTCGCATGTCTCCACGCAGAATAATCATCATCGGCGCAGCCGGTAGAGATTTTCACAATTTTAACACCGCTTACAGGAACAATCCCGGCTATAAGGTCGTCGCCTTCACCGCCGCACAGATTCCCGACATCGCCGGTCGGAAATATCCCGCCGCCCTCGCCGGAGAACTCTATCCCGACGGAATACCCATCTACGACCAAACCGAGCTGGAACGTTTAATTAAAGACCTCGACGCTGACGAATGTGTCTTTTCGTACAGCGATGTCTCCTACGCGACGGTCATGGGCGTGGGCGCCCAAGTCAACGCCGCCGGTGCCGATTTTACGCTTCTAGGCTACAAAAACACGATGCTCAAAAGCACCAAGCCGGTGATTGCCGTGGGAGCAATCCGCACCGGTTGCGGTAAGAGTCAAACCTCCCGACGCATCGTGGAAATCCTCATGGCAAAGGGCAAGAAAGTGATCGCCATCCGCCACCCGATGCCCTACGGAGACCTTGAAGCACAAAAGGTACAACGCTTCGCCGAAATTGCCGACCTGAAAAAACATAACTGTACCATCGAAGAGATGGAGGAATACGAACCGCACATAGCGCGCGGCAACGTGATTTACGCTGGTGTCGATTATGAAGCGATTCTTCGAGCGGCGGAAAACGACCCCTGCGGTTGCGACGTAATCCTTTGGGACGGCGGAAATAACGACTTCCCGTTCTACAAACCTGATTTGATGGTAACGGTCGTTGACCCGCACCGACCGGGACATGAACTCACCTATTATCCGGGCGAAATCACTTTGCGGCTAGCGGATGTGGTGGTCATCAACAAGATCGACAGCGCCGACTTCGAGAACATTCAAACGGTGCGTGCCAATATTGAGAAGGTGAATCCGCAAGCCGTAGTGGTCGATGCCGCTTCGACGTTAACTGTGGAGAAGCCGGAAGTCATTCGGGGCAAACGTGTGTTGGTTGTGGAAGATGGACCGACATTGACTCACGGCGACATGAAGATCGGGGCGGGTATTGTAGCGGCGAAGCGTTTCGGTGCGACGGAAATTGTTGATCCGCGTCCTTACGCAGTGGGCAAGTTGGCGGAGACGTTCCGTATCTATCCCAATGTCGGAACATTACTGCCGGCAATGGGTTACGGCGAAGAACAGATGCGGGATTTGACGGAAACGATTAAGCGTACCGACTGCGATGCCGTAGTCATTGCCACGCCGATTGACTTGGGACGTGTCATTAAAATTGACAAGCCGAACACCCGGGTGGAATACAGTTTGCAGGAGATCTGTCGCCCGAATTTGGAAGACGTGTTGGAGAGTGTTGTCATACCGCAAACGGTATGAAATTATCCCTTGCGTCATTTGTCCTCTTTGCGTCCTTTGCGGTTAAATCCTTTTTTTACCGCGAAGTGCGCAAATTTCAGATTGCTCTGGAATGACATTTCCCGAATAGATTTACATTTTTCCTACGTGACACCGTCATGTAAACACTTTATCCAGCGCCTCGCGATAGACTTTCGTAACTTCGGCAACGTATTCCGGCGGTTTGAGACGTCCTTCGATTTTGAAGGCATAAATGCCCACTGCAATCAGTTTCGGCAACACCGGCAGAGCAGCAAAATCGTGCGGACTTAATATCGGCATACGGTACGTACCTGATTGTTTGATCGAATAAGGCAATCGGCACGGCTGGGCGCATGTTCCTCGATTAGCACTGCGTTTTCCCTTCCCCAGCCCGAGACTAGCGTAACACTGCCCGGAATAGCTGATACACAACGCTCCGTGAATGAAACATTCCAATTCGACGTTGCTCGTTTTCCTCAGTTGGGCGATTTGCCTGATCGACAGCTCCCGGGGTAAAATAACCCGGCGAATGCCCAGTTCGGCAGCGTGAGTAATAGCAAGAGCTGATGTTAGACTCATTTGTGTCGAAGCGTGCAACGGCAGTTCAGGGCAGAGCCGATGAGCGAGCACAGCGACGCCGATGTCTTGAATAATGACGGCATCAATTTCAGCGGCAATAACTTCTCGGAGGAGCGATTCAACGGCTGGTAACTCATCGCAGTGGACGAGAGTGTTGAGAGTCAGATAGCCTTTCACACCTCGGCGGTGCAGGAAGTTCATGGTATCACCGAGTTTTTCGAGCGGAATGTTTTCGGCACGTCCTCTTGCATTGAAGTTATGCGGCTGGGAAAGTCCGAAGTACACGGCGTCGGCACCGCTTTCCACGGCGGCGTGCAAACATTCGAGGGAACCGGCAGGAGAAAGAAGTTCTATCATAAGGAAACCTCTAATAATTTCATTCTACCGCTGCCGGTTTACCGTGTCAAGGCGGATTCGGCGATTTCTTCTACAAAAATCGGTGTCTCTTTCCTCAAAATCATCACTTTCCCATTCACTTTTCTGCTCCTCCGATACCTAAAAAGTTTTCCTTGCCAGGCAGAGCGACCTCAACAGTGGTACTGGAAACGATTCCGACTACGACAATCGGTGTTGTTGCTTTCAGTTCGTCTCCAGCTGTGACGGCTTCGTATTCCGCTGTCCGCCCTTGCTGGCAAACGAGGACTTTACCGGCACCGGTTTTGGCGGGTGGAATCCGAAGATAGACACTTCCGGTTGTACCCACAAGTGTTTTTTCCGAGAGTGAACCATCCTCTTTCAGCCGGGCGGCAGACCAGTACAGATAATAGACGGCGTAGATGGCGATCAAACCTGAAACAACGGCGACCACAACGGACGCGGGCGCCGATAGTCCGCCGAACAAGCCGGCTAATCCGCCCAGTCCGAAAAAGGCGATACCGGCAACGATAGTGCGGAGCGAAATAATCTTGAAAATGTCGGTAGGCGAGGCATGATCGGTTGCGTCTCCGAAGTCGCTGTCTTCTGCTCCGCCGAATCCGACCATCATCAGCAGGAATTGCAGCACTATGAGCGTTCCGCCAAACACGGCACAGAGAAAATAGACAGCGATGAGCGGACTATTTACCATCATTTCCATAAAATCCATGGGAGCAGGAACGGTATAATCACGAACGACGTAGAGAGTCTATATCATTTCGAGTGAAAATGAAAGGTAGTGTTTTAGATTTATTGAATTAGATGTTTGTATCCGAAGAACCATACATTTATCACGAGTCCGACGGCAATTTTGTGCATTTGTTCCGTCTTGGAAAAACGAATACCTTTCCGTACCAA
>Ga0099364_10009951_pt1 | contig 13148 bp, 10 predicted proteins | sample TergutTh196P3_FD_73070 | JGI IMG/M metagenome (GOLD analysis project Ga0099364, IMG submission 73070) | Microcerotermes parvus P3 segment gut microbial communities from Pointe-Noire, Republic of the Congo - Th196 P3 | ecosystem: Host-associated > Arthropoda: Insects > Digestive system > Gut ...
TAAAACGCTCTGGGTTTTTTCATCAACCAGTTTTCTTAGGTTATCATTAAAAAATTTTAATTCAGCAGCTTGACGCTCCAAAATTATTTTTTGCTTTTCTACCAAAAGATGTACTTCTATGCGTTTTATAAGTAAAATTGGCTGAATTGGTTTTGTAATATAATCTATAGCTCCAAGAGAAAGACCTGTAACTTCATCTTCAGATTCTGTGCGGCCTGTCAGGAAAATAACAGGAATGTCCCTTGTTTCTGACTTAGATTTTAAAACTTTTATAGTTTCATAGCCGTCAATTTCCGGCATTTCAATATCAAGAAGGATCAAAGAAGGCCTGTTATTTTCCAAAAGGTGAAAAAGCTTTTCTGCGGAGGGTGCTGTAGCAACTGAAAATTTTTCTGATAATATGTTTTTTACAATACGAAGATTAGATGGATTATCATCCACAATAAAAATAAGATCTCTTTCTTCTTTGTATCTTCCTGTCATTTAGGAATTCTCCTTAATAAATTCATCTATTATTGTAATAGCTTCTTCATATTCTGTTATAAGAATCTTGTCAGAAATTCTATCTACAACTCCCTTTGTTTTTGTATCCATCTGTTTTCTGTTAATCTCATTCAAAATACGATCTATATCATCCGCTTTTTGCTGGGTTAAAGCACCTTTTAAATCGGCAAGTAAAACAAATACGCTTGCATTGCTGCTTGCCGGCATATCTTTATCCACTTCATTTTTATTTGAAACAACAGCGGAATAAATATCGTCAATTAATTTGATAAGATGATCTGTAAAATTATTCATATTATCACGAATATAAATAATATTTTCATTCTTACCTGCGCTTTCCAATTTTGCGGCTTCTTCAGACAGCTTTGCCGCTCCTATTGATGCTGATGCACTTTTCAGCGCATGAACATGCATAACAAATAAAGGTATTTTGTTTTCTTCCAGTGCTTGTTGCATGGCTTCTAAGCGTTCCTTAGCATCTTTTTGATAAATATCCAATACGGCAAAATAACCTTCCGGCGTACCGCCCGTCATGACAATACCTTTTTGAACATCAATGCCATTAATGCGCGGAATTTTTATACAGGCATCTTCAATATTATTTTTTACAGATGCGCTCTCTCTTTTGTCTTTTGATATCCAGCGGTTTATAACATCATCAAATCCCGCAACATCTATTGGTTTTGCAAGAAAATCATTAAAACCTTTCTCTATAAACATATCACGGATTCCGGAAACAGCATTTGCAGTTAACGCTATTATTGGAACTTGCTTGTAAGAAAGATCTTTCTGCATTTTATCTTTTTCCCATTCTCTTATTATTGTTGTTGCTTCTATCCCGTCCATATCCGGCATCATGTGATCCATAAAAACAATGTCATAAGTATTATGCTTGACAAGTTCGATTGCTTCCTGTCCTGAAAGGCAAGAATCAATATTACAATGATAAGGAGCTAAAAGCCCTTCTGCAACTTTAATATTGGTGGGAATATCATCCACAACCAATAATTTTGCGCCGGGGAATGCATATCTTATGATACCGGCGGCTCCGCTGGAAGCCATTGAATAACCTTTGCTATCAACCTTACCATTTAGTACATTTGCAATAGCCAAAGACTGTACAGGCAAGGAAACAAAGCGCACATTGGGTATATAAGCTTCAGTTCCCCATTCAATCATTAATGCAAGCGGCGGTTTTTTTCCGCCGGGGTAATGATCCAGTGGTTTTTTCATTATATGCATAACTTTTTCATGAATACCATAACCTGATAATACAAGAGACCACTCTTCTTTGAACAACTCTTTTGTAAATTCGTCCATGGTGGATACCACTTTATATGGGACACCCATGTTTTCCAAAGACCAGCATACACTTTTAGCATAGATAATACGCCCATCATAAATAAGCACTTTTTTATCTGCAGCATCATCTACAGCGGCAAATGGTTCATCAGACTCTACACCCTGTGGAATAGTTACGGTAAATGTACTGCCCTTGCCGTATTCGCTTGACATGCTAATAGCTCCGCCCATGATTGAGCAAAGGCGTTTTGTAATTGCAAGTCCAAGACCGGTTCCTTCTATACTTCTGTTTCTTTTTAAGTCAACCTGAACAAAGTCACTGAATAATTTTTTCTGATCATCAAGCTTAATGCCTTTTCCGGTATCAGATACAGAAAACCGCAGCCACACCTGATTTGATGTTTTATCCTGAACGGTAATAGTTAAACTTACATATCCTCTTTCTGTAAATTTTGCGGCATTTGATAACAAGTTAATAAGCACCTGCCGCATCCTGGCTTCATCTCCAAAAAGAGTGTTAGGAATTCTTGAATCAATATTTGTATAAAAGCGGATAGGTTTTTCTTTTAGCCTCATACGGATAATATTTACAGTGTCATTTATTAAAGAAGTAAGAAGATATTTTACAGGGACAATTTCCATTTTCCCCGCTTCTATTTTAGAGAAATCAAGAATATCGTTAATAATGGAGACAAGATTATTCCCTGCCTGTTTAATATCTTGCGCATAACCTCTGGCTTCTTCAGTTAAATCCCCGCGTAATAAAAGTTCCGCCATACCGGTAATTGCGTTCATTGGCGTACGAATCTCATGGCTCATGCTTGCAAGGAAGTTGCTCTTGGTTCTGTTTGCCGCTTCCGCTTCTTCACGGAGTTCAATAAGCTGGCGGTTTTGCGTTCTGATTTCATCAACAATGTTAAAAACAAATTCCCCTGTTTTTTCTACATTGTTCTGGTATACAATAAGCATTTTTTCTATATCTTGCTTGGAAATATTTGATTGATCTATCATTGCTCCAAGACTTAGTTTTATTGTTTCAAAATTTGCCAAAGCTTTTTCATCTGTTTCTGCATCTAAACTTCCTTTAAGATAGGAAATTGTAATATTTAAAAGTTCACTGCGGCTTACAATATCAAAAACCAAAGATTTAAGCTTGCTGTCTGTATAATGAAAAAGCCTTTTTGTTTTATACGGGTCTGCCATTCCTTTTTCCGGCAGTGTTCCAAAAAATACGGCGGTTAGAGTTTGATTATGATGCGTAAAAAGTTCTTCCCCGTAAGTATTAAAACCAATCATTGGATATTTACTGAAAACCTCATTAAAGGTATCGATCTTTTTGTTTTCTATTATTTCTAAGTGTCTTTGTACGCAGTTAAAAATAAGACAGCCCTGTATGCCGGGAAGAAACTGAGAAACTCCCGCAATGCTGTTTTGCGCATGGGTTATAATATCGCCTTGTTTTAAAAGAAAAACCCTTGTGCCAGCTTCTATGTAACAGTAAAATTGCAAACCTTTTCCGTCAACAACAACATTAGGGCTGCGAATATAAATACTTTCTCCTAAAATTAACCCTAAAGGGTTTTTGGCAAATAATCCTACGGTAAGTTTTTTTACATCCGTCACTCCAACTTGCCGCGCGTAAAAATCTGCAGCAGGTTCACCGTTTATTTCCCATGCAATTCGTTTCATTATTTCTACTCTGGTAATAGTAAAAGAATTATGAGTGGGAAGGTAATGTACATAATGGTTAAAAAAGAACGGGATTTTCATTTTTAAAATGGCAACCACAAGCCCGTCTGAAGAAATCATATCTTCACAGCTTACCAGCGTTTTGGTAAAAGACATTTCATCTGCAGCGGCTCCGCCAACAAAAGCCATGTTAAGACTTTGTTCCATAGAGAACTCTTTCATTATAAGCTCACCTAAACAAAGCCCGTCAAAGAAAATCAATCCAAGGTATTCGTCAGGGTTGATGATTTCCCCGGTTGTTTTTTGCCTTAAATCTTCTATGGCAGAATGAGCGGCAAATATGGGATTTTTCTTTACCCCTTCTTGAAAAGTAACATAAGCTTCCGCTACTTCATCAGAGGATAAAGACATAATAGTTATGCCCTTTTCAACAGCCCCGGTGCTTGCCCAGCCGCCGCACATGGAAGAGCCAATGCACACAGCGCCCGGGAATGTTTGGGAAATTGCCTTTTGGGGGTGGTATTTTTCAAAAGATGGCGAGAAAAAATAGACCACAACTTTTATATTGGGCTGCTCAATTTCTTGAGCAATTCTGTTGATATCCCAATTGTGTAATGAGGTTACTTTTACAGCCATAAAGAATTATAACATAATTCCCCAATTTTGTAAACTATTCTTTGTATTGACAATTTTTTAGTAATTTTCCATAATTATAATGAACAATGGCGTTCAATCTTCTTAGGAGGAAGACCGTGTGCGGTATTATTGGTTATGTTGGGGATGAAGACGCCGTTCCAATTATTGTTGAAGGGCTAAAAAAGCTTGAATATAGAGGCTATGACTCTGCCGGTATTGCTATTCATAAAACTACAGGTTTTGATGTTGTAAAGCAAAAGGGCAGGCTGTCCGCTCTTGAAAATAGGCTAAAGGACACCCCGCTTTCCGGGCATCTGGGTATAGGGCATACCCGTTGGGCTACTCATGGGGAGCCGTCTGATATTAACTCCCACCCGCATTTGGGCAGCCGGAGTAAAATCGCTATTGTACATAATGGCATCATAGAAAATTACAAACAGCTAAAAGACCGCCTTGAACAAAAGGGGGTGCAGTTTACTTCCCAGACAGACAGCGAGGTTATTGCCCAGCTTGCAGAACACTATTACAAGGGCGATTTACTGGAGACCGTTATCCATGTGGCAAACACTCTGGAGGGTTCTTACGCATTGGGAATAATGTGCGTTGATGAGCCTGACACTTTAATCGCTGTTAAAAACAGTAACCCGCTTATTATTGGCGTGTCAAAGCACGGGAATTTTATTGCATCTGATGTTCCCGCTGTTCTAAAGCACACAAACAAAGTTTACTATCTTAATGATAAAGAAATTACTGTTCTGCGCCAAAACAAAATCCAATTTTTTAATTTTGATAAAGAGCCGCTGGAAAAACAAGCGGAAACTGTAACATGGAGCATGGACAGCGCAGAGAAAGGCGGTTACCCGCACTTTATGTTAAAAGAAATTATGGAACAGCCAAAAGTTGTAAAAGATACAATCAATTCAGCTAACATAGATAATATCGATACTTTGCGTTTTAATAAAGTTGTTATAACTGCATGTGGGTCTGCCTACAATGCCGGCGTTGTAGCACGATATGTATTTGAACGCTTGTGCAGGATTTCTGTTGAAGTAGAGCTTGCAAGTGAGTTCCGTTACAAGGATGCAATTATTGATGACAAGACACTTGTTATTTTAATAAGCCAGTCCGGTGAAACCGCAGACACTATAGCCGCCATGAGAGAAGCTAAGAACAGAGGAGCACAGACATTATCAATTGTTAATGTGCAGGGCAGCACCATAGCCAAAGAAGCGGATTATTGTTTGTTTACGGCAGCCGGCCCGGAGATTGCCGTAGCTACAACTAAGGCATTTTCTGCACAACTTGTATTATTGTACATTTTGGCAATAAAATTCGCCGTTAAATCAGGGAAATTAACTCAAGAAGAAGAAAAAAAGCTTTTTTTTGAAATATACTCTCTGCCAGAGAAAATAAATACAATACTTGAAAAAATAGATATGATACAAATGTATGCATCAACTTGTGTAAACTGCAGGAGTATCTTCTTTATTGGCAGAAACATTGATTACGCCATTGCATTGGAAGGCTCGCTTAAATTAAAAGAAATTTCTTACATTCATTCTGAAGCGTATGCGGGCGGCGAACTTAAACATGGGACTATTTCTCTGGTACAAGAAGATACTCTAGTTGTTGCACTCTCCAACTGTGAACAATTATTTGGTAAAATAATGAGTAATGCCCAGCAGGTAATAAGCCGAGGTGCAAAAGTGCTGCTTATTGGAAACTGTCAGACTGAAAACAATGGTGAAAATCCTAAGCTATACCATATCAGTCTGCCTGCCGTTCATGAATTATTTTCACCCTCTCTTTCTGTTATAGTTTTACAGCTTTTCAGTTACTATGTAGCTGCAAATAAAGGTTTAGATATTGATAAACCACGGAACCTTGCAAAAAGTGTTACTGTGGAATAAAAAATAGGAGTTTTTATGAGTACTGTAAATGAAGTGTTGGAGTTTGTAAAAGAAAATGATGTCAAATTTGTAAGACTTAACTTTTGCGATTTATTTGGTTTTCAAAAAAATATTTCTATCATGGCGGATGAACTAAAAGATGCGTTTGAAAAAGGAATATCTTTTGATGCGCACTCAATCCGCGGGTTTAGAGATGTTACGCAGTCGGATTTATTTTTATTCCCGGATCCGGCAACGCTTATGGTGCTTCCTTGGCGTCCCGGCCCGGGCAGAGTAGCGCGGTTTTATTGTGATATTAAAACTCCGTCAGGTTCTTTGTTTTCACATGACGGCAGAGTTGTCTTAAAGCGGGTTGTTCAGCGGGCGTTTGATGTTGGTTATACCTGCAAGATTGGCGCAGAGTGCGAATTTTATCTTTTTAAAACCGATGAAAATGGAGAGCCTTCCACAATAACTCTTGATAAAGGCGGATATTTGGATATTGCCCCGCTGGATAAAGGGGAAGATATTCGCCGTGAAATTTGTTTGACGCTGGAAGAAATGGGAATAAAACCGGAAACTTCACACCATGAACAGGGTCCGGGTCAGAATGAGATTGACTTTAGATTTGATGATGCCTTAGTATGTGCGGATAACTTTTACACATTTAAGTCCACAGTAAAAGCAATAGCTTCACGGAATGGTTTGTTTGCTTCCTTTATGCCCAAGCCAATTCCAGATGCTCCGGGTAATGGAATGCATATCAATCTTTCACTTTCTCAGAACGGGCAGAATATTTTTAAAGATGTGGGTAAAGGTCAGTTTAACATTGCGGACAGTTTTATTGCAGGGGTACTTGCTAAAACGCCGGAAATCAGCCTTTTCTTAAACCCGCTTGTTAATTCCTATGACCGGCTTGGCAAGTGCGATGCCCCAAAATATGTATCGTGGTCACATCAAAATAGATCCCAGTTGATTCGTATTCCTGCGGCAACCGGTGAATATGTCAGAATGGAATTGCGTTCTGCAGACCCGTCATTAAATCCGTATTTTGCGTTTGCGCTTATAATTGCGGCAGGACTTGACGGAATTGAACATAAGATGGCTCTGCCCCCTGCAGTAGATGCAGACCTTTACAATGCAGACAAGAGTCTTTTAAAAGATATTGCGCTTTTACCTGATAGTCTGGAAAGAGCCATAATCCTTGCAGAAGGAAGTGAGTTTGTAAAAAGCGTAATTGGTGATGAACTTTTTTCAAAGTTTATTGAATTAAAGAAAACGGAAGCCGCTGAATATGCTGCTGCAAAAGATAAAGCGCAGTTTTATAAAGATAGATACTTTAAGTGTATCTAGGTAGTTAAAGAAGGCATGATGGAAAACGCATTGATAGTTTCTTCTACAAATAAATCTTCCTCTATTTTTACAGAAATCTTGCGTATTACAAATATAAAAATTAAAAATGTTTCTTCTGCCGGAGAGGCTCGCAGGCTTTTTTTGGAACAGTTTTTTGATCTTGTAATTGTAGATGCCCCTCTTTCAGATGAATCCGGTGAAAGTTTTTCTCGTTATATTGCTTCCAAAAGTTTATCTCAGGTAATTCTTGCTGTTGGCAATGAACATTTTAACACAGTTTCCGCTGTCTGTGAGCCTGACGGGGTACTTACAATTTCTAAACCGGTAAACATAGAAGTTTTTTGGTATGCTCTTTCTCTTGCAAAATCTGCCAGTTATAAAATAAAACGGTTTCAAGAGGAAAATGCAAAGTTAAAACAAAAAATAGAGGACATAAGGCTTATAGACAGAGCCAAGTGTTTACTTATATCATATGTTAAACTGAGTGAACAAGAAGCACACAGGTTTATAGAAAAACAGGCTATGGATTTAAGATCATCAAAACGAGCAATTGCAGAGGAGATAATAAAAACTTATGAAAACTGACAAATTAAAAGAAGAATGTGCTGTTTTTGGGCTTAGTTTAACCACAGATGAAGCTGCCGGTATAACTTACAATGGCTTGCTTTCTCTGCAGCACCGGGGACAGGAAGGGGCAGGTATTGCCGTTTCTAACAGCAGAAGCATTATATGCCGCAAAGATGCCGGCCTTGTAAATGAGGTTTTTGGTGAAGGCGGGCTTATAAACCTTCCAAAGGGGCAGACCGCTGTTGGACATACCCGCTATTCTACAACGGGTAACAGCTCCAAAGAAAATGTAGGCCCTTTTGTTACAGAGTATCTTACAGGAAGAATTGCTACTGCACATAATGGAAATATTACAAATTCCAAACAACTCCGTGATGAATTAAAAGAACACGGTATTCATTTTAATGCAACCAGTGACAGTGAAGTTGTCTCTTCATTAATAGCCTATCATATTACTATGGAAAAAAGCTCCATACAGGGAGTTATAAAAGCATCCAATCTTCTTAGGGGGGCATTTTCTCTTGTTATTGCAACAAGTAAAAATAAATTGATAGCTGTCCGTGACCCAAATGGTTTCCGCCCGCTATGTATTGGAAAAAGCGCCATTGGCTATGCTATTTCTTCTGAAAGCTGCGCCCTTGATACATGCGGTTTTGAATTTGTCCGTGATATTCTTCCCGGTGAAATAGTGGTAATAAGAAACGGAGAAATTATACTTGAAGGCGTTAAACTGGAAAAAAAGGAAGAAAATAAAGGGCTCTGCATTTTTGAATATGTTTATTTTGCACGGCCGGATTCTGTGATTGACGGTCTTAGTGTTTACAACGCACGGTTCAATATGGGTGTAGAGCTGGCAAAAGAACATCCTGTAAAAGCAGATGTTGTCTGCGGTGTTTTGGATTCAGGACTTGAAGCGGCGTTTGGCTACAGTGCCCAAAGCGGAATTCCTCTTGTTCAGGGTTTTGTTAAAAATCGATACATTGGCCGTAGTTTTATATATCCCACACAAACACAAAGAGACAGCGCTGTATTGCTTAAGCTTAATCCGTTAGCTGCAAGTATTAAGGGAAAACGCATTGTACTTGTGGATGATTCTATTGTCCGCGGCACAACCAGTGAAAAAATTGTAAGGAGTCTTAAAAATGCGGGAGCAAAAGAAGTCCACATGATGATTTCTTCCCCGCCATTCCGTTTTACCTGCCATTATGGAACAGACATTGACTGTGAAGAAAACCTTATTGCCAATAGAATGAGCCATGATGAAATTTGCCGTAAAATTGGCGCAGACAGTTTGGGTTATATCAGTTTAGATGGACTAAAAACTGCCTGTTCAGAATGTGCCCTGCCTTTCTGCACAACTTGTTTTACCGGTTATGATAAGGAATGCCATTATGGACAATAACCTTTCCGTCTTCCTAGCCTTTGGTGCGGGACTGCTCTCTTTTTTCTCTCCCTGTGTACTGCCGTTGATTCCGTCATGGCTTTGCGTAATTGGCGGCTCCCCAATGACAACCACAAATGACAATGAACAAAGACCAAAACCTGTGGCAAGAACCATAAGTTTTGTTTCAGGGTTTAGCGTGGTTTTTATTATTTTAAGCATTATCCTGTCTGTAACTTTTAATTTATTGGGCAGTGTATTTAAATACATCAATATTGTGTCCGGGTTAATTGTAATTATTTTAGGGTTAAATATTATTTTTAATTTTATATCGATATTGAACTTTGAAAAACGCTTTCATATAAAAACCAATGGCGGCGGAATTATTGGGGCGTTTTTATTGGGATGCGCATTTGGCGCTGGCTGGACTCCGTGCATAGGGCCTGTACTTACAAGCATTATGTTTTTGGCAGCACAAAGCGGCGGCATCCCCAGCGCCGTACTTTACCTGATTATTTTTTCACTGGGGCTTGGGCTTCCGTTTATACTTGCGGCATTGTTTTTTGACAGGTTTCTTAAAGTTTCCGCAAAATTACGCAAGTACATGCCTGTAATACAACGCATCAGTGGAATTCTATTGATAATAATTGGTATTTTAATTATGATTGGACAATATCAAGTTTTAAGCCAGTTAGCGGCAAGATTGCAGACAGTATCGTTATAGGGGGTTAAAAATGAAAAACAAACTTTTAATTATTGCTCTGGGGTTAATGCTGCCTTTTGCGGCTTGTTCACAAACTAATGATAGAAATATCTCCGATGATGTACGCAAAGCGTTAACCGATGCCAGAATAACTGTCTTAAACCGAGCTGCTGAGCCGGATGATTTTACCTTGCCCTCTCTTAATGGAACAAGGTTTACACTTTCAGAACATAAAGGAAAAGTAATATTTCTTAATTTTTGGGCAACATGGTGTCCGCCATGCCGCGCTGAAATGCCGTCTATGGAAGCATTGTATCAAAAATTCAAAGACAAAGAATTTGATATGATTGCCGTAAATATTCAAGAAAATAATAACGATGTGTCAGCGTTTATGAGACAGTTAAACCTTACCTTTCCTGTAGTCATGGATTCCAGAGGTTTGGTAAGCGGAATGTACGCCATAAGATCTATACCTACCACTTTCATCATTGATAAACGCGGATTAGTAGTTGGCCGAGTAATTGGTGCTATTGACTGGAACAGCCCGGCTGTTATTGCCGCCTTTGAAGTTTTGTTGGCGGAGTAGGTAGGTTTGTGAACTCCTACTCGCCCATTCTCAGGCGGCCTTCTTCTAGGAAGCGTCTGAGTTCGGCGTCGGTGACGGAGATGCCTTCTACTCTGTCGACATCGGAATAGTTCAGGCTTCTGTTCTGCTCTCTGTAAGAAGATTCAACTTCCTGATTAAAGCCTTTCCCGGCCATGGCTGTTTCTCTTGCAGAAACTGTGGCTGTGTCTCCGGATATAACCGGTCTTGTAGAAAGATTGGCGGATGCCACCCAGCCTATTACCGATGAGTTTTCCGTACTTCTTACTTCTACAAATCTGCCGTCAGCGCGCACTACGGTAACACGGTCGCCATAATTTAAGCTGCCTGTATTGCTTGCAAGAAAACCTGTGCCGGATTTAAGATCAAGCGTTCTTGTAGCCACATACATGGTACCGCCCGGACGAGCCTGCGCCATTGCCATCCCGGCAACCGCTATAAAAATGACCAATAAAGTTATCAACTTTTTCATAAAAAACCTCTCATTAGTAATATATCACAGTACAACCAATAAATCAATACCAAGGGCAAAGTTAGGGTGTGGCTAACATTCCTGCCTTTGGGAAGTCATATTACCAAGTGCCGGGATGGGAGCAGGGTTACAAAAACTTTATGAAATATTGGGCAAAAAACGGAGACCCAGATTGGATAGGCAACATACAATATCCGGATGGAATCAACGCAACCAATTTAGGCAGCATGTCGGCGGTGACCAATCCATGGATGGATGATGGGTTTTGGGTGGGGTATAACGGCGCGACACATCCAATAAGTGAAAACGACTTTGAAAAATATAAACTTAATAAACCAATTAAAGACTTTGATGTTGTGTGGTAGAAGTTACTCGTAATATTAATTCTTCAATTTGTCCCATCGTACGGCGTATATCTTCCAAAGTGCGTCGAGGCGTTATGCCGTATTGTGGTAGAAGACCAAATGTTAATTGCGAGTTATACCCGCGGTCGCGTGCGTCACGTTGATTAGCGTAAAAGAACTCTACCGCGGAAATGTGTGTAAATATGGATTGCAGAAGCCCACGGTTAAGCATTAACTCACCGGAAAGCATAGGCAGTAATTCTGTTTTAAAATAATTGTCCAAATTTGCGCTGTTTACGTTGATTCCAATTTCCGCCAGTTCCATGTAAATTTCGTTAAGTTCTTGATAAGCAAGGGCTCCCTCGTCTCCGAACTCTTTGGCATCCGCGAACGAGCGGTTTCGATATGCGTCCATAAGTAGCATAAATTCGGGTTGCTTATCGGGCGATATGTTATGCTTAATTGATAATATTATTCTGGCTATATAACTTCTATCAAGATTGGAAGAACGGAGGGCATCTTGCAAAAATTCGTCGGCCGTGTCATACGATGGGGCGGTCGCGTTAAACTTTGTTAAAATGTCCAAAATTTCTTGCCCGCATGAACCCGTAATGTTTCCTTCTTCTGCTATGACTTCTGAAAATTTTGACACGATGTTACGTCTGTTTACGCGCACCCACGTATGGTTATTGTTAAGCCTACCATTTATGGCTCTTTGGATACCGTCAAAATCTTCAGAAGTCATAGCAGAAGAAGGATACAGCGGTGTTAATTCCGCAGGTTCAATTTTTTTGAAGCCCAATTTATCAATGCCCATATAATCGTACATGTCATCGTCGTACCATTTTTCTCCGTCCAACATTTTGCCATCGTTGTCATATGGCAACCTGTCCACGCCAAATCCGCCGTCTTTGTGCCAGCCCTTGTTGTTCAAATTTTGCCAATCGAAACCGTCCGCGTTGTACCAGTGCGAGCCGTCCTCGTTTTTACCGTCTTTGTGTGGCAATTTGTCCGGACCGTATGTACCGTCACGGTTCCACCCGTCGTCTTGGTGAGGCGTGTTTCCGCGAACGCCGTTCATGTCGTAACCGTCTGCGTCACGGTAGTATTCGCCGTTTCGGTCGTTACCGTTTGGGTCCCACGGTTTGCCGGTAACTTGGTTGTTTTCTTCTCCGTCTTTCCAACCGTTTTTGTAACCATCGCGGTCAAAACCATCGCGGTCAAGCCCCTGTGCGTTAAAGCCGTCGCGGCCATAACCTTGCGAATCGTAGCCTTGTGCGTTAAATCCATCGCGGCCAAAACCTTGTGCGTTGAATCCGTCACTGTTAAAGCCCTCGAAGTCGAAGCCTTGTTCGTTGTACCAATAATTGCCGTCGCGGTCGTAACCATCCAAATCGTACGCCTTGTTCGTATTTTTGTGAATGCCGTTTACGTTAAATCCAAGCGGACACCATTGAGTTTGTGTGTCGCGGTGAATTCCGTTTTTGTCAAATCCGTAATCGTTGTACGAAACCCGCTTTGTTTTGTTGTCTGGGCAGCCCGTGAATGTCACAACGGTTCCTACGATAATTGTGAGCAATAATACCGACATTATGACAGTCAGTCCCTTTCGGAAGAATTTTTTTATTGTTTTTAGTCTATTTTTATGGGGGGGGGGGGGGGGGGACTACTTCTTTTAAAAACTTCCCTTTTTTTTCTTTCTCT
>Ga0099364_10007911_pt2 | contig 13147 bp, 7 predicted proteins | sample TergutTh196P3_FD_73070 | JGI IMG/M metagenome (GOLD analysis project Ga0099364, IMG submission 73070) | Microcerotermes parvus P3 segment gut microbial communities from Pointe-Noire, Republic of the Congo - Th196 P3 | ecosystem: Host-associated > Arthropoda: Insects > Digestive system > Gut ...
CTCCAAAATCGGACGGTCAATGACCAAGGCATAACTGTTGCCGTGGCGGATCAGTTGCTTTTGCATGGCGGTTTTGTCAATACGGCGTGTTGATCGAATGGTTTCATTGTATCACCCAAGAAACAATTGTCAAGCGATGAGAAAAGGGGACCCGGAGTACCGGCTAAATGGTTTACTCGTTCAAGAACTTCTTGAATTCGGCATCGAGTTCTTCGTAACTCATTTCGGTCAATTGGATGATGGAGGTGTGTGTGTCCTTTCGGTCGTAGTGCAAACGGAGCAACACGACGAGCGCATCACGCAAGCGACCGTTATCGTAGAACATCAGGAAATGGAACATCGCCTCCGACTGGCGGTAAAGTGCCTCCATTTCGTCGTGAGTCTTCCAGTTCTTGCCGTCAATGCCCGTAAGTTCGGACAGAGACAAGAATGATTGACCGTCACGAAAATTTTGCTTTGCCGTCCGAATCCGCCTACTATTTTTGTTACCGATAACATAGTATCCGGCGTTGTCGATACGGAATGTCGCCATAAACGTCGCCACGCCTTCCATGATCCAATAATTCACGGGTATTTCGTTTTTGGTAACGGTACTCAACATTTGGTTTCCGGCGATCTTTCTTGTTTCCCAAAACAATTGATGCGTTGCCTCGTGGTACATGACCGTCGGAGAACCGCTGACATAAAAATAGCCGCATCCTCCTCGGTTGTTTCCCCGATATCTTCCGGCAAAGCGTTCGGGTTCCTTCTCACCGCGACGGCGTTCAGCCTTATGAAAATCCTCACGGTCTTTGTAAAGCACGATCTTGTGCCGATCCAGCGGCATCGGTACCGCTTTGCCGTTGAAAAGCGTTGCGAGTTGAGCGTCGGTCGCCATGTAACGAAAAAACAGGAGTTTCCATGCCCGATAGAAGTGTTCGTTCTGCCGGATCATCCGCACGCCTTCTTCAATGCTGTGATTCGTCGTCAAATCGTAGTGTTCTGATTCGATTTTCCAACCGTTTTCGATGGCAGAATGTTTGTAAGTGTCTTCTTCTTCCGAGATCCACTCGCCGTTGAAATAACGTTCGCCTTTTTCGTAACGTTCGACCGCTTTCTTTGGAATCCAACCGAAGCGTTCATGATCGACGAAGTCTTTCCGAAGGCGGTCGGCTTCCCACGGCGTTCGCCATTCGCCCTTGTACTTGATGAAACCGAAAACGGTACGGAAACCCACGTGGTCGGGATCGGCGTGAAGTCCGGCGACTGCCAGTTGGATCGCCAAGGAACCACGCTGGTCTTTGACCGCTGACTTTGCCAGCAGTTGGAGCCGCTTGGCGTAGTTCATACGGAGCGTCCGGAATTGGATGAGCCAGACCTCTCGCGGTGCCAACTCGATGGTTGAACTCGGTGCTGATTCTTGAGCGGCGCCTTCGAGAAACAGCACTGCATATTTTCTCGGTAACGTGCTCGGCAGTCCTTTGGGCAGGTCCAAGGTTCCGATGGCGAGCGGAAAACTTGGCAGATAAATTTTATCGGGTTCCGATGGCAAGAGAGCGGAGCGGGTTTGAGCGGCCTCGGCTTTGAGTCCTTGCTCGTCGGCCCAATCGGCGAGTTTTTCCATAGCGTTACGGTATTCGATCGTCGCGCGGCTGGCTGACTGCCGCAGAGAATCGGGCGAGGCTGCACGTAACAACGTTGTTGTGACGAAGAAAAGGATGATCGCAATCATCACGCTGGACAAAAAATATCGACACATAAACATGATATAGAGGAGGGGTAAAAGCCATACGGCAATTCCATTTTGCACAATTTCGGCGCATTGGCAAGATGGGGAGACCATCGAACTGCAAAGTTTAATCTAATCTTGCGGTTCGGCGGAAAAACAGTAGAATAAAGGGCGACATTGAGCCCTTTTTTCGATCAGGTCAACAGAGAAACAATGGAACATCATTCAATCCTTTCTCGTGCCCAAGGTTGCCTACTTGGGCAGTGCGCAGGAGACGCTCTCGGCCAAATTGTCGAATTTCGTACAAAATCGGATATTCTCGACGAATATCCCGATGGCGTACTCGATATGGAAAACGGCGGAGCCTTTAACACGCTTGCCGGTCAACCGACGGACGACACCGAAATGGCACTTATGCTTGCCCGGAGTATCGTCAAAGAGAAGAAATTCAATGCCCGGAAAGTGTTCGATGCCTATCGGTTTTGGTACGAATCCGGCCCATTCGATTGCGGTAACACAACGGCAATGGGGCTGGCACGTCATCCTATCGAACATTCGCAGGCCAACGGTTCGCTGATGCGGATCAGTCCGCTCGGCATTTACGGCAGCCGGTTTGAACTTGACACGGTTGCCGACTGGGCCATGCAGGATTCCCGTTTGACGCATCCGAATGTCGTTTGTCAAAAATCCGTTGCGATTTATGCAACAACAATTGCCGAAGCGATTGCGGCCGGTCTGTGCAACGAAAATCTGTACAACAATGCTTTGATGCGTGCCCAGACAGACTTCTACTATGAACCGTCGGTTTACAAAACGTTACAAAAATCGGCGGATTCATTGCCGGACGATTTCAGTTTCAAAAGCGGCTGGGTGTTGCTCGCTCTGCAAAACGCCTTCTATCGTTTGCTTCACGCCGGAGACACGGAGCAGGGAATTATCGAAACGGTTAATGAAGGCAGCGACACGGATACTAACGGTGCGATTTGCGATGCGCTCTTGGGCGCAGTATATGGAGTGGAGTCGATTCCCGACCGATGGCGGCGTGCCGTGTTGAACTGCCGTCCATCGAGGGACAATCCCGATGCCTGGAAGCCGCGACCGGAATGTTTTTGGCCCATCGATGTGCTCGAACTTGCAGAGGAACTGCTCACGGTTTGAATGGGGCAATAGATAGTTGTATTGTCCAACTTGCCCTTCGGGGCGGATTCGGTATAATGCCCTTTTATCGGATAAACCCAACAGACGGAAAGGTAAACCATGCAATTTCGGCAATTTTTACAGGGAATATGGGCGATTGGCCTATCGGTGATATTGGCGTGCATTTTCGTCATTTTCGTTCCGCCGTCGCCGGACATACTGGACGTGTTGCTGTTGGCCAACTTCGCAGGGGGAATCGTCATTTTGACGGCAGTCCTTTTCGTGCGAAAACCTAATTATTTTTGTACATTTTCGATCATTTGGTCGGCAACGGCATTGTTCCGTTTACTGCTTGGCGTTGCAACGGCCTATTTGATCTTGAGTCATACTACAACTCACGGAATGAACGCCGCCGGTATTGTGGTGCGGAATTACAGTGAATCCTACGGCATCATTGTCGGAACAATTATCGTTTTCATTGCTTTTGTCATCGCCACGAAAAATATCACACGAATCCAGGAAATAGCCGCCGCCCACCTCTTGAATGCCATTCCGGGAAGACAAATGGCCGTTGATGCCGACCATTGCTCAGGGATGATTGACGAACACGAGGCAAAACGCCGTCACGAAGAACTTGTGCGACTGAAAAATTTCTTCAACGTGATGTTTGATTCCGGTGAGTTTGTTCGGCGCGAGTGCATCGTCGGAATGGCTATCATAATTGTAACAGTTTTTGGCGGATTGGCCGTCGGAGTGATTGGTCAGGGCATACCGCTCACCGAAGCATTTGGATTGTTCTCTCGGTTGGCCCTTGGTGCAAGTTTAGCGATCCAAATTCCCGCCCTATTGGTTTCTACAGCAACAGTCTTTTTGTTTGGACGAAGTTATTTAGACAACACATTTACTCGTCGTAAATTTGCTGTCTTATTTCTGATTGCGTTCTTTATCAGTATTCTGGCTCCCGCCAGTTTGTTGCCGACTCCGCTTATGCTGATTGTCGCAAGTTCAATCGGCTGGGCTCTGGCGGTAACTTGCCGCAATATGGTACAAAAAAACATCGAAGCACGGCAAGAGCAAGTCGAAAGCGGACGAAACGGGGTGTCGGATGAACCTATCGAAAATCACCGCAGAGTCGATCCGATAACGATAGAAATTGGCATGGATTTGATTCCGCTGGCCGATCCGAGCAAAGGCGGAGACCTTTTGGAACGGATTCGCCGCGCCCGGAAGGATGTTGCTGCAGAAATCGGTATCGTGTTGCCGCGGATTCGTATTCGCGACTCGTTCAATCTTGATGCGACCCAATATTGTATCAAGATCGCCGAAGAGACGGTTGTAACAAGTTTAGTCTATCCCGATTTGTGCCCGGTGATTCCTTTCGATAATGTTACGAAAATAATACAGGGCATTGAAACGACTGATCTGGCTTATGGCATCTCGGTTCTTTGGATCGACGAGGCAACGAGACATCAAGTGGAAATCTTCGGTTACACCGTTGTCGAACCGGCTGCCGTCATCACGATGCATTTACTCGCAGTGATCCGCAAACACGCCGATCAATTTTTGACGGAAGCCATGACGCAGGACTTGCTCGACTCGTTACGAAAAACGTCAACAACAAACAAACGATAAACCTTCCACCAATTCTCTATGATGTCCTTCGTTCATCTCCACTGTCACAGTTATTATTCGTTCTACAACGGGACGGCGAGTCCGGAAAAACTGGTCCTCCGCGCCAAAGATTGCAAAATGTCCGCTCTGGCATTGACCGATTACTGTAACTTATACGGTATGCCGGAGTTTTGCAGAACCGCAAGAGATCACGGCATCAAACCGATCATCGGTGCCGAAGTCGCCGTCGCCGGAAAATTTCGTCGCAAAAAAGGAAACGTCCATTCGCTGACGCTCCTTGCGATGAACGAAGAGGGGTGGCGGAACCTGATGCAACTCTCGTCGCTCGGTTTTATCGAAGGCTTTCACGACAGACCGGTCATCAATAAGGAGTTGTTACAAAAATACAATGCCGGGATCATTTGTTTGAGCGGCTTCCGATGGGGCGAAATCGGTTGTCTGCTTTTCGATGACGAAAAAAACGGTTACAAAAAGGCGAAGGCCGTTGCCGGTTGGTATCATGAGACTTTCGGCGACAGATATTATCTCGAACTGCGCAATCACGGCATCGAAAGTCAGAGAACGCTGTTCGATCAAACCGCCGCCATTGGAAAGGAACTCGGTATTCCGACGGTTGCGACCAATGACATTCACTATCTCGACCGGGCGGACTGGAAAGCACACGACTTGCTGCTCTGTATCAAAAACGGCAAGGTCGTCTCCGATGAAAGTCGTCCGAAAATGGACAGCGACACGCACTATTTCCGTACAAGAAATGGAATGTATGCGGCGTTTCCGAACAATAAGGATGCCGTTGAGCGGACACTCGAAATAGCAAATAGGATCGAACCGGACATTTTCACGAATTTTTACAGCAGAAACCATCATCCAGTTTTTCCGTTATCGAAATCCCAAACGGCGGACAGTCGGCTCCGCAAACTTTGCCTTGCCGAATTGAAAAAACGTTACGCCAATCGCTCATTTGCCGACGATGCCGGACGGCGGCTGGATTCGGAACTTGCCGTGATTCGGAAACTCGGTTGCGCCAATTATTTCCTGATCGTTGGGGATATTGTACGCTTTGCGAAGGAAAACGGCATCTTGCACACCGCTCGTGGAAGCGCCGCCGGTTCGCTGGTCTGTTACGTTCTTGGCATCTCGAACGTCTGTCCTCTTGAAAACGGTTTGCTGTTTGAACGGTTTTTGGACGAAAATTATAACGTACTGCCGGACATCGATGTGGATTTCGCTCTCGACCGCCGTGGGGAAATTCTCGATTACGTCAAGGAAAAATACGGCAACGATTGCGTTGCAAAGGTCGGCGTATTCTCAACATACGGACTCGGAGCGACAATCAACGATGTCGGCCGGGGCTTGGGTTGTGAATCTTCACTGATCGAGTCTGTTCGGTCGCTCGCTTCGACTTATGTATTCGGCATGACTCTCAAAAGAGCCTTGGAGGAAAGCGAGGTGTTACATAAACTCTATAAAATCGAACCGGACGTCAAGGAACTTCTTGATTTTGTTTCGCAAATCGAAGGACTGAGTTATCAGGCGGGAGTCCATGTCTGTGCTCTTGCCATTGCCGACAAGCCGTTCATTGAATACATCCCACTGCAAACGTTCCCTCCCAACGAACATCTTGTAACGCAATGGGAAAGACGCGGCAATGAGGCGGCCGGCGCGCTTATGTTGGATTTTCTCGGTTTGCGTTCTTTGTCGATCCTTGCGGAGACGATCTCACTTATTAAGGAGTCAACGGGCAAAACGATTGATCCGTACAAATTTCCGCTGGACGATCGGCAAACCTTCGACCTGATGTGCCGTGGTGATACGAACGGCATTTTTCAATTTGACACCGATGGAATGCGTGCATTTATTCAAAACATTTTGCCGGACCATTTCCGTGACATTGCCGCAGCGCTGGCATTGTACCGTCCCGCTCCATTGACGGCGGGAATGGACGATGTCTACATTGATTGCAAACACGGCAGGAAGAAAGTCGGGTACGTTCATCCTGCTTTGGAGGAATTTTTAGCCGATACTTACGGCATTATGATTTATCAGGAGCAGGTTATGGCAATATTGAATCGTGTTGCCGACATTCCGCTTGGCAATGCGTACACGATCCTCAAGGACATTTGCCAACGGAAAGAGAATGACATCAATGAGGCGAAGAAACGTTTTCTCGACGGTGCCGCGAAAAAGGGTTACAAAAAGAATCAAGCCGCCGCGATTTTCGAACGAATTGTCGAGGGTGCATGTTATTGTTTCAACAAATCACACAGCGTCGTCTACGCCCGGCTTTCCTACATCATGGCGTATTTGAAAGCCCATTACCCGGAAGAATTTGCCGCCGCCGTCAAACGACAGGAATTTGTTCCTTTTATATGGTGAATATTTCGAGATGTGCGTGCTATGAGGGAACGCATTCGGCGGCAAATCGGGAAAATGACGCAGTTCCGATTCTTTTGTAACTACTCCGTCAAATTAAAGTCAATACAATGTGTTGACCGTTTGTACGTCTCGCAAGGGAATTGAAAGTGCCGAAGATTTTTGTAACCGCCTGCCCCGCCGTTTGGCTAAAACGATGGGCAACGCGCTTAGGAGCCGCGTTGCCCCTGTATATTGGCACAAACGGGTTTGATGTGTATAATTCAGGCGGCGGTATCGCCTGAACAATACTATCCACAACCAATAATGCAACACCGAAGGGAGCGTTTATGGAAGCGTTTTTGTACACAAGCGGCGGGTTGGGCTTCATTTTTCTGATGACCTGTCTGGGATCGGCGACGGTCTTTTTCTTCCGCAAGGCCGCTCCGGGCAAAATGCAGCAGGTTTGCCTCGGATTCGCCGCCGGAGTCATGATGGCGGCTTCCGTATGGAGTTTATTGATTCCAGCCATCAAAGCAGCGGAAGACATGGGAATACCCGAATGGATACCCGCCGCCGGGGGATTTATCCTCGGTGTCTTCTTTCTTTTCGGTCTGGACCAAGTTATCCCGCACCTCCATCCCTTTACCAATGTCCAAGAAGGGCTGCCTTCCAACTCGAAGCGAACAACGTTGCTCATTTCGGCCATTACCCTGCACAACATACCGGAAGGCATGGCGGTCGGACTTGCGTTTGCTCTGGCGGCAAACGGTGAACCTGCGATGTATGGAGCGGCAATCGCCTTAGCGCTGGGCATCGGAATTCAGAATTTTCCGGAAGGTGCCGCAGTTTCCCTCCCCCTGCGTCAGGAAGGGATGTCGACGGGCAAAGCCTTTTTCCTGGGGGCACTGTCCGGCGCGGTGGAACCTGTTTTCGGTTTCCTGGCAGTCCTTCTGGCGTTCTGGGTTGCGCCCCTTATGCCTTGGCTTTTGGCCTTTGCCGCCGGGGCAATGATCTATGTGGTCGTTGAGGAATTGATTCCCGAAGCAAGTGCGGGCGAACATTCCCACGGCGGAACAATGGGTGCCATGGGCGGCTTTTTAGTAATGATGGTACTGGACGTTGCCCTGTCGCCGCCGCCGCCCGGTTGATATTTTTCGCGTAGGGTCTGTCAAGTTTAAATGACACAAAAGCGTCATTGAGTTTGTTTTATCGCTATAAGCTTTTGCAATTAAAGAAGATGTGAACATCTGTCCTCTAGGCCCCCGCCTTCGCGGGGGTGACGGGAATGTTGTCCAAACCCATTTTTAATACGCTCTAGGCCCCTGCCTGCACGGGGGTGACGGTGGTGCTCTTTGGATTTGGGCCGCATCGTTATTGGAGTTTTTGGACAAGACGCGGGAGAATTTGGACATTTGTCATGCGCTGGAGTATTTGGCGTCGAAGGATGATTTATTGTTCAAGAAAGGCACGCAGGAGTATACGGTCTGGCGTGATTCGACGAAGTGGGACTTGTTGTTGGGCGAATCGAAGCCACTTTTGGAACGTGTACGTTTATTGGCGTCGGTGGAGGGAGCGAGTCAACCGAATGGCCATCATCTGCTTCCTCTACTACGGCGACCAATGGAATGATTACTGAAAAACCACCCAGTAATACCCAGAAAACTTTCACGCACCCCAGAGAATTCTTCGAGTTTGCGTTCTCGAATCCCCCGCTATCATTCCATCGGAATTTCCGGTAGAATGTCATCCTATCTGATGTTTTTTCCTTTCACTGTTCTTTCCATGACTCAGCGTACTGTTTTCGTCTGCCTTTTTGTATTGCTCCTTTTTGTCGGTTGTAAAAACAACACAGACACATCTCCGGTGGAAGCCCAAGACGTCGGGTTGGACGTTCCGGGGGCGTTGCCGTTACCGGATGCCAAGGAACTGGAGGCCCTTGGACCGCTCAATAATCTCGACACACAGTGGTTGCTTTCGGATTCGGTTTTCGTCGCTTCCGGTCAACCTTGTCGCTTCCTGGCCTCGTCGCTGGGGCGGGAAAATACGGAAATCATCAACGGTACACTTTTCAATTTTCTACAAATTCCCCTCGAATATAACGACATCGACCGCTTCGTCGTTGGAATGTCCCTTCCCAATAGAGCTGTCGTCGAAGTGATGGAACGTGATGTTAAGGTTGCCCACTCGGTGCCTCTTCATCGTCGAGTAACCGTCCTGACATTCGTCGCACCGATTTTTCCTGAAGACTTCCTTAAGCGGCTATTCTACATGCCGCAGCTCACGCCGCAGCAATTTGCGGCAATCCCCCGGCGAAAAGTTGGTTCCCGCGAGGTCTTCGATTTGACGCCGCCGAACCTTGCTATTCCGCAGAAGCGTGTTCTTTTTTTTGCCGACGACAAAACGGTCGTTTTTGTCGACGGCGACGAACCGGCAATCCAAGAGGCTTTCAGTGTTACACCGCCGCGTGGTGCTGCTATCGAACGTATCCGGCGTACCGATGTTGCCAACAACGACCTCGTCCTTGTTCTCTCACGGGAAGGCATTCCATCCGATACCGCTGCCGATTTTCAGTCCTTGTTGCAGCTGAGCGGTGTTCCCGAAGAACGTGCCATTTCTCTTGCGGCCGGATTCCGAGCCGCGACGGTTCGGGCCAACGTTTTGGCCGAAGTGGGATCCCCTCTGCTCGTCGCCAACATCGAAATGACGACAACGAATGACGCTCAGGAGGTTTTCAAGACCTTCGATGGAAACCACCTCAGGGCCCAGACGGAGCTGATGTCTATGGGGGCCGAAGACAAGAATTTCCTGCCGGTTCCTCCCGATTTCGCGTTCGCACTGTTGAACTCCCTGACGATTGAGGCGGTTGGTGCCCGCATCGACGCGACAGTTACGAAATTCGCTGATTTCGACGTTATTGCCGCGAAGGGGCTCAACGACGAACAGACACAAATGCGGGAGAGGCGGGAGCTACAAGAACGGTTCGGGCAGTTGTCATTCCTCGCTGGCAACTTCAACGCCTACTATCAAGCGAACCACAAGTATCCGACATCCATTTTGGCTGAGGATGGTACGCCGCTACTCAGTTGGCGCGTTGCCTTGTTGCCGACCATTGGTCAGGAGGCGTTGTATAGAAGGTTTAAGCTCGATGAGCCGTGGGACAGTCCGACGAATAAACCGTTGTTGGACGAAATGCCGCCGGTTTTTACCGCCTTGTCTCCGTCGGTTGAAAAAAACAAAACCATCGTCCGTTATTTCGATTCGGAGGGAACCCCCTTTGCCAATAGGAACCTCAAACGCGAAGACCTGAAGACCCCCCAGTCGACACTGCTCCTCGTCAACGTGGTCCCTGAAAAGGCCGTCGAATGGACGAAGCCCGACCCGTTGGAGTTCGATGTCCCCAAAATCGAGGAGACGGTCGGCGACGTTCTTATCGGTATTTCGTTCAATGGTCAATCCATTCCTCCTCTTCGGATTCTTCCGTTGTCCGATCCGCGATCGGTTTCCCAACGGGAGCTCATCACCGTAATTATCAAGGGACAGCCGGTACCACAACAACCTGTAACGCCGCCGCTCCCTGCGCCGCCTACAGAGGAAGATGAGTCGACAAAAACAATGGTGGATTGATCGACTCGGTAACACCGGGAACGTGGTCTGCGGCTCTCGATCTACCGACGTCGCGGCGGATCCGGGTTGCCGTCGAGACGTACCCAGAACGGTCGTTGCCGATCGCTCCGCGTTCGAGCATCCTCCAGGATGACCGCAACACTCGGTTCCAGAAATCCATTCGCAGGTTGATAGCGCTTGGTGTTGACGAGAATCTCCGTTTTTTCCTTGAAATTGACCATATCGGGCGTCAGAAAGATGACCGTGTTCGGAACCCGCGGTCCCACCGAAATTCGGAGCGAATTCGTCGCTCGTTGGGGTTGTAACTCCACAGTTATCCTGTTTCTCGGTGTTCCCTTTTCCGGCCAGTGCAAGGGATCGGTCACGTGATGGGGCACATCCTGATCCAGGTTGCCGAGTTCGACACACCAAAAAAAGCTGTCCCAGGAACGCATCGAATTCACCTTGAATTCCTGCGGCATCACTCTTGGATGGAGTTTCATCCACTCAAAGATGTTCAGGATTTCGTCGGAAAATCCTTCCATACCGCGTCCGATGAAGCGGACGACCGTTGCTTCATACGGATTGGCCTGTCCGGTAAGATACCGATTATAGATGTCAGCGTTCTGCTGAAAACTCAACACATTGCCGTATCCTTCGAGTTCGCCGGTAATAAGGTAGAGCGGGACATGCCGAGCGTTGGCAACGTAAGCGTTGATATACCTCGATGCCACGGCATTGAATGGAACAACACCGGCCCAAAGATCGGGATGCGAAACGCCGATGTCCCATGCCGCCGTGCCGCCGATTCCGTGGCCGGAGAGAAATACCCGGTCCGTATCGACGCTGAATCGCCGTAAGGCGTCTTTCATCGTGAGTAAAACGGCGGCGTGGCCAAAGGCGGAGAAATCGTAATCGAGCAACTTGGCGGGATTCCAATCCGGTGCGATGACGATATAACCTTGCCGCGTTGCCTGGCCGTAGCGTTCGGTTCCTCGCCAGGTTCCGGCCCACCAATCGAGCTGATGGTCTGGCGTTTTCGTCAAACCGTTCAGTGTAACGATCATCGGATAACGGCGTTTCGGATCGTACTCCGGCGGAAGTTGGACTGAATATTGGAACCGTTGAACCGGTCCTTCAATCGGACTGTCGACTTCAAGCTGGAAGTATCCCGGTCGCTCCGGGTCATCGGGTTGCGATTCTTTCGGCGGATCAATATGAGCGAGTATTCCCGCCACAAGATCAGGACGCCCGGCTTCCAAAGATCCCAACTGTTCGAGGATCGCCTGCCGTTGAGGTGTTTCTCCGAGACCGGTTTTCAAGTATTGGACGACCAAACGACGGGTCTCTGGCAGCTCCGCCGCAACACTCAGACTGCGGTTGTCGGCGGTAGGTCCTGCAATCCAACCGGTCACGGCCAAAGCGATTTTCTCGGCATCGGAAAATGTTCTGTCTCTGGCGTAGAGACCAAACGTTGCCAAACGATCCAGCGTGTTAAAACTCAGTTCGGCCTCGATTTCGTCAAGAATCGGCAGTATTTGGTCGTCTTTTTTCTCATCGTTGGGAATATTTTCGTAAAGGTTTCGGAGCGTTGCCATTGTTTCCGTTCGCTTTTTGTCGAAGTCGTCGAAACGTTGGATCATTCGCCCGACCTGTTGGAAGAGCTGTTCGGGAAGTCCCTCGTCGTTTTCCAGCTCGGCAAGGAATTTTTTCACCAGCGCAAACTGACCGGCCCTCCAACGGAACTCCAATTCCTCGATTCGCCGTTCGTAACGTTTCCGTGAAATAAACCGATACATGGACGTCAGCCGCTGTTTGATGTCGGGATCGTCGTTCCAATCATTGCGGATGGCGTCAATTTCGTCGACGGCGTCTTCGTAGAGATCGCCTTGAATATAGAATCGAACGAGTCGAATTCGGTCCTCCACGTCCGTCGGATTGATCTGGTGCGTCAGGATCGGCGTCAATACGCTACGTGGGATGCTGTTCGTCGCAATGCGCATATCCCAGTCGACCGGCGTTTTGTCGACCTGTACGGCCCGGGCGCGAACGTATTTCGGCGTCAGTTCCGTTAGTGCTTGAATCGCAAACATCGTTCCTCCGGGACTTCGCAGCGGCAAGGTGCGCCGTCCATATTGGTCGAATGGCATCGAATTGTCGTATTCGCCGAGAACCTTCATCTCCGCGCCGCCGCGAGTGAATGAAAGTCCGGTTTTAAAGGTCTCGAAGACCTCGCCGCCAGGATCAGGAGGAGTGCCCGGCATAAGGTTGTACTTTGGAAAGTAGACTCGTCGTAATCCGTCGTCGAGAACGACGATCAATTTAACGGCAATCTCACCGTCCGGTTTTTCGTCGACACGGGAAAGCAGAGCGACTCTGCCGTCCAGAACACGTCCGTCCTTCAACACGACCACCGCCGCAAAAAGTGGGAACGTCCACAGGACGAGAAACAGGAAAACGCCGAAAAATACTTGTTGTCGCATCGGTTGTCGAAAAGTCGATCAGGGGAAATTACCCGGAATGGTATCGGTTTTCGGCGTTTCGTTCAAGAATAAAAAAAAGAAAATTCAGCCGTCTAGATCATATATTAAAAATGGGTTTGGACTTTTTATCGTCACCCCCGCGTAGGCGGGGGCCTAGAGAACAGATGTTCACATCTTCTTTAATTGCAAAAGTTTATGGTGATGAAGCAAACTCAATTTCGTCTGGAGT
>Ga0099364_10009952_pt1 | contig 13147 bp, 9 predicted proteins | sample TergutTh196P3_FD_73070 | JGI IMG/M metagenome (GOLD analysis project Ga0099364, IMG submission 73070) | Microcerotermes parvus P3 segment gut microbial communities from Pointe-Noire, Republic of the Congo - Th196 P3 | ecosystem: Host-associated > Arthropoda: Insects > Digestive system > Gut ...
TGCAAAAACTACTACAAACACGCTGGTTATGGAAAATTATAGAGTCCAAAACAAAAATAAATGCGATCTAGACGACAAAATTGATTGGTATGCCGAAACGCCGCAGATAATCAGACTATCCGAAGGAATCTGTATCGCAAACAAAAAGGATGTTGATTAGTAAGAGTGTTGGCAGAGCCTTGTTTTTCACAAATTTCCTGGGTAGAATGGGTGCGAGCACATAGCGGTTGCTACAAAACAGTTCAAAGAATCATATAGAATACCATGAATTGCACATTGCGTTTTTTCTCTACGACTATTGCTCTGTCAATAATGATGGCGGTTTTTGCGACAGGATGCAATAAAAAGCCGGATTCCATTTCCGCACGCCTCAAAAATTACGAGGCATCGGAAAAAATGACAGAATCGGGTTTTGAAGAAATAGAAAATGCGATAAGCCTGAACCACGATTTCGGTGTCCTTCTACAACCAGTCAATGACGCAATGTCGCACGAATTTGAAATCACCAATAACACAGATTCCGTTTGGACATTGAAAGAGATAGTGAACACCTGTTCTTGTACAGTTTCCGACATTACATCGGAAACGATACTGCCGGGCACAACTGAAAAAATTTTGCTGGTGTACAAACCGGTGGGCGACGGAGTGTTTGACGATTACAGGAAGTCGCTCGTTATTTTTGAAGAGGACAACGCTCCGAAATTCATCCTCGGCGTTGGAGCGAAGGTACGTGAGTCAATGACTCTACGACCGAAATCGTTATCTTGGACACGGGTTGGAATGGGACAAACAAGGCATGACAGTTTTGAAGTCCAAAACGATTCTGGGAAAGATTGGGAAAACCTTAAAATTGCCTCAAAACCACAATGGCTGGACATCGAATTGAGAAGTGCCTCACCCCCAGAATCGGATACAGTGATGCGACAACTCTGGCTGGTCAACACGTCGGTGGATACAGCAAAGTTAACGTCGGGCGAACATCGGGGCGAAATTGTCATTTCGGCAACGAATAGTACCGGAGAATCAATCACACAAAATTGTCCGGTTATCCTGCAAATCACTTCTGCGGTCAGTGCGATACCGGCACAGTTTTTCTTCGGTAACGTCAAGCCGAATGAAACTGCCGCGAAATCAATCAAAGTGATGTTTATTCCAGATGCAATTCCGAAAGATGAAACCGAAATCCAATTTGAACACAATTTCGGCGATTCTCTCAAGTTTGAATGGCTCAATACTGAAGGCGACTCTTGGGAATTGCAGGCCTCGTTGAATGTTGACGGTACGGCAATACCCGATGAACCGGTGGTAATAATGTCGTTTGCCGACTCGGCTTTGCCGAAAATTCGGTTGCCGATTTATGTAATGATGAGTACGGAGGGCAAACCATGAGACATATTGCCTTTGGGTTATTCTACTTGACTTTGACGATTGCCGCCATAGCACCGGTATTGCACGGCGACGGCCAGGAATCGGTCGATTTTGGTACGCAGGATTCAGAAAGAAACATTGGCGATCTGATTTGCGGTCCAAAATGTGTGCAGGAGATGCTGCGGTTGTACGGCAAAGAAAATGAGGACATCATTCGCTTGGTACGGGAAATCCAGTGGCCCGAAGTCCGCAAAGGAGCAACGTTGGCGAATGTTGCACAGGCATTGGAAAAACGCGGGATACACACCTTTGCGATGAGTATCTCCCCTTCGGCTAGGATCGTTTGGCAACATCCGGTTATCGTGCATCTCAATCCCAAGCCCGGCGAGGAAATGGGGCATTTCGTTGTGTGGCTGCCGGAATCGCAGGGGGATACTGTAAGGATTTGGAATATGAGCGTGAACATACAGCAGGAAAATGAACGCCTTTGGTCAAAAGAAAGGTCGGGAGCAGTTCTGCTGACCTCTCCCGAACCAATTAGGGATCCCGGCAAAGCGTTGAAGTGGGTCGGATTGCCGTTTTATGACCAGATGGGAGGTGTTTTGGCGTGGGTAGTTTTCGCCGTTGGACTCGTTTTTGTGGCGAAATCGTTTCGTTTACATCGGTTTTTTGGGTGGGGTAAAAAGGAAATTGCTGTAAAAAACGATTTTTTGTATCACCCGTCGGCAAAAAATGTTGAGTGATGGCTTGACGCAGGCGGTTTTTTGTTTAGAATGGTGGAGTGGCTTGGGCGAGCGGAATTCACTTCGAGACGTATCCCCCTACTGTTGTGCAGAGGAAGGATGTGTGATACAATACCGTGTGGTCAAGTACTGACGCAGTGTCAGTACCGCAAAAGGGAAACCTAAAAGGAGAATTACAAAGAGAAACGTAAGATTGGTCGGGGTGGTTTTGGGCGTGATGTTCGTAGTCGGTTTTTCGGTGTCGGTGCGTATGCATGGCCACTTGTGGGAGGCAGTCGATTCAAAGCATGTCTTGGGAGGAACGTGCCTTAAGTTGAAGCCCTGGAAAGGTTGCATGGAGGGGCAGACCGGCGTGTTGTTGTCATACATTTGTGGTGAGACCGAATGCGATTGGAAATGGAATACATTGTATCTTGGATGGCATTATTATTGCGCCAAGGTCGAAAAAAAAGTCAGAAATGAGATCGGATATAATCCAGGTACTGATAATATAGAAAGCGGCGGTTATACAAGATATCGTGCACAATCGTTTGCATGCATCGCCAAGAAGACGTGTGGTCCAACATGCGTGAAAAATAGTAGAGGAACTTATGTTTGCGCAGATACTGGTGTCGATCCAATTTATGGTGAGGTCGAATTTATGCTCAACGGTCACGGTTGTTAGAGTGTGGTGGTGTAGTTGTTTCTTGGGGACGCATCGTTCCTTTGGACTGTTGCTAGTTGACTGTTCGCTGGCTTGATAATGGAGTCAAAGTGGTTTCCGATTTTTATTCGAAAGAATGAAAATTAAGGAAATGTATGGAGATTAAGTCATTGAAAATCAGAGGGCAATTTCCCTTGGTTTTCAAGGTTTTCCAGCGTTTTACAAGAAAACAAATTTTTATAGATGACTAAAATCCTTGAGAGAGGTGGCTTATTTATAGACAGAGCCAAAATTTGCTCTTTTTGGCGGTTTGCATTTTGCCTATTCCCACAAAAAGCAACGGTTTTGGCAAAATAGACAAAGTTTCGGACTGTAAAAACTCAACCATCTATAAATAGGTCACCACTCTCAAATCCTTTATTTTACGAGATTCCGTTTTTAGACAACCTCTACTATCATGACGATGAAAAATAATATCCTCTGCCGTATGGTTATTATTTGTGGCTTTTTGCCGTTGCTCTTTTTTGATGCAACAGAAGCCACGGATGCGGATAGAGATGCTGATATGATCTGGCGTGGCTTGGATGATTCTAGGCAGCGGTTGATTTCTGGAGTGTTTACTTTAAGTGGTGCGACAGCAAAGCATGGCGAGACGAGAGAAGAAAACTGTTTGGTAGCATTTGATACACGGAATGGTTTTTACCGTTTTGATCGTATCGGTATTGCAAATTCTTTATCAACCAACGATTACTATTTTGAATGCTGGTCGCCAGGGAGTCATAGAGCAGCCATTGAAAGGCAACCATATTCTACAATGTCAATGTCAAGCAAAATAGATTTGTTCGACATTAGAATGTTAGGCTTCTTCACATTTTTCGATTCCTATAATAATCTTCGCTATGACGAAAATACGATTGCCAAATTTTTTAGGAACAAAACATTAGTCGACTATGTGTTGCATGAAAATGGAATAGCAACCATCACGCTGGAAGTGATACCGAAAAGAGCGCTACCGCCGGGCCTTAAAAATACACGACAGATATATTGGATCAACCCTTCTCAAGGATTTTCTTTGGTAAAAGTGGAATACCGACATGGTGATGGCGATGTCGATACAACAGAGATCACATGGAAAGAAAAAAACAACGTGTGGGTTCCTGAAACGGCTCGATTTTCAACCACTCAAACTCCAAATTTTAGCGGAGTGTGGAAATTCGATTGGTCTTTGGTGAACGAAGATGTTCCGTCTCGTTTGTTCGAGGTGAGTGATTTGTCGGAAGAACCTGTTGCATTGTTTTCGAGAGAACTGGGTGAATCGATACAAATCGGGATGGTTGGAGGTGGAGAGGAACTTTTATTCGCGACGGAATTTCGGCGTTCTTCTCCCCACAATCGTATCCTCTTATGGATTGGCATTTGCCTAATCATCATCGCCCTGGGTAAGAAACTGTATGATTATTGGAGAGCGAGTACATCCGCATGAGTCGCTGTTGTAATGTTGCCACAATTGTTATTATGGTCGATTAGCAGCAGTCTTTATGTGTATCCTCATAGTATATCCTACTTCAACGGCTTGGCTGCTGTTTTGCCGACGCCGAGGGATATGGAGTATCCTAAGACTCCAGAAGTAGCGAAAAGTTTTTCTGATCGTTTGAAGCATCGGCTGGATGCAGGTCCGCTCAATGGACCTCGCCATCTACTGGGAAGTAACGTTGACTGGGGACAAGACCTTTTCTATTTGGAGCGTTGGTGCCGGGCGAATCCCGATGTTACGGAAATGCGAGTTGCTTGTGTGGGTAGTTATCCATTGGAATCTACTACAATTCCTTCAGTGGGCTTGCCGCCAGCGAATGAACCACAGCCGGGTTGGTATGCTTTGAGCGTGAGTCATCTTTACGACAGAGATGATCAGTACCGATATTTTTTGAATTTTGAACCCGTTGCGAGGGCGGGTTATACTATTTATATTTACCATATTACGCAGGAGGATGGGGACGTTTTCTGCAATGACTGATGCCGTTATGCCGGTTTTACTCTACTCACGACGCTGTAATTTTTTTGAAGGATTCTTTGTATGGTTTGTCATTGTCAAATAAAACGAACAGACTGCATCAATGCGTCACACCATCTTTTATAGCAGCATTGCGTTATGATGGTTTGAACTTTATGCGGGCGTTGCCGACTGCACCCGACAGATGCAACCCGCACTCTACGGCAACATGTCCAACACAATCACCGATTGTTCGGAAAGGATGTCGAAAAGTTCGCTGGCATTTTGCTCGGCAAATTGAAAGTTAGCATCTGTTCCGTATGCCGATCCCAATGTCCAGCCGTTGTTCAAAACGATGAGACGTCCTGTTTTATGCAATACAAATAATTCGTTACTATGCGAAACCGTTCTGTCTATCGGCTGCGGCATCGCAAACGCAAATCGGCCTGCGTACAAACCGCCAAGCAGTAATGTTAACTGTTTTTGATTAACCGAAATCCGGGCATCAAATTGTCCATATAAGACTTTCAGAATCGTTCCCGGCTCAACAGATTGATGAATTCCGATGCCGTTAATTTTTCTCAGCAAGGCGGGTGTCAAGTTGAACTGTTTTGCGATCGATTCAACCGTTTCCCCCGGCTTTACCCTGTAAGGTTCTTCCAGGATATGCGAGTCGCTTGCGTAGATCACCCGGCTTGCAAGAGCATCAAGCAAGGGATACAGCATCGTTCTTTCCTTTTCTCCCAACCCGCCGCTTTCGTACAGTTGGCTTAATTCAATGAATGCCTGGCGTATTTTATTAGGCTCTCCCGACGTTGCCAACATCTGTTGCGATTGGAGAAATCTTTGCAAAGGCGATATCGCCGACGAATTCGCCGTAGTCGGCATGGTTTGTTCCGATTGCCGTTGGCCCCGTTGTCTTTGTACATCCTGCAACAAGGGACTCGCGATCATAACAGGTTGCTGGAGCGAGTCGGCTTGCGGCAAGTCTGTCGGCATAGCAGGGACTGCCGTCTGGTCATGCGGCATGCCGGTTTCGATCGCATTCGCTTGACGTTGCGAACCAAAAACAACGACAGTCGACGTTGCCGAAACGTCCGGCTTGACCGGCTCAAATGTCAACGGCCTCCGAACGGACGCCGGTATATTCTTAACCGGCGGCGAAGAGGCAGACGATGCCGATGTGCTTGAAACGTGCGGCGCAGTCGGCACGGAACTGGTATAACCTACCGAACGTACCGGCAGGGCTTTGGCTTTCATTTGGTCATGTTGCAGAGATGTATTCGGATTGTGTTCGATCCGTCGCACTCCGGCGTGAGCGGTCGGTTGAAATTGAACGGGGGGAATTTCTTCGGCGATAGGATGCGTAACAGCACTTTGTGTAGTATGGTTTGTGGGGGCAACTTGGGGAAAAGAGTTAAAAGAATGAAGAAGTTTTTCGGGGGGCAGCGTGTTTGAGATGTCCAATGCCGGGCCATCCCAACTGTCAGGCCAAGGCGGCGGCGATGAGTTCTCAGAGATAGGAGTCACGCCGATGCCAGTACCAGGCGGTGCCGGGAGAATGTGAACCAAATTGCTGTTGATGCTTTTGTGTGGTAAAACCACAGCGTTACAGCAACTTTGCGATTCAGTGTGATCGAGCGATTCGGACTCTCCCCGGCTGCATGGTGCTTTTTCATCGACGGGCAAAAGATCGAAGCCCGGCGTGTCAAAAGATGACTCCGGCGTCGATGAATCGGCTGGTTGCTCCGCATTTTCCGAAGGAATCAATAACTCGAACGGGGGCGTAGAAAATTCGGCGGCTTGATGCGGTTCGCTGTCCGCAGCGACAAAGGGCGGAGTTGAGTCCATACCGCTCATAAAGGGCGGCGGGACAGACGACGCTGCCGCAACAGGGGCTGGTGCTGCAGGGCCGCCTAAAATACCAGGTACGGAAGAACTCGCGACGGTTTGGCCGAGAACACCGGAAGCCGCACCGGGATTGCTCACACCGGGAACGCCAACGGGCGGTGCGCCTTCGATATTGCCAAAAATCTGGGACAAACCCGAATCTTCGGCCTGACCGCAAGTTATTTGGATACCCAATCCTTCCAAATAGGCTTTGTCCCCTTCAGAGATATGGATATTCGGTGACGATTTGAGGAGAGCAAAGACGCCGTATGCTGCAAGGCCAAGTATTAAAAAGATGCTCAATCCTCTGACAATTTTCACGATAAACTCCTTTCGTATTTGTTTTATTTCTATGCCCAAATCTTCTATGCCCAAACTTCTGCCGACATACGTTGTGCCAGGCAGGAGAATGATACATAAGTTTTCGGATACATGTCCAGTGCAATTTTAGTTTTTATTTTGTTTTCAAGGGAATTTTCCAAACGACCCCCTCTTGTCCCCTTTTCGGAGCATTTTTCTCTAAAATCAACTTCGTGAATCAAAGCCTCACGGGGTCGCATCAGGGGTGCTGGTTGGTAAACGATAAAGCCCAATGATTTCTTTGTATCTGTTACAATAAAACAATGACCAACACGATCATCAAAGCGTCCGCGGGGTCGGGCAAGACGTTTCAGTTGAGTAATGAATTTATCGGTATTCTGTTGCGTGCCGACGCCAAAAAGACGAGCGATAAAATCAATGCGATTTTGGCGTCAACTTTTACCCGAAAGGCCGCCGGAGAAATTTTAGACCGAATTCTCACCCGGCTTGCCGAGGCCGCTCTGAATGAAGATAAACAAAATGATCTCGCTAAACATATTCCTTTGCCCGGCAAAAATGTTGCCGAACGGACAAAACTGCTCCAACAAGTCGTAGCCCAACTTGCACGCAATCTTTATCGGCTTCGTATCTGCACGCTCGATTCGTTTTTTAACAAAATCGCCACTTCGTTTTCCCTGGAACTTTCGCTTCCGCTCGGATGGTCGATGCTCGAAGAAGCGGAATATAGCCGATGTATCCTCGACGCCGTGCAGGAGGTTTTTGACGAGTCTTATAAAAACGAAGCCCGAAAACTACTCAACTTACTCCACAAAGGCGAACAAAAACAAACGGTTACGCAAGAACTCTTTGGGCTGGCGACGAAACTTTTGCCTCTAGTTCAAGCGACCAACGCCGAATGTTGGGATCATTCGGCACATCATAAACTTGGTCATCTTACACTTGGCAAGATGCCGGATACGGCCTTGGCTTCCTTTGATATAGCGTTTACCGAAGACAAGGAAACGTTTTATCAATTATTACCCAAGACGAAACAAGGGTTACCGGACGGAAATTGCCGCAAGGGGTTGGATAAGTTTATCGAAAACACCCTTCTGCACGATTGGGAAGGCTTGCTCACGGGGGCCATCGGCCAGAATTTTTTAGCAGGCAACTACGTTATCCATGCCAAGCCGATTGAGCCGGAACTTCGAGATATGCTCTTACCGATTGTTCAGCATGCCAGGGCTATTTGGGCGGAGACGATCGTTCATCAAACGATTGCCACGCGAACATTGCTTGATCTCGTCTTGGAAAAGTTAAATACTATTTTGCGTCAAAAACGGGGTTTTCGGTTCGAAGATATTACGTTTTGTTTGAGTGATCTATTTGCCAACAGGCCGAATGTAATATCTCAAAAACAAATTTCGCACCGAATGGATGCATCGACGGAACATTTGCTGCTCGATGAATTTCAGGATACATCTTCATCGCAATGGAGTATTCTCAAACCCTTCGTTCAGACTGTCCGCCGCGGTGCCGACTCTTCGTTTTTTTGTGTAGGCGACCTCAAGCAAGCGATATACGGTTGGCGAGGCGGCACTGCGGAAATTTTTGAGTCCGTGAGCGAATTATTAGACAGTGAAGGGTCAACGGCGTCCGGTCAAACCGAAATGAATGAAACACGGCGTAACTCGCAGGCCGTAATAGATGCGGTCAACCGTGTGTTTTTGAACATAGGGACAAACGAGTCCGTTCTTGAAAAATCTCCCGTCGCTGCGGCAAAATGGCAAGATTGGTTCGGTAACGAAAAACATCAAACACTCAGTCCAGACAAAGAATACGGCCATTGTCTGCTGGAATCTGTCCCGTTGGAGTCTGCTCTGTTGGAGTCTGCACCGTTGGAGAACGTTCAAGAAGAAGATAACGGAGTTCTTGATACCGAGGCACCCTTTTGGAAATACGTGTTAGATCGTGTTAAACAGTTGCATGAAGATCATCCGACTCGCAGTATCGGTATTCTTTTTCGTCGTCGCGAAGACATTCCGACGGTGTTGCAAGGTCTAAACACACGGCATGTCGAGGCAAGCGATGAGAGCGGTGTTCCTCTGACGGATTCGGCGGCGGTTCAGCATGTCCTGTCCTTGATGACATTGATTGACCACCCCGGCGATACGGTCGTTCGGTATCATCTGGCCCACGGCCCGCTTGCTGAATTGCTGGAATTGCCTGATTACGCCGATGATGTTCAGGCCGAAACCGTTGCCCGGCTTTGGCGTCAAAAACTCCTTACCCTGGGTTACGGCAAAACCGTCAACGAATTAAAATCCGCTCTGACTCCCTGCGGGCAGAAAGAACAACAACGTCTAGAAAAACTGTTGGAGTTGGCCTATCAATTCGATGCTCAGGCAGTCGGAACTCGAACCCGTCTATTCATCGAAACCGTCAAAACAACCCGGATGCAGGCCCCCGGTGCCAATTTGGTCAGCGTGATGACGATTCACAAATCTAAAGGTCTCGAATTCGATATAGTCGTCCTGCCCGACCTGGCTGGCCGACTCATCGGCCAAACGCCGCAGGTTATCGCATCCAACTCCTCGCCGACCGAACCCGTCAATCTCGTTCTTCGTTGGGTTAAAGACAAATTGCGTTCCGTGTTACCGGAAAATTATCAACAAGCCTTTTCCCAATGGCAAGACAACCAAGTGAAAGAATCGCTGGCTGTATTGTACGTTGCGATGACGAGAGCGAGGCATAAACTCGTGATGCTTATCCCGGAAAAGAGCGGCAAAGGAACGTACGCAAGCGTTTTACGGGCTGGTTTAGCCGACCATGGAGAGGGCAACATCCTTTACCAAGTTGGCCGCCCCAACTGGGATGAGGCCGCAAAAAACGTTCCCCCCAGCCCGAACAATACCCTGTCGAACAATACCCTGTCGGCGATGGCGTGGAATTCGTTATCGAGTAAAAAAGTGCGGCGAAATCTCCCACGCTCTAAACCGTCAGGGATGATTAGCCACGCCCCAAGACAGCAACCGCAACCGGCAAGCGGCAACCGCGAGTCGGGCGGTGTTGCTGGCCAAACGTTGCCGGCGGCATTGCGGGGAACGGCAATCCATGCTTGTTTTGCGAATGTCCGATGGCTAGACGATGAGGATGTTGACCGGATGCTGTTACAAAAAACCGTCGAACAAACCATCCTATACAAACGGAATGATTTAGACGCAATGGAAATCGTGCAAGACTTTTTGGCAATGAGTAAACAGTCCGAAGTTCAAAAAGTGCTACTACGCTCGAGTTATCCCGGCGACGAACACATTGACATTGAACACGAACGACGATTCGCCGTTCGTTGGCAGGATAAACTCTTGCACGGTTCCATAGACCGTTTCGTTATTCGCCGTCGGAAAGATAAGATAACGGCATTGGAAATTATCGATTTCAAAACAGATCGCCCGTTGGAAAATGAGTCCGTATCCCAATTCACCGAAAAGCGAATCCGGCAATACTCGCCTCAACTTGACGCATACCGCCAGGCAGTCCGGACGATGTATCACCAAGTACAAGTTCAGGATATTGACGCAAAAATAGTTTTCACGGCAATAAATAAGGTTATCACGATCAAATGAACGGCAGACTCTGTTTCTTCTACGACTCTGTTTCTTCTACGACTCTGTTTTTTCTACGACATCTTTTGACCCCAAATAAGCGTTGCGATGCCGAATGTCATCGGCTTCGATTGGATGTTACCGATACCGAGTTGCCGTAGCCGACTGGCAATTTGTTCGGGTTTATCAAATTGTAGTACGCTTTCGGGCAGATAATGATAGGCCCTGTCTTGATTTTTGCCAAGCCATTGTCCAAGCCGCGGCAAGAGTATTTGAAAATAAAATTGATAGCATTGTTTGAGTACAGGCACAGTCGGCATAGAAAAATCAAGGACAGCAACCATTCCGCCTTGTTTGCAGACTCGAACCATTTCGGCAAGGCCGTTTTGCATATCTACAAGATTGCGAAGTCCAAACGCAACGGCAACCAGGGCAAATTTATTAGACTCAAACGGCAAGTCCAACGCATCCGCCACGGTAAACTGATACGGTATTTCAAGCCGTTTTCGACCGAATTTTTTTTTTGCCGCTTCAATCATTTCAGGAGAAAAGTCGATACCAACAAGAGTCATACGATCGGCTGCCTGACCGTCTTGCGTTAGAACTCCTTGTTTAATACGATGCCGATACAACGCCAATGTAAGTTCGCCGGTACCGCAACAAACATCGAGAACATCGCCAGAGAGAGTATTGCCGTCTAACAGAATTGTTGCGGTACGCTTTCGCCATACCGAATCAATGTTTAATGTCAGTAGGCGGTTAATCAAATCGTAACGAGGCGCAATAGCACCAAACATACGGCGAATACGTTCCGGTGATTTATCGACGGGCAACTCTGTCATATTCTGTCATATAAGGTAATATGTCCCCCAAAAAGCCGCTTTGATCAATCCGGCACCCAAAGTTTTGCCGGAGTAGCAGAAGGTGTCCCGGCATCGGGTGTCCAAAGCGACGGCTCTTCCGGTTGTTGTTTCGCTTGCTCTTGGGCGGCAAGCCAAGCCGCCGTCGGAGTCCCGTCGGCATTGAATAAACCAATCTGAATAAACAATTCCTGCAACGACGCCATCACGTCGGCGTCTTCCCGATAATTTGTCAGCAGATGATTGACCGCTTCGCTGAATGCAGGATGATTACGTTCTATCAAATGAAGCGAAACTTTATGCAAATACCAAGCGGCGTCGGAAAGACCTTGCGCATCCGTTTCGCTCCGTCCTCGTTCAACCCAAAGAAGAGCCTGATCTATATCGCGATTGGATTGCGCATAAGCAATTAACGACTCGAACGCCATCAAACGAACCGGAAAAGGAATCGAATCCATCGGCTTGGCAAGTAGTTCTTCGGCGAAGTGCGCCGCCGCTTGATAGGCTTGCATACCAAACGCAACTTGCATACCGCTGGCGAGTAATTGAGTAGAAAAAGGTTTTACGTCAAAACGATGCCAACGCCAAACGGGATAAAAATCCAATGCACTCAAAAAATCACCGTCGGCGTGTTGTTCGTCTGCCGATGGGGGAACCAAAATAACTTCCGGTTCGGGCAATCCAAGTTTTGAACGGATGTTGGAAGCAAAACGGCTCTGCTTGTTGTCTAAATTTGACTCGATAGACTGAATCGCCGCCAAGAGCAGTATTTCGTATTTAGATTCTTTAGACGCCTCGACAGCAGTTTTCCCTTCACAGCACGCCAGAGGAATGGAAAGCCAGGATTCCGTGAACGTTGTCGTAAAATAATCTTCGGTAATTTTTTGGAGGTCCGCAATGGAAAGCCGGGTATTTGCATCCAACGAAAACCGATGATCCATCAAAAGCATCGTTTTCGATTCGGCATGCTGGTTCATAACCTTGCCGGGAATCTCAATCAGATCGCCCAAAATCTCCCGAAGTTTGTTTTCAATAAGTTCCCGTTCATCTTCACGGAGTTCCAGGATGGCTAGCCGGGCATCCCTGTCGGTTTCTTTACCAAACAACAGCACAACGGCCAACTGAGCCGACACATTGTCGAGCGTTAGCGTCGTCGAATCCGAAAAAGGCCGATCTAAAAGAACAAAACAACTTTTCGGCTTGATTTCCATACTCGAAATGTTCGCGCTCACCTGCTCGAGTATAGGGGCAGACAACATCCGTTCCAGGGCTTTTTCGGCATCCGAAATAGGATACTCAATCTCCATAACATCCAGTTGATCACCAAAATAGCCGGGCGTGAAATACATCCGCATCATTTCGGCATCGACGGCATCATCCCGCAATGTGTTGGGTAACGAAATGTACTGTTTTAAGGCTTCACACGCCTGTTCATTTTGTAAAAGCCAAAAACGGACAGTCGCTATATTTCGCCATATTTCCGGCCAGGCATTCGCATGAGGCGTCAACGATTCCAAGAGAGTCAGGGCTTGTTTCCAGCACATCATCCGAACCAATACGGCGGCTTCCTCAAAAATTTCCTTGCCGGGGAAACCGGCGGGGCAGTCAAAGTCAAATGCCCAATCCCGCAACATGATCGGAACATCAGTCTGCGACGTGATGCGAAATAAAAGCACATTAGCCTTTTCGGCAACGGCCGGTATTTCCTTCAAAACATTCCCAATCGCAACGGCAGGAATCGTGCGTCC
>Ga0099364_10009953_pt1 | contig 13147 bp, 16 predicted proteins | sample TergutTh196P3_FD_73070 | JGI IMG/M metagenome (GOLD analysis project Ga0099364, IMG submission 73070) | Microcerotermes parvus P3 segment gut microbial communities from Pointe-Noire, Republic of the Congo - Th196 P3 | ecosystem: Host-associated > Arthropoda: Insects > Digestive system > Gut ...
TATCCCTCAATGTCTGGTTTATAACGCTTTCCATCGTCTCGCGGATATATTTCACCGAGTTCAAGCACGGCATTATTATTGAAATAGGTGTGCAAATTTTTCATATACGTGTCTACCAAACCAGTAACCAAGAACTTGACATTGCGCATGAATCGAAGTATAATTATTTGCAAGGCACAGGAAAGGATGTGAAATTATGGCCGCAGTAAATGTTACAGTCCGTATTGAGGAAAAAACTAAGCGGGAATTTGACGATTTTTGCGCTAATGTGGGTATGAACATAACAACGGCATTTAATATGTTTATCAGAGCTACCTTACGAACCCGTGAGTTACCGTGTTCAATAACTGACATCGAGCCGCTAAAACAATCAAGAGAAGCCATTATAGATCGTGGAAAGGAATCCTTCAGTGATGCGCAGGAACAAGCAAAAGCTAACGGTCTTTCTGAAATGACATTGGATGAGATTAATGAAATAATTGCTGAAGTACGGAGAGAGAGTTGAGCGGCGGATTTTCTTGACAGCGTGTGGTCAAGCGCTATACAGTCTCAGCCTGTGTTTATTCACATCAACTACCTTATGAATACGGTCTATTACAGTTTTCTTATGTTCCCAAAAGCCAATCGCAATATCTAAATAATCATTTGAAACAGCTTCCTCCAACGAGATGACCGGCAGGCCCATAAAGCTTGCGGGTTTCTTTTTGAGGTTCTTTTGGTTTTCAATGAAACAGACCACTTTAACTCCGCAGCTCGTGAGTTCTCCAAACAACAACTTGCCAATGTTTTTTCAAGAAAATCCGGATACAGCGAGTCGTCGTCATGGATCAGTATATAATCGCTTTCGCATGAGCGTATGCCCGCGTTTGACGCGGACTCCATGCCCATGGATTCCCGGTTGTGCAGAATAACTGTTTTTCCCTTGTTCCCACCGCTGTCCACCAGTTTTTCAACTGTATCAGAGCTTCCACTGTCATTTACGATAACGTGAACATATTCGCCAAATGTCTGTGCCGCTACGCTCGCGATAGCGCGTTTTAGCATGATCGGACGATTTTTCGTGGCGATGAACTTGTCCTCGGGCTTTCCGAACTTGCTGCCGAATGCTTCTTTGAAAACTCTTATATACGTGTTGCGAATTTTCTCGGACTGTACTATGACCTTATGCGCGTAAACACATCCCGCTACGGTGCAAAAAGGCTCCGAGACATCGTATGTCGTAACTGAGAAATACCATCTCGACCCTGTCCGGTTTCAGTTCGGTCATTACGCTGTTTTCAATTTGCACCAGATGCTTTCTAATGTCTTTACCTCTGGTGCGCCCTGCGAGGCGCAAGTGATCAGCAACAACTGCATTATTTATCTTGTGTATTGTACGTTATTATGCTACAATAATCGTACAATACAGAAAGAGGTGGTATTTTTGAGCATTGGAGCAATGCCGAGTGTTCGGCCTATTTCGGACTTACGCCAGAACATGGCGGAAATTACAAAATCCATAGATACCGATAAGCGCCCCGTGATACTTACTAAGCATGGGTACGGGAAATATATTCTGCTCAGCATTGAGGAGTATAATCGGATTGTTGCTATTAGCGAGCTATATACTGCAATCGACGCCGGTATAGCAGATGTTGAGGCTGGGCGTGTTTCAGACTTTAAAGAGTTTGCAAAACAGCTCCGAGAGGACATGAGAAATGGTCGAGTATAACGTTGATATTTCGGATTTGGCAAAACAGGATATTAGAGATATTGCATCATATATCAGAAATGATCTCCAAGAGCCTACTATAGCGGTGAGTACTACAGATGCAATTCTGGACGCCATTTCCACACTCGACAATATGCCTGAGCGAATACCTTTGGTTAATAATGAGCGCCTTGCGAAGCAGAAAATCAGAGGACTTCAAATCAAGAACTATACAGCGTTCTTTCGTATAAATGAAACTTTAAAAATCGTAGATATTATTCGTGTTCTATATTCTCGCAGTGATTGGCAGGCGCTGCTGTAGAGCCACAGCTTTTCCGTTTCGGATACGTATAGCTAAGTGTTTTACAACGCCATGTCATTTTCCGTAATCCTTTGCGGAAAAAACTCGAAAAAATTATTCCCTCCAAATCTTTGCAACAAAACACTCCAAATCTTTGCGCGGTGTATTTTAATATCTCCTCCGGCGTCACAATAAACGCCTCGCGATCCTGCTCTGCAAAGTGCGTGGACAGTGTAATTTTACAGTCCGGCGATAAACCCCTCAACAACGTCATAGTAGTTCCGGCAGGCTGCCTGAAGAATTAGAGAGAATACCTAATATGGCCTCTCTTACTTACTGATTAACACGTCGCACACTGTGTCAATTTCATCCGGCCTCATGTCTGCGAACAGAGGCAAGCACAATACGCGCTTTGCTGTATCCTCCGCGATTGGGGTCGCACCACGCGCAAACATCCCATCGTAGCAGCTCATCGCGCTTGTCAGAGGAGAGAAATACGCCCTTGCGTTTATGCCGTTTCTCCTCAGATTATCCGCGACTTCATCGCGGGTTTTTCCAAATTCATCAAGAAACACCACGGGATAATATGCGTAATTACGCGTAAGCCCTGATAAATCGGGAAGCAATCGCAAGCCTTTTATCGCTTGCAGATGCTTATCATACCGCTGTGACACAATCCTGCGCTTTGCGATTTCACCGTCAATATGCAGCAAATTACACAACCCCATTGCGCAGTGGAATTCGCTGAGTTTTGCGTTAGTGCCGATTTGATCAGCGTCCTTTCCGCCGGGGATAAGTCCGAAATCCAGCAAATGATCCAGCTTTTCGACCAGATCTGTGTCGCGGAACACCGCCCCTCCGCCCTCTATAGTATTAAACACTTTTGTCGCGTGAAATGAGAACATTGAATAGTCTCCGTATTTAGCTATGCCCTTTCCGTGCCATTTTGTGCCGAACGTGTGTGCAGCATCGTATATTACTTTCAGACCATACCGTGCAGCTATATCCTCAATCGCAACAGTGTCGCATGGCATTCCGTAGACATGTACCGCGACGATCGCGCTTGTCCTTTTCGTTATCAGCGATTCGATTTTTGAAGGGTCAATTGTAAATCTCACCGGGTCAATATCGCAAAATACCGGGGTAAGTCCGTTACGTACGATGGCCTGGGTCGTTGACGCAAACGTGAATGGTGTCGTGACTACTTCCCCTTGAAGCCCTAGCGCCTGTATGCCGAGTTCCAACGCCATGTGTCCATTGTTAAACAGTAAAAGATTATCGGCAGCGAGATAATCTTTCAATTTTTCGGTGAGTTCTCCATACAACGCACCTCGGTTCGTAAGCCAGCGCGTATCCCAAAGCCCGCGTATCTGCTCTATGTACTCCTCAATGGGAGGCATGGACGAGCGGGTTACATTTATTGGGGTTATAACAGAGTTTGCATTCATACATACATTCCTTATCAGCAGCAAACAATACGGTTGTCAGGTACGCCCGCATTATTTAGAAACAGTTTCATTTCTTCAAGGAAAACCGAACTTTTCGTCGCAAGCAGAACCGCGTCATAAGCGTCTTCAGGAATACTCAAAAAGTGTTCCGGCGGCATGATGCGGTTGTTGTCGAATACTTTATCTATCCAACACTCAACAATGCAATATTTCGTTTCTTCCAACTGGCGCATGTACTCGCGGCCTACTTGACCGGCGCCGTAAATGATTATTCTGCTGTCTTTCTCAATAGTTTTATATGGAAAGTTAGCTGCGCTTATTGTCCCGCTGCCTGGGAATGGTCTGGCAGGATGAAGTGTATTACCGGCAAAATTGTAAACCCTCGGATCTTTCAGCGCGGGGTCTTGGATAATTTCAAGATATTCCGCGTGATAGGGGTGGCAGGGGTTGAGCACATCTTTAAACCAGTAAACATCCTCGTCCATCGTCCCCCATTGATAGACGGGTTTTAGAACTACGCTGTCAAAAGCGAACTCTGAAAAGCTGCGCTTTATAAACGCCGGTATCTCGCGGAAATTTCTGTCTTGAATTACAAAGGAATGCGCTAATTCTTTTATGGATCCGCTTTTTCTCAACTCTGACATATAACTCAAATTACGCATTACTTTCCGGAAATCACCTCCCCTGGAAATGTGCTTGTAGGTAAACTCAACAAAACTGTTTGTGGTCACGACAATGCTTAGATTAACCGAGCCTAAATGCTTTATACGCTCCCAATGCGCTTCGTCAAAAAACACGCCGTTGGTTTCAAGAAGTATGCTCAAATCAGGATTCGATGGGCGTAGGTTTTCCAACACTTCCATCATGTACTTTGAGGCAAAAGGATCCCCATGTCCCGATGCCGTTATTTTTTTTGCCCTGTCAAGATAGGGCGCGAGTTTAGCTTGTATCGTTTTCATTTGCTCCGCGTAGTTTTCATAGGGGACATATACAGTTTTACGGCAGGTCTCGCAGCTCTGGTTACACACGAAATCATACGCCATATTGATTGTGGTCGGGTAATATCTGGCTCTTTTGCGCTGCTGATATTCTTCCGCGGTTATTTCATCCAAATCACAATTTTGCAAATGAGGACACGCTTCTCTGCGGCAGTGGATAAAACTTTGGCCATCCATGGTAGAGCGCAGATAATTTGCGCGATCCGAATTGTAAGCCTCCTCGATGTCGTCGGACATGAGATTACCGATTGAAGAATTGCCCGGCTCCATCCATGGGCAGAGATATATTCCTCCCTCGTTGTCGTCTATGTAGAGATACTCGTAGAAACGGTTGCAAAATTTCATGGCTTTATCTTCCTTTGCAGTTGTTTTATTGCTTTTTTAGCCGGGATTTTTAGCTTATGGTGCTGGCGAAGGTCATATATGAGTTTTCTGATCCCCCTCAGAATTATATATGTAAAATCGCTGTGTTCCTTAATTATGCCCTGCTCTATATCGTCAAGGGCAAGCCAATATCTCGCAAATGAGCCGAGATGCCGGTATATCAGCCTTTCGTATAAGCCATTAGTACTCTTGTCAACATGCATCAATCTGCTAAAATGCCCGCTGATTTTCTTTTGAACCTGCAATGAAGTAAAAGAGCTTGCCATATTCATATTGTACACACTCATCACGCGATGTATGAAGTATATGTCTCCCCTGAATAGCAGATAGAAGAATTGACAGTTATCATAGAGAAAATCCTCTTTTTCCAGCAGCTCATCCATATCTACGCAGCTCATCCGCACTACCCTTGAGTTGCAGTGGTTCATCCATCCCGCGCCGTATAAGACATTAAAATCCTCGCTTGTATACTTTCCGGTCTTGCGGACATTTCGGTTAAAAACCAATAGTTTACCGCCTTCTTTGCGCCGGTAAGGGTCGTTAATGTTCTCAATCAGCGTGTTATGTGCGCAAAAACTGCAATCTGGATTTTGCTCTAACGCATCGATTTGCAGTTGAAGTTTTTCTTCATCGCACCAGTAGTCGTCACATTCCAATGCTGCACAGTATTTGGTGTCGACTGATTTGTAAGCACTCCAAAATGTTGCCTGTGAACCCTGATTTTGCTCCGCGACAAAAGCGGTTATCAAATCAGGATAACGCTCCGCATACTCGCGTACAATATCGCTCGTGCCATCGGTTGAAGCATCGTCGAATATATAAATCTTGTATTTATACTCAGTTTTCTGCATTAATGCAGATTCAATAGCCATTCGAACGTACTGTTTGTGATTGTACGCAATCAACAACACTGTACAGATGCAATCATTCATTATCATTTTCTCCAATCCAGTAAAACCTCTATTCCGTCTACGTCGAAGACCGGGACACTCAGCGTCTCATGCACCGCCCTGCGTTCGGCAAAGGCGTTATCTATAAATATTGAGGACTGTGGGCTGATTACCGCTGCTTTCGGCGTCTGTGCATCAATATGTAAAATCTCCTCAAACAGATCGTGAGAAATCCTGTAATATCCCAGCGTATCCTCCGCGCTGTCGCTGTGGCAGTTATTGTGCCTTGTTATGAGAAAAACCCGCTTCCCCTCGTTTGAGCACTGGTATAGAAACTGCACTGCCTGCAGATTCACTTTGCCGCCAACAATTATCGTATCGTCCAGATCGATATACACGTTCTCGTACATTAAATCCGTCTTGTAACGGGATATGAGCGTCCTGTCCACCGTGATATTGAAATCGTTTTTGAATACCGCTGTCTCATACCCCATTGCCGCATAAACGCTGAGCAGCGGGAGGTTACACCCCTGTGCTCTGGAAAGGCACATCGTCCCCGCGCAGCGCGTCGAGATTTCCAGCAGCTTAAACATTCCTTCGCTGCCGCGTTTTATTTGAAAGTACCATAAGCCAAGAAATTTGAGTCGTGAATTAATCGTATCTGCTATATGCTGAATCTCGTCCGTTAGCGGCTCGCTTCGGCCCCTTACCGACACGCCGCCGAAAACGCGCTGCCTGGAACGGGGCAGTATCGCTTGAAGTGCGCCGTTCTTGTCTGTGAAACAATCAACCGTGTATTCCTCTCCCGGCAAATACTCACAAACAACATAGTTTTCAATGTCCATTGGCAGATCGGATGCTCTTTCTGCTATTCCCGCCCCTGCTGAACCCTGCCCCTTGCGAGGTTTGACAAAAACCGGGAAATCGTAGGTTTCGCTATAAGTCTCAGGGCAAAACCCATAATCACCAAACATCTCATATATTCTCTTCTTGTCGCGGCAGATTGCGGCGGTTTCCTTTTCGGCGGCAATGACAATAGCATCCAATTTTTTGCGGTTTGCTGACAGAAACTCCGCAACATCGTCGTGAGTCGGGAACACCGCGTCAATTCTATGCTCTGCTATAATGCTGTTAAAATGCCGGATAAAACCGGAATCACTAATATGCGGCAGTCCTGAAATATAGTTCTTAAAGATAAACACCCCATGCCTCTCAACCGATGACGCTCCGTAGAGTCTGATGTTTACGCACGTAGATAAAGCGTCGCAAAGTTCTACGGCGTTTATTTCCCCAGCGGGGAATATCAAAACATTGATTTCCTTACTCACTTAAGCTCTCTCTCAACAACATTAATAATCCTGCCCATAGCTTCCGGCCCATAGCGTTGGTCAACCGGCAGCGGCAAAAGGTATTTAGACAGATACGCTGAGAAGCTGTCCTTTGGCACAACACCACTATCATCATCCCAGTATCGCGCTACATATATTCGGGCCGCGATGAGTTTCTCCCGCAGGCCCTTTTTTTCGATGAGCAAAGGATAAACCATAGGGCAAACGATGATGTCCGAGTCAAAATTCAGATTGTTTACGCAGGAAAAGGCGTCGTGCAGACGACTGAAATTCTCAAGACGTGTCCGCTTAGTCCGTTCATAGTCAATATTCCCCATCAGCGTATGCGTCAAGTTTGACATCTCCATTATGGGCTGATTAGACAAAGATTTTTCATTAGCCTTAAAATCCTCATACCCATCACCCGCACAGAGGTCAAGTCGTTTAAGCAAATGGCCTGTGCGTCCATACGAAGTATCCCTTGGAAATTCTTTATCAATCCGTTTATCGCAGATCAGCAACCCGCCATCGGGTAATCCGAAAAATTTTCTGGGGCTGTAAAAACTGCCTATACCTTTTGGGAGCGCGTAAAAGCTTTGCGCGTTATCGACAATGAGATTGCAATATTTATCGGCAAGGTCAACTACATTGCCACCGCATACGCCAAACCAGTCGTTTGTTAAAACATATGCGTCCGATGGGAATTCAATCATCGGTTGAAATTTGCCGTTAATATCATAAAATGTGATTTTGCAGCCTTCTTCATACAAAGCGTCCCATACGACAGGGCAGGTGTAATAAGGTATAAAGATTTCCTTTATGCCGTATGCCCTTATTATGTACTTGAGCGCGCTCCTTCCTGTATTCAACAATATGGCATCGGTATGATATGTTCCCGCGCCATATCGCTCAAATTCAAAATAACCGCCGATTTCTTTCATGCGCACCACCATTAATTTCTGATAAGTTCATAATCATCTAGCATATCCCGAATTTCGTCTACAGAACAAAACATCATAACATCCAATATTGACAATCCCGGTATAAACTCATTCTTGAATTGCGTGTAAGGCACAAAATTGGTTTTAAGGAATTTTAATTCAATATGGTTTTCCGTTTTTGTTGATTTTTTCTTTCTTCCCATATATACTTAATATGCGGGTGAAACGAAAGTCTTAAGGAAGGTATGCGATAATGACCATAACCATAAATATTGATGTTCTTTTAAGTTCTCTTGTCGAAAAAGTAAAATCCACATTTGGCGACAGCCTTGTCTCCATTATTCTCTACGGTTCGTATGCCCGAGGGGACTTTGATGCGGAATCCGATATTGACGTAATGGTCATCCTTGATTTGCCGTCTGATGAGATAACGCGATACAACTACGAAATAGACAAGCTTGCAAGTAGGCTGTCCCTAGAAACCGATATATGCACAACCGTCTCTATCTCGTTGCAAGATAACATGACTTTCAGTAAATACAGTTCTTTTCTCCCCTTTTTTTCCAATATTGTGTCAGAAGGAGTGACATTGTATGCTGCCTGAACAACTGCACGAACTTTCGCGTCTTCGACTACAGAACGCTAAGACGCTCTTGTTAACAGCGGAAAAAATGATTGAGATTGGAGATTATAAATCGTCTGCTAATCGCTCATATTTTGCGGTTTTCAATGCAATGCGAGCGGAACTTGCGATTCTCGGTATCGACAACAAGAAACATAGCGGAGTTATTTCAGCTTTCAGGCTTAACTTTATAAAAAGCGGCATCTTGGATGTCAATCTGTCAGATATTATTACCGGCCTTTTCAGAATCAGAACCGAAGTCGATTATAATGATTTTTACGTTATATCGAAGACCGAAGTCATAGCTCAGCTTGAAAACGCAAAGCTGTTTGTTGCCGCAATAGTCAAACACATTAATTTCTGATAAGCTCATAATCATCTAGCATATCCCGAATTTCGTCTACAGAACAAAACATCATAACATCCAATATTGACAATCCCGGTATAAACTCATTCTTGAATTGCGTGTAAGGCACAAAATTGGTTTTAAGAAACTTTAGTTCAATGCGGTTTTCCGCAAAAGCTGATGCCTCATATAGCTCAGTGCCGCCAATCGCGTTTATGTACTCTGTCGCGCCAAGAATTCTGCATATCTCGATTACTTTCGTCTGCCCCTTTAGCGAGTTATCCTTTTCAATGTCAGACGACGTCAAGAGTTTTGTACCGACGCCAAGGTAGTTGCAGATTATTGATATGCTGTTGGCAATAAATGCCGCCAAATTAGTCTTGTCAAATGCGATTATCCTTTCCACCAGGCTCATTACATCGACGAAAAATGGGGCTTTAGAGTAATTTTGACGAAGCGTTTTGACAAAATCGGAAAACGTATCGAGTATAGCAATGTCCTTTATCAACCTGTATGAAGAGGCGCCGTCTAGCTTGATCGTGAAAAGTTTGCGCTGCCCGCCCATCAGGATATTGTTGCGGTTGATCCAGCCGCCCTTGATATATGTCACGTCGTCGTATACGACGAACACATCGGTGGCATGTATGAGCTGCCAGTAGCCGATATAGGGGAACAGGTACGGCTGCATTATTGCTAGTTTCACACTTTTATCCTCGTACTACTCCATATCATATCCGCCGTCAACCTGCACGATCGCGCCGTTTATGTAACTGCTCTCTGCCAATAAAAGGCAGACATCGGCAACTTCTTCCGGCGTACCAAATCTCCGTAGCGCGATTCTCCTCTCAATCTTTTCCCGCAACCGCTCCGGCTTATCTTTTTGCCATTCTGTGTCTATGAAGCCGGGGCATACCACGTTTACCCTTATCCCGCGAGGGGCAAATTCTTTTACCAAGTTCTGCGCCAGCATATTGGCCGCCGCTTTGCCGGCCCCATATGGCACAGACGTCGCGTGCGGTTTGAGCGACAGCGCCGAGCTAATAAACAGCACCGAACCGTTTTCCGCGATATGTTCAAACAAGCGCTGTATCAGGAAAAACGGCATGGTCACATTCGTATCCATCACGGCCTGCCAGTCGGCGTATTCAATTTCGCGTAAAGGCTTGCGGCAGGTCACCCCGGCGTTGAGCACAAGGCAATCAAGGCTTTGCGTTTTTGCCAGAACAGCATCGGCAAGGCTGTTTACCCCGCAAAGCTTGGACAAATCCGCTTTGATATAATTTTCACAAGGCGAGTCGCTGCGGCCGTTGCGAAAGACGCAGTATCCGTTTTGAGATAATCTGTCCGCAATCGCGCTGCCTATCCCACGCGAAGACCCGGTAACAAGCGCATATTTCATTCGACAGCCCCTGTCAGATAGTCATAGATTCTACGGCCTCTGAATCCGCTATTTATACTCTCCGCAATGGCCTCCTCGCTCAGGCCAGCAAGCCGGGAGTAGAAGAACACGCTCCGCAGCCGGGTGTAGGCATGGAGCGGAAGCACAGCAAGGAACTCGTCAAAGCCTTTTTCTGTGTAGTAATCCGCCAGCGCGTCAAAACCGTCGGCATAAACGACGGCAATGTCGCTCAAGGATGCCGCCTTGTGTATGGTTGAACCTGTATGCTGCACGTAGTTGTACAATCCGTCACTGACGAATGCCACGCGGTTCATCAGAGGTAATAGCTTGAAATTGAAGAGCGTGTCCGCGCCCAAGCGCAAATTCTCAAATCGAATTTCTGAGTTCTTGATAATTTCCGATTTATACAGCCTCGACCACATGTAGTTATTGGGCTTTGGACACGCACAGTAACGGGCGAAATAGCCGTATACGTCGTCATAAATATCTACAAGTGCATCGTACGAGTTTGATTTTGAATAGCGCTCCTTCACGCAGCCGTCATAAACCAGATTAAAGTTACATACCGACATATCCGCGCCGGAGCTTGCCATTGCCATATACAGACGCTCATACATTGCAGGCTCCAGCCAGTCGTCATGGTCAACAAAGGCCATGAGTTCACCGCGCGCCATTTCGATACCCGTATTTGAAGCCGCCCCCGCCCCGGCATTTGTCTGCCGCAGTACCATAACGCGCTTATCTGACTGCGCGTATTCATCCAATATCTCCGCCGTATTATCCGAAGAACCGTCGTCAATAACAATAATCTCAAGGTTGCGGTACGTTTGCGTCAATACGCTGCCAAGGCATTTATCTATAAATTTTTCCGAATTGTAACAGGGTACTATTACGCTGATCAGTTTATCCATTGATTTTATTCTCCGGTTTTCGACAGGTCCTAAGTAGCGCCGGTCGCTTTCCTGTACTCTAAAATCCTCTTATAGTCCTCCACATAATCTATTTCAGCCCAGAAATGGCCGGCAATGTCTTTGGCCCAGATTGGGCGCTCGGAGGTCATGCTGTAGAGTACCTGTTCCCACCAGTCGTCGAGGCGCTGCCATTCGATCATTTGCAGGAGCCGTTCCCTGCATTTTGCTACCATGCCGCCCTTTATCATCGCAAGCCCCACATATTCGCAGTTTGCCTGACGGCAGTCTATACCTTTACCGTAGTTGACAACGGCGCCGTCAACCACGCGGAACAGATAATCTCCCTGCTCAACGCGGCTTGAGTCGCAAAGCATTACGCAATCGCGCGTTTCCTCTAATAGGATTGACAGCAGTTTGCTTTCCCAAAACACATCCGCATTGCCTAAAATGACAGACGCTCCTTTGAGTTCATCTCTGGCAAACCATAGTGACGCCAAGCTGTTTGTGATTGGGTAAAATACATTTTCATGAAAGATTACCGGAAGGCCCTGAAGGCTTTCCATGATTCGATATTTGTTAAATCCCACAACCAGATGCACCTCAACATCTTCGTCAAGCAGCATCTGAACTGTGTGTCGGATAAGCGAAATGCCCCCGATATCAAGCGTACATTTGCAATCGCCCTCGATTGAACGGCTGATACGCGTCCCGCGTCCTGCGGCCATTAATATCGCTTTATGCATGGGCCTGATCTCCTTACTTCTTGTGCCGCTATTTTCTACATGTAATGTTTGCCGTGAGATTATCAAACTCTTTATCCAGCCTGTATTGCATATATTTCGCATACATCAGATTATGTTTACCGTCGTTTTCGTTTTCCGCCTCATTGTTCAGACGTTCAAGGACTCCGGGTAAAACACTCCAATCATTAGCAAAGCAGACCGAACGGAATCTCGCGGCGTGTAAATCTTGAAGTTTTGTGTTTATGGCTCCGCGAATATTGAACGCCGGTTTCCCGTAGGCGAGAGCCGTAATTGCCCCATGCAAAGAACATCCTACAAAAAACTTCGCATACTTCAAGACTGTTCCTGTTTCAAGAACGTTCAGCCCTTCAGGCAATAACGTCAGTAAACCTCCTGAGGCATCATGGATTTTCTTAAGGGTAATTGATTCAAACCATTGCTCTTTTGTTTGCATGACAGGGACGAGCAAAACACGAACATTGGTTGATTTCTGGAACGAAATCAGTGATTGAGCGATCATATCCGCCTTTGAACTTATACCTAAATCGTCGATTGCCTGAAAAGCGATAAACTGCTGACCATTCGTTAAATTTAATACCTTTTCCACGTTCACGGTTATGTAGTGTTCGTCAATATATCGGGTGAACAGCCACCCTAAATCCGGAATTACCCTGATTTTTCCGTCATTTAAGTGCAAGTATCTTTCGAGGACTTTTTTTGAGATCGTCCCTCTAACGCATATGTGATCCAAACACATCATTGCTGTGTCTACCACATTCGGATAATCATACAGCACCGGATGCGCGCCTACACTGAACCATGACTTGAACGGCTTTTGAAGATCAATCCATCCGTGGCCTATGTCGGAAGGCTTGCCCGCAAATCCTCCGCGTGTATAAAATTCAAGGTTATGATTATCGTCATAAGGTGAGATCAGTTCGCCTCCCCCGAGTATAATGGCGTCAAAATCGTGCAAATGTTCTCTGGAGTATGCGTTGGTCTTATATAACTCGCAATCAAACTCTGTATTTGTAAATAACTCAACGTGAGCGTCCGGCAGACGCCTCATGAGTTCTCCCCGCATAACAATCGGGAAAAATGTATCTCCATAGTTATTAAAATCGGCATACGATAAAACCGCGATTT